>Ga0123357_10001137_pt1 | contig 27642 bp, 26 predicted proteins | sample TergutEmb28metaG_FD_89873 | JGI IMG/M metagenome (GOLD analysis project Ga0123357, IMG submission 89873) | Embiratermes neotenicus P4 segment gut microbial communities from Petit-Saut dam, French Guiana - Emb289 P4 | ecosystem: Host-associated > Arthropoda: Insects > Digestive system > Gut ...
GAACTCGACGAGTGGATCAGGCACCGGCTACGAGCGTTGCAACTCAAGCACTGGCGACGGGGAAAGACAATCTATCGGGAGTTGTTAGCACTGGGTGCTTCGAAAGCGGATGCTGGCAAGGTGCCAACGAGGCGCGTGCCCTCTACCTTAAATACCGCGGGCAAGAGGTAGAGAATGGAAGCCCTTGGGAAAAGGGGGTGTTGGACGACTTCCGTGCGTTGCAGGAAGCCGGGATCACGAACCCGTTGATGACGGAGATCGAGAAAGCGTTTGCCAAACCGCCATAGCAACCGCGAGGCTGGCCTTGACTGGCGGACGCGGCTCGTTTGCATTTCAAATTTTGAGGAGAAACCCATGATAGGCCGTACTGAAAACCGTCGAATCAACCTGAAAGCACGCCTACAGCGCACCGGCCCGCGCAAACTGCTCGCCATCGACGGTGGCGGAATCCGCGGCGTGCTTGCGTTGAAAATCCTTGAAGAAATCGAGTCCCTGCTGATCCAGGAAAGCGGGCGCGAGGATTACAGGCTTGCCGATTATTTCGACTATGTGGCGGGCACCAGCACCGGCGGCATCATCGCGGCAGGGATCGCGATGGGCATGCCCGTCAGGAAAATTCTCGGCTTTTATCAGGACAACGGTCCTGACATATTCGAAAAGGCCGGTTTTATTTGCCGTTACATACATCTACAGGACAAGTACCAGCAAGCACCGCTTGAGCAGATGCTTAAGGATGTCTTTGGCGCAGAAACGACGCTCGGCGCGCCCGAACTGGAAACCCTGCTGCTGCTTGTGATGCGCAACGCAACAACCGATTCGCCGTGGCCGCTTTCCAACAATCCCTACGCAAAATACAACGATAAAAAGCATCCAGCGTGCAACCTGCGCTTTCCATTATGGCAATTGGTGCGCGCAAGCACCGCAGCGCCAACCTTTTTCCCCCCCGAAGTGATTGCTTGCGGTGATAACCCATTCATCTTCGTGGACGGCGGCGTCACCATGTATAACAATCCGGCATTCCAGATGTTCCTGATGGCGACAGTGGATCGGTACTGGGTCAATGCGCCACCGGACATCCCGCGTTGGCAGACTGGCGCGGATAATATGCTGATCGTATCAATCGGCACCGGCACGAGTGCTGACGCAAACGACAACCTTCAGCCAGACGAGATGAATCTGATCTTCAATGCAAAGAAGATTCCTTCGGCGCTGATGTATGCCGCGCTAAACGAGCAGGATTTCCTTTGCCGCGTTTTCGGCGTTTGTGTTGCCGGGTCACCGCTCGACCGGGAGGTTGGCGCGATGATGGGCTCGTGCGGCCCGTTGGGAAAGGAGGACAAGCTGTTCCGGTACGCACGCTACAACGTGGCGTTAACCGTCAAAGGGCTTGAGGCGCTGGGCTGTAAAGACATCGATCCGGCCAAAGTCCAGAAGCTCGATGCGGTCGATGCCATCGATGACTTGCAGAGGATCGGGCAAGCCGTAGCAACACAACAGGTCAAGGCGGATCATTTCAAATTCGAGGTATTCAAGCCCTGACCCGGCAATACCCGCCGAACCGTAGGGGCGACCGTCCCCGGTCGCCCGTGTATGGGCAACCACCCCCCCGCCTGAAATTGACCTGCCTGAATTGGCAAAACCGTTAATGATGCCCAACCGGAAACGGACGTTCTTCGGCCGGAAACGGGCGACCGGGGACGGTCGCCCCTACGAAGGCGCTCATCCCCAAAGCTTCCGTGTATCCAGCCAAAAAATCCGGTTCGTCCTGCGCGCCGCCTCATTCATGAGGTGCTGCGTTCCGCCAGGGGCATCTCGGCCCTCGCCATTCCAAAGGCAGATAAAGACCAGCTTTTCGATTCCGAAGCGGGTGGCAGAATCGAGCATCCAGCGGTTATTGCGTTCAAAGGGGTTTTCGCCCTGCGGCAGCGGCCCCAGTTCGTCAGGCATGACGCGTAACGCCGCCTTCGATTTCGCCGCCAGGTATCGGCCGTGCCAGTTGGCGTTCGCAAAGTCGACCGATTTGGCAAGAAAGGCAGGCTCTTCGAACGGAATATGGAGTTCGACCCGCATCCTGCGTGCAAGGCAGGCTTCGACGAACAGCAGGTCGCCACCGCATGCCCCGCTGCAAACCGCAAGATCGCCCTGTGCCGCACCAATCTCGGCAAGCGTATCGTCAATTGCTGCGGCTGCAATAGGTTCCTTGTCTGGAGGGAACCTTGCCGTGGTTCGACCAGGCGCATCGACCATATGGCCGCTGAACAGCAATACTCTTTGAGGGGGTTCCTCGTATTGAATTTTAGGCATTGCGAGTACTTTCAAGGTTCCAAAACTGAGGCCGGTCGGGAACTATGGAGCCCAACGGTTCAAACGGGTATTTTTTTAGCATAATATCGTTATCTGGCCGCGGCAGATAGCCAAGGCAACCGTTACGGCTGTGCCAAGCAACAATCCTGCGCCTGAGTGTCAGTTCAGAAACAATACTACTCCATAGATATTCCTGTTTTGAGGCACGCAGTTCTACCGTTTTGTGAACTGGCGCGGGGACTGCCGCCCAGCCTCGATGCAAAGTACCACCGTGTTGGCGCGGGTGCCGGGGTTTTTATATGGGTGACCCCCCCTGTCACTACGGATAACGGAAAAGAGGAAAAACTAAACGCCACCCTGTTTTCGGGAGAAAAACGGCAGTACCATCCGTATATTTGACACGCAAGTGCTTGGGGATGGTGGGATATAATCTCATCGTCGATATCCTTCTCTTTCTCATGGGATGCGGATCATGCGGCAATTGATCTTTTGGTTAATCGCGCTGCTGTTGATCTATGGTGGCTGGGAGTTTCTTCGTGCCCTACGTGCCGGATTTCGCCAACAGGCGGTTCCATCGGCCACAAAAAAAACAACAATGGCAGACTTAAATGACGACCCTTTCAATTACGCACTCGCATCGGCTGAAGAGCCGAAAGCCGGTGTAACCGTCGCTGTCTATTCGCATAAACAGCCGAATATCGCCGTATCTACAAATGTGGAAAATGTCCCACTCGATTCTTTTGCCATCGAACTGGAATTACAGCGCCTGCGGCTTGAAATCAGTGCCCTACGGGAAACAGTCGAAGCACAGCAAAAAGAAATCGGATCCTTGCGCGAGGAAGCGAAATGTCCACCAACAGGTCGAATAGGCTCCACGATTTCGCTCACGGCGCAAGAACCGGACATGTCTCCGGAATACGATGAAGCGCTGGCGCTGGCGCGCCGTGGAATCGTGGCTGATGTCATTGCCTCGCGTTGTGGCATTACCCGCGCCGAGGCCGACCTGGTTGCTTCACTGGCAGCGCGAGGACGGCAACAGGAAACGGTGGGGGGGGTGTCATGAGGCGGCGCAAGGTTGCGTTTTCTTCCGACCTGCGCCAGACAGCCCTGAAGCGGGCGGGACTGGCTGTAGCTGCGGCGCTGGCTCTGTTACTGGCCGTGCTGTGGTTCGGGGATAGCGACCAGCCGTCGAACTCACTAAATGTCGTGCCAGAGCAGCACAGCGTGTCCGCTCTGAAAACCAATACGGCAGTGTTGCCAGAACCCAGTCCAACAGCCATCAACAAACCTGTCGGAGTGTCCGCCCCCGCAGCTACAGAGGCTGAACACACGCCAAGCGCAATCCCTGCCCAGGCAGCCGAGGCTGCTCCAAGCACAGCCCCGCCGCTAGGATCATCGAAGAAGGCCGATGCATCTACAGACGACTCCCCGAAGGTAGCTAAGGTGCCCGCGAAGCCGATTTCTTTGCTGGATGGGTATTTTGTTCAATTGGGCGTGTTCAATGACACAGAAAATGTCGACAGGGTGTTCGAGAATGTCACCGCACTTGGCATGCCCGCCCATATCCAGTCGCATATCGTGGTCGGGCCTTTTCGTAACAAGCGCGAGGCCGAGGCGGCGCGTAACCGCCTGAAGGATATTGCGGAAGGAACCGTGTTGCCGCCGCCACGGAAAGCTGCGAAACCATCCGGAAAACCCAAGGCAAAGCCAAAATCGCGACGGCGTGCGAAATGATCCGTCCTCATGCGGGTCGTTCAATCTGTTGGGGGAAATTGTATGAAGATTGAGAATCCGGTATTGGGCGCCATCGAAATCTCTGACGACAAAGTTGTTGAATTCCCAGCAGGACTGCCGGGATTCGGAAATTTGCGCCGTTTTGCCCTCCTGCACGAAGAAGGCGGCGATGGTAAGGTTTTTCTGCTCCAGAGCCTTGACGACGCCAGCGTGATGTTCTCGCTCGCCGGGCCAGAACAACTTGGCATTACCTACGAGTTCCCGCTCACAACCGAAGAAGAGAGTGCATTGCGCCTGTCCCGCCCAGAGGATGCGGTAGTGGCCGTCATCATCCGCAAGGGTGACGAGGCTCCGACATGTGTTGGCCTGCGCGCCAATTTCATGGCACCGGTCATCATCAACATCCGGCAGCAGCGCGGCCTGCAAAAGGTGATCGAAAAAGGCAGTTTCGACATCATTTTGCGCGTGCGCGGTTGAAGCGCAAGCAGCTATCATTCATCATTCAAAGGGGCGCGGAAAACCCGCGCCCTTTTTGTATTTCATTTTTCGTTACATTCTCCGGAGTCTGTGCATGAACCGCAAGACCATTTCCACTACAAATGCCCCCGCTGCCATTGGCGTCTATTCACAGGCGATGAGGGTCGGCGATACCGTTTATTGTTCCGGCCAGATCGGGCTCGCGCCGGAATCGGGGCTATTAGCCGAGGGGTTCGAGGCGCAAGCCGTACGTGTGTTTGAAAACCTGAAAGCGGTCGCCGAAGCTGCAGGCGGTACGCTCGCGCAGATAGCACGTGTAACCATTTACATGACCGACCTCACCCATTTCAGCAAGGTCAATGAAATCATGGCGCGCTATTTCACTGAACCTTATCCAGCACGCGCCGCAGTGGGCGTAAAGGAACTACCGCGGGGCGCGCTAATCGAGGCGGACGCCATTCTCTTCCTCGGCTGACCCCGGTATGCCCAGAGCCGCTCAATGGCCACCCAAGGGAAGCCGACAAGCGGCCTTGCTGGCACGGCTCGACATCCATCGGTCAGAAGACCTCATCCTTCACTTGCCCTTGCGGTACGAGGACGAAACACACCTCACTCCCATCGGGCTGGCACAGATCGGCACAAGTACGCAGATTGAAGTCAAGATACTTTCATGCGAAGTCACCTGGCCACGCCGTCAGTTGCTTGCACGCTTACGCGACGAGGCTGGCTCCGAAATCGTCGCGCGCTGGATCAACTTTTATCCTTCGCTGCAAAAACAGCTCACGCCCGGCCGCCGGGTTAGGCTATTCGGCGAGATGCGAGGCGGTTTTTTCGGAGTGGAAATGGTGCATCCGCGCTTGCGTCTAGTAGACAAGGGCGAATCTTTACCCCGGACGCTGACACCTGTCTATCCGACAACCGCCGGGCTTGGGCAGGTAACCCTGCGCCGCCTGTTGGATGCTGCGTTAGAAACCGTACCCCTGGACGAGCCATTGCCCATCGCGATCCGGCAACGGTTGGCGTTACCCGGTTTTGCCGAAGCAATTCACGCGCTTCACCATGCCGCACCCAACGACGTGCACACGTTGGAGGAGCACGAGCATCCGGCCTGGCGGCGGATCAAGTTTGAAGAACTTCTCGCTCAGCAATTGTCGCTACGCCGCGCCTACAATGCCCGCCGTGCCCATGAGGCCGTGCGCCTGCCGCCGTGCCGGACGCTGACACATGCCCTGCATGAGCGCTTGCCGTTCGCCCTGACCTCGGCGCAACGGCGTGTGATGGACGAAATTGCCGCCGATCTCGCCGTACCTCATCCGATGCAGCGGCTATTGCAGGGCGACGTAGGCAGCGGCAAAACCATTGTTGCCGCATTCGCCATGTTGCAGGCGGCAGAAAGCGGCTGGCAGGCTGCATTGATGGCTCCCACCGAAATACTTGCCGAACAGCATTACCGCAAACTCGCCGCCTGGCTTGACCCGCTTGGAATCGGCATCGCTTGGTTGTCGGGCGGGCGCAGGAAGCGGGAAAGGGATGCAGAACTCGCACGTTTGCGCAGCGGCAAATGCCTGCTCGCCGTCGGAACCCATGCCTTGATCGAAACTCCGGTCGACCTACCCCGGCTGGCACTGGCGGTGGTTGACGAACAACATCGTTTCGGCGTGCGCCAGAGGTTGGCTCTGCGCGACAAAGGTGCTGCCGGGGTACGCCCCCACATGTTGATGATGTCCGCCACACCGATCCCGCGCACATTGGCGATGACCCACTATGCCGACCTCGACGTTTCCACGCTCGACGAACTGCCGCAGGGCCGCACGCCCGTTCATACTCGGCTGGCCTCAACGGCACGGCGCATGGAAATCATTGCCCGCCTGAAAGCGGACTGCCTTGAAGGACGGCAAGCGTACTGGGTTTGCCCACTGATCGAAGAATCGGAAGCCCTGCAACTGAAAACCGTGCTGGAAACCTGGGAAACCCTGAAGGAAGCCCTACCGGAACTGCGGGTCGGCGTTATTCACGGCCGTCTCAAGGCGGAAGAAAAAGCAGTGGCGATGGCGGCTTTCGCTGCAGGCGAACTGCATGTGCTGGTGGCAACCACGGTGATCGAAGTCGGCGTGGACGTGCCCCGTGCCAGCCTGATGGTGATCGAACATGCGGAACGTTTCGGCCTAGCGCAACTGCACCAGTTGCGCGGCCGGGTCGGGCGCGGCACGGCGCAATCCTCGTGCGTGCTGCTGTATGAACCGCCGCTATCAGGCACCGCACGCGCACGGCTCAAAGTGATTTTCGAGCACAGCGACGGCTTTGCCATTGCTCGCGAAGACCTGCGCATCCGCGGCCCTGGCGAATTCATCGGTGCACGCCAGAGTGGGCTGCCGCTACTACGTTACGCCGACCTCGAACGGGATGATGCCTTGATCGAACCGGCCTGCGAGGTTGCCAATGAACTGCTCGCCAACGACCCGGAAGCCGTTGAAAAACTGCTCGCACGTTGGCTTGGTGGCAGGGAAGGGCTGTTGCGTGCGTGAACACAGGGGCTGAAACAGGTAACATTGCGTCTTAACGAACCCGCCCCGCCTGCGTGGATATTTGATGTGACTTCATCCCTGACGCCCGTCCTGAAAATCCCGGCCATTACGGTTGGCCTACGCTCTTTCGACCCCCATCCGCCCATGCCTGACACCCCGCCAACGGTATCGACGCTGTTGACCACGGTTTGCGCCCTGCCTGGCGGCAGCGTCCGCCTTGAATTCGTGCTCGAAGGCCGCATCGAAACATTGCGCATACCCATGGCTGACGCGCCGCCACCCGGCCCACTATGGCAGCACACCTGTTTCGAGGCATTCATCTCCGCACCGAACGTAGAGAACTATCGCGAATACAACTTTTCGCCCGCCGGGCAGTGGGCGGCGAGCGAATTCCTGCACTACCGTGAAATGGGGCATCCGCTTGGAGAGGAAGACCCTGCGCTGCTGTCCGTCACGAACACCCGGCACGAAGGCCGCCTTACCCTTATAGCCGAAATCCCGCCTATGCTGCTACCTTCTTCTCCCGTCCTGCGGTTGGGACTTTCGGCAGTGGTCGAACACGAGGACGGGAGCCTCGAATACTGGGCCATCCATCATCCAGCCGGGCGCCCCGATTTCCACCATGCCGATGGCTGGACGCTGCGGCTCGGCATCCGATTGTGGTAACGCAATGAATTTTCGATTTTTGAGTGGCCTCGAACGCCTGCTCGCTGAACCGGGACTGACCCGCCCGCTCGCAGGCCGCCGCGTGGCGCTGCTTGCACACCCCGCCTCGGTCACGGAAAACCTCGTCCACGCGCTCGACGCGCTAGCAAGCCTGCCCAACGTGAAGCTCTCCGCTGCGTTTGGGCCACAACATGGGCTGCGCGGCGACAAGCAGGACAACATGGTCGAGTCGCCCGACTACATCGACCCCATACACGGCATCCCTGTATTCAGCCTTTACGGCGAAGTACGCCGCCCAAGTGCGGCAATGATGGAGAGTTTCGATGTCCTACTTGTCGACCTGCAAGACCTGGGCTGCCGCATCTACACGTTCATCACTACCCTGCGCTACGTCCTTGAGGAGGCAGCCCGCTTCGGCAAATCGGTCTGGGTGCTCGACCGCCCCAACCCGGCAGGCCGCCCGGTAGAAGGGCTACTGCTGCGCCCCGGTTGGGAGAGCTTCGTTGGCGCTGGCGCATTGCCGATGCGCCACGGGCTAACCATGGGCGAACTGGGGTACTGGTTCATTGCCATCCTGGGACTCGATGTCGACTACCACGTCATCAAAATGGAAGGCTGGCGCCCTAATGATGCGCCGGGTTACGGCTGGCCGGTTGGGCGCACGTGGGTCAATCCCAGCCCCAACGCGCCCAATCTTTCAATGGCCCGTGCCTATGCGGGAACCGTGATGCTTGAAGGTACGACGCTTTCCGAAGGGCGCGGCACAACCCGCCCACTCGAACTCTTCGGCGCACCGGGATTGGACATTCCCGCACTGCTCGTTGTGATGCGTACACTTGCGCCGCACTGGTTGGAAGGCTGCCACTTGCGCGAGTGCTGGTTCGAACCGACCTTTCACAAGCATGCCGGGCAGTTGTGCGCAGGCATGCAAATCCATGTCGAAAGTGGCCATTACAACCACGCAACCTTCCGCCCATGGCGGTTGATGGCGCTCGCCTTCAAGGCATTGCACCGAATCGCACCTGGCTACCCGCTATGGCGCGACTTCCCTTATGAATACGAACGCGACCGGCTGGCGATAGATGTTATCAACGGTGGCTCGTTGCTGCGCGAATGGGTAGATAACCCTGAAGCAAAGCCTGCCGACCTCGACGCCCTGGCGGCAGCGGACGAAACCGTTTGGCGCATAAGCCAACGCCCATTCCTGCTTTACCCTTGACCCTGATTTTCGCGGAAGCCTTCCCGGAGAGCCGACATGAAGACAAACGCCCTCAAGATATTCGCCTGCAACTCCAATGAGCCGCTTGCCCGCGAAATTTGTAGCCGACTTGGCATGCCCTTGTCCCCACTTGAAATTTCGCGTTTTTCCAACGACAACTTGCATGTGCAAATCATGGAAAACGTGCGCGAGCGCGATGTGTTCGTCGTGCAGTCCTTCACCGAACCGGTAAGCCATCACATCATGGAACTGCTGATTACGCTCGACGCACTGCGCAGCGCCTCGGCACAGCGCATCACGGCGGTGATCCCCTACTACTCCTACGCACGATCGGACAAAAAGGACAAACCAAGGATTTCGATTACCGGGCGGCTGATGGCCGACATGCTCGTCGCCGCCGGGGCGAATCGCGTGCTGACGATGGACTTGCATGCCGACCAGGTACATGGTTTTTTCAGCGTACCGGTCGACCATCTCACCGCAATCCCGGCCATCGTCGAACATTTCCGCAGCCGCTTCGACCTCTCGAACATGGTTGCAGTAGCAACCGATGCGGGCGGAGCCAAGCGGGTTGGGCGCTTTTCCGAACGTCTCGGCATCCCGATGGCGATTATCGACAAGCGTCGCATCACCGATACACAAGTCAAGCAGGGCCATGTGGTCGGCGATGTAAGCGGGCGCGACGCAGTGATTTTTGAAGATGAAATTTCCACGGGCGGCACATTGGTCTCAACCATCGAAACCTTGCGCACCGCCGGGGCGAAAAGCGTCCATGCCGGCGCGGTGCACGGGGTACTCTGTGGGCCTGCCATCGAGCGTCTGCGTGAAGCCCCCATTGATTCCGTCGTCGTTACCAACACCGTGCGTGTAACGCCGGAAAAACAACTCGACAAGCTTACCGTACTGACCGTTGCCCCGCTTTTTGCCTCCGCCATCGAGCGCATCCACAGCGGAGCGAGTGTCGGCGCGCTATTCGCATAAGTAGGCAGGAAATAGGATTAGAATCCACAACCTTTCCGTTTCCCGGAGCGTCCCATGCCCCAATATCGTTCCAGTCTCTCCACTTCAGGCCGCAATATGGCGGGTGCGCGTGCGCTGTGGCGTGCAACGGGCATGCGGGACGATGATTTCGGCAAACCAATCATCGCTGTTGCCAATAGTTTCACCCAGTTTGTGCCAGGACATATACACCTGAAAGAACTTGGCCAGTTGGTTGCACGCGAGATTGAAGCCGTCGGGGGCGTGGCGCGGGAATTCAACACCATTGCCATCGATGACGGTATTGCGATGGGGCATGACGGCATGCTCTATTCGCTCCCTTCGCGCGACCTGATTGCCGATTCGGTCGAATACATGGCCAACGCCCACACTGCCGACGCGCTGGTCTGCATCTCGAACTGCGACAAGATCACGCCTGGCATGCTGATGGCAGCATTGAGGCTGAACATCCCGGCGATTTTCGTTTCCGGCGGCCCAATGGAAGCAGGCAAACTGAAGTGGGAAACGCGCGTCATGTCGCTCGACCTCATCGACGCGATGATCAAGGCGGCAGACAAGAACTGTTCGGACGACGAAATCGCTGCGGTCGAACGCTCGGCCTGTCCGACCTGCGGTTCATGCTCTGGCATGTTTACCGCCAACTCAATGAACTGCCTCACCGAAGCACTGGGTTTGTCGCTGCCGGGAAACGGCACGCTGGTCGCCACCCACGCCGACCGCGAGGGGCTTTTCCGCGAGGCGGGACGGCGCATCGTCGACATGGCAAAGCGTTACTACGAACAGGACGACGAATCTGTGCTGCCACGATCGATTGCACGCTTCGAGGCGTTCGAGAACGCGATGAGCCTCGATGTAGCAATGGGTGGCTCGACCAACACCGTCCTGCACCTGCTCGCCGCCGCACATGAAGCCGGGGTGGACTTCACCATGAAAGACATCGACCGCCTCTCCCGCCGCGTGCCCTGTTTGTGCAAGGTCGCCCCGGCGGTGGCTGATGTTCATCTTGAGGATGTTCACCGCGCCGGAGGCGTGATGGGCATTCTCGGAGAACTCGACCGAGCAGGGCTTCTCCACCGCGACGTACCCACCGTGCACAGCCGCACGATGGGCGAGGCGCTCACACGCTGGGATGTGATGCGCACACCCGATGCCGCCGTGTCCGGTTTTTACCGTGCCGCGCCTGGCGGCGTACCCAGCCTAAAAGCCTTCAGCCAAAACAAACGCTGGCCTGAACCCGACCTCGACCGCGCCCAGGGGGTGATCCGTGACCGCGCTCACGCCTTCAGCCAGGACGGCGGTCTGGCAGTGCTGTTCGGTAATATTGCCGAGAAGGGCTGTATCGTCAAAACCGCTGGGGTCGATGAATCCATCTGGAAATTTTCCGGCATGGCAAAGGTTTTCGAAAGCCAGGAAGATGCCGTCGACGGCATCCTTGGTGACTTGGTTCAGGCGGGCGACGTAGTCATCATCCGTTACGAAGGCCCCAAAGGCGGCCCCGGTATGCAGGAAATGCTCTACCCAACGAGCTATCTCAAGTCGCGCGGTCTCGGCAAGCAATGCGCGCTTCTCACCGACGGGCGCTTCTCCGGCGGCACTTCGGGGCTGTCCATCGGGCATGCCTCGCCGGAAGCCGCCTGCGGTGGGGCGATCGCCTTGATCGAAAACGGCGATACGATTGAGATCGACATTCCCGGACGCAGCATCCGTCTGGCGGTTTCCGATGGGGAACTTGCCCGTCGCAGGGTAGCGATGCAGGCGCGGGGCAACATGGCGTGGAAACCTGCCGGACGCAAACGCACCGTGTCGGCGGCGCTTCAGGCTTACGCGGCACTCACCACTTCGGCGGATACCGGTGCAGTGCGTGATGTCGCCCAGGCGCAAGGAAGCTGAAAATGGATGCCGAACTTAACCGCCTCGAAGCACAGCTTGAACAACTCATCAGCATGTACGCGGCGCTCCGTGACGAAAACCGCGAGTTGCGTGCACACCAATCCCGGCTCGAAGCCGAAAATCGCCAGCTTACGAGCAAGATCGGCCTTGCCGCCGGAAAACTCGAAACCGTGCTTGCCAAACTACCGCAACAACAATAGGGGAGGCTCAATGAAAGAGTCCGAAACGCTCGACATCAGCCTCTTGGGTAAGGACTACCATGTTGCGTGCGCACCACGCGAACGCGAAAGCCTGCTTGAAGCAGTCGCCTATCTTGGTCAGAAGTTCGACGAGGCGGCCAAGAAAACGCACGCAGGCAACGAGACCTTGGCAGTGATGACTGCCCTCAACATAACACACGAGTTTCTACAACTTCTGCACGGTCGCGGGTTTGACTTGCCAACCCTGAAGCGTAGAATTACCCATATGCAAACGCGCATCGAAGGCGTGCTGGCACAGCAGGAAAAACTCTTCTGACCGGATACCTGCGGTGTGGTTTGCACAAGGGACAATCCCCTGCGGTGTTCGTGGAAGCCGTGAATTCCGTGAACCAATATCAAGTGAATGGTTGCTGACTGTAAATCGCTGGTGTGCGCGCCCCAAGTGGGCGAACCTGAAGCGGGAAGAAAGTGACCCCCTGAACCCCAGGTTCAGGATAGACCGGCAAACGGCATCTGCGGGGGGCCAGAAAAGGAAGTGCGGCAATGCCGCGCTTCCTTTTAGTTTTTTCAGTGGACAGTTTTCAGTGAAAATACAAAAATCACCCACTGAGAACTGAAAACTGACTTCAATGGCATTCGACACTTGGTGGCTCGCCTATCCCCTGCTCGGCGTCGTGGTAGGGTTTCTTGCTGGCCTACTTGGGGTGGGCGGCGGCGGTATCATGGTTCCGATACTGACTTCCCTTTTCCTCGCCCAAGGATTCCCGCGTGAACAAGTAGTCCACATGGCGCTTGGCACTTCGATGGCGACCATCATGCTCACCTCGGTCTCCAGCCTACGTGCGCATCATGCGCGTGGCGCGGTGGGTTGGAAAATTGTACGGCGGGTCACGCCAGGCATTCTCGCAGGCACCTTTTTTGGCACATTCATCGTCTCGCGCCTCAATGCCGTGCCGCTGACGGTGTTCTTTGCCTGCTTCATGTGTTTCGTCGCCGCCCAGATGTGGAGCAACATCAAACCGAAGCCCTCGCGCGAATTGCCGAGCCGCCTCGGCATGAGTGCCGTCGGGCTGTTCATCGGCCTCATTTCGGCGCTAGTAGCCATCGGTGGCGGTTCGCTCTCCGTGCCTTTCATGGTCTGGTGCAACGTCGAGGCGCGGCGCGCCATGGGCACCTCGGCGGCTATCGGATTTCCTATTGCGCTGGCAGGCACGGTGGGCTATCTCGTCAATGGCTGGGCGGATACGAGCATGCCGCCCTATACGTTTGGGTACATCTATTTGCCCGCCCTAGTGCTGGTCGGCGTGGTCAGCGTGTTCATGGCTCCTTTCGGCGCCGCCTGTGCCCACCGCATGCCGGTGGTCATACTAAAAAGAATCTTCGCAGGAATACTGATCCTGCTCGCGCTTAAGATGCTGTATTCAGTTATCAACCAATGACAAAACTACCTGTTGAAAGCAGTAAAATTTGACAATTGATCACTGACCACTGACAATTGAAATGATTAGCTTTCGTATTCTTCCCGTTACACCGTTCCAGCAAAACTGCACCCTGCTGTGGTGTGAAAAAACCCGCAAGGCAGCGATAACCGACCCGGGCGGCGATGTTGTCCGCATTCGCGCTGCCATCGGCGAGCTCGGAATTACGGTAGAACGCATCTTGCTCACCCACGGGCACATCGACCATGTTGGGGGCGCAGTGGCGCTGGCCGAAGCCTTTTCCCCTCCCATACCCATCGAAGGGCCGCACCGGGAGGACGCTTTCCTGATCGAAGGCAACTACCTGCCCCGGCAGTGTCGCAAGTACGGCCTATCGGAAGTTATGGGCTTTACCCCATCGCGCTGGTTTGAAGACGGCGACGAAGTACGCATCGGCAACGAAACCCTGCAAGTCCTCCATACCCCAGGGCATACACCGGGGCATGTCGTGTACTTTCATGCCGGAGCCAAACTGGCGCTCGTGGGCGACGTGCTTTTCGCGGGTTCTATCGGGCGCACCGATTTCCCGCGCGGCAACCATCCCGCCCTGATCCGCTCTATCCGCGAACATTTGTTTCCGCTTGGCGACGACGTGGATTTCATCCCAGGGCACGGGCCGATGTCGTGTTTCGGCGACGAACGTGCACATAACCCTTACGTTAAAGATAGCTTGTTTTGAGAAAGCAGCCACGGCAGTTTGGTCAAGATCAACAACAAGATCATTCGATTTGTTGCGCAGGTGCAACAAGAAATGCCATAGTACGATGGGTTTTATCTTTAGGGCTTGCGCAAACCATTGCCAACTTTGCACAATCACGGCAACTTCTCACCTGAGAGGTCCAGTTGGGCTCTTGCCGTTGGTGGGAGCGCCGATTCAACTTGAGGAGAACTACATGCAAAAGAAACTAATCGCGCTGGCTGTCGCCGGTCTGCTGTCCGCTCCTGCCTTCGCACAGTCAAACGTGACCCTGTATGGTTCGATCGACTTTGGCTATGTCAACTTGGGCAAAAATGCGATTGACGGCATCGGCAACCGCAACGCTATCGATTCCGGTATTTCCAAGAACAACCGCATCGGCTTCAAAGGGACAGAAGACTTGGGCGATGGCCTGAAGGCCGTGTTCGTGTTGGAAACCGGCCTGAGTGGCGACCAAACTGGGATGTTCAAAGATGGTAACGCTCGCCAGACCTACGCTGGCTTGGCTGGTGGCTTCGGTACGGTTGCCTTTGGCCGTCAATACACCCCGCAGCACCTCTTCACCAGCGCCGTCGATCCCTTCGGCAAGCAGGGTCTTGGCAGCGCCGGCAACGTACTGCTGCAAGATAAGCGCCTGAACAACCTGGCCGCTTATATCTCCCCAAACTGGGGCGGTTTCAGCTTTATCGCTGGTTGGACGTGGAATGGCCTGGGTGAAGAAAATTGGCAAAACAATGGTGACGCTCGTATTTGGGCAATTGCACCTTCCTTCACGTGGGAAAACCTGTTTGTCGGTGCCAACTATCACTCCGCCAAACTGAATTTCAGCCAAGCCCCCGATGTCAGCGCCCTCAGGGCTTACGATCTGTACGCATCGTATGACTTTGGTTTTGTCAAAGTAGGCGGCACGATTGGTCAGCGCGTGACTAAGAAAGAAGTAACCGGTGCTGTTAGAGATACCAAGGTTCTCCAATGGATGCTCGGCGCGACTTTCAAGGTTACTGCCAGCGACTCGATCCTGGCCTCCTATGCCCGTGCGCGTGAAAATGATTATGATAACGCCGGTGTTAGGTCGAAGCTTGGCCAGTGGGCCATTGGTTACGAGCATGCCCTCACCAAGCGCACCGTTCTGTACGCACAGTTTGCCATCCAGCAACAAAACGATGCGTTCAGGCAATATGGCTTCGGTGGCTCTATTACCACCGACGCCCCGGTGGGCAGTGTTGCCAGTTCCTACGCGATTAACCCATCGACGCCTGCTGCGACTGCCGACTATCGCCGCGGCTTCGCCGTTGGTTTCCGCCACGATTTCTGATCGCCGCTTCTCAAGCGATTCATAGTCTGAAAAAGGGTGCTTCGGCACCCTTTTTTATTGCCTTGATTTTGCCTGACGGGGTAATTGTCAAAAAATCCGTTTAGAGCAACGACATAGAAATGAGAGAACCGATTCGCGTTATCCATGCGGCAAAATTGCATGCGCAGTACAAGCATGAAACAAAATGTAACCAATTTCAGCTACAACAATCGGAACCAATATGTCTAGAGCATTTTGCAGGAATGAAAGGTTTTCCGCACCTGTAGAGACCACTCAGGTAGAACCACCCTCTCTCAAAAACCTGTTGAGAATCACGAAATGATCCTCGAAGAGTTTCGTTTCCATGTCGGGAAGCCCAGCAATCGGGAACCAGTGCGCCTCGGCAGCATCGTCTGCCCCTGCGACGGCAGGAAGGGCCGGGAGCGCCAAATCGAACCAATGTGCATGCGTAATGACGCGGCCCCGCTGGCTACGGTCGGGATGGTCGAAAACAGCCACTGCGCGGCATGCCTGTAACAGTTCCGCATCCGCAATATCAAGCCCGGTTTCTTCCTTCAATTCCCGGTTTGCGCCCTGGATCAACCGTTCGCGGCCTTCGAGAAAACCGCCCGGAATGGCCCACAAGCTTTTTCCCGGCGGGTTCTTGCGCCGCACCAGCAGGACGTGTCCGGCAGCCGTCACTACGGCATCCAGCGTGACGAAAGGGCCAAGCCCCCATTTTTGTTTATCTGCCTCAATGGTTTCGTGCTCTTCGCGCATAGCAGCGAAGGCAGGCTGTGCCTGCCAGTATTCGAGATACAGCGCCACCGCAGATGGAACCTGAGTACATAACATAGCCCAAGCTGCTTCGCAGCTGTCAAAATAAAGTTCGCGGATTGGCGTCGCGTCAATGTCACCTTGCCGTTCCACCGCTACGAACGACCATTGCGGAAACAGTTCCAGGTAGTCGCTCGAAGCATCTTTGCGAAAACCGACAAGCGTCAAACTCAGCGAGGGATATCCCTGCTTTTCCATTGCCGCGCGCACGCCCTCTTCTACGGCAGCCGCCCAGTGCGCATCGTCGTAATAGTCCCGAACCGGAACAAAGACGATCCGTCGTGCATCGGCTTCATTGAAGCACGCGGTGATCATCGCGGCGCGCTCTTCCCACGTAAAAGGGTTTTTGGCGTTGGGTGCCCGGAACGAGGAACCGAGCACTACCACAGCATGGGCTGCCATCTCCAGCGCCTGCCCGAGCAGTGCAACATGGCCATTATGAAAAGGCTGGAAGCGGCCAATTAGGATCGCTGCGTCAAATTTTGTGCTTGCATTGTTCATGATGTTTCACTCATTCCTGCCATAAAATGCAGGGACTGCGCTTGCAAAGCGTTCATACTCCGCCGCGATGGGAAGTTGCCGCCTGTTCCCGGACGGCTGTAGCCGCAGAAATAGGGCGGGTGCGAGTTGCCAACGTTTAAATTCGCTTTTCCAGATCATCTGCCGTATCCGTGTGATGAGTACCGCGCCGCCCTTCGTCCCCGCCAGTTCATCCCAGACAGCCTTGGCATCGCCCTGTTCTTCAGCGCACAGGCGTTTGCCTTCGATCAAGAATTTCAGGATCGGATCCAACACAGGGTAAGGCGGTAGGCTATCGCTGTCTTTCTGGTCGAGTGCGAGTTCCGCGGAAGGCGCTTTATTGATGATGGCCTCGGGAATCAACTCGCGTCCGGCGGTTTCATTGATATGGCGGGAGAGCGCGAAAACTTCCGTTTTGTAGAGATCTCCGATCGGCCCCAGGCTACCGTTGGTGTCGCCGTAAAGCGTGCAATAACCAACCGATATTTCGCTTTTGTTACCGGTGGTCAGTAGCAAGGCCTCAAATTGGTTGGCAAACTCCATCAGCACCGTGCCGCGCACGCGGGCTTGCACGTTCTCCAGCGCCAGCCCTCGGAGCGGCTCACTAAATGCGGTGTTGAACCCCTGTTCATATGCGGCAACAAGGTCGCAGATGGGATGTTGGAAGAGTTTGATGCCGAGGTTTCGACACAGCGCGACGGAGTCGCTAATGCTGCCTATGCTGGAAACGCGGGATGGTAGCGTCACCGCAAAAACGTTTTCCGACCCCAGCGCTTCAACGGCCAACGCCAGTACGAGTGCGCTGTCAATGCCGCCAGAAGCGCCAACCACGACTTTGCCGAAACCGCACCGGCGGGTGTAGTCGCGTAGGCCGAGGACGATCTGGCGGCGATAAAACTCCATAAGCGGCAACCCGGCGGCAGTAACCGGAGCAAGCGCCCCACCGTCTGCGCCCAGGAATACACCGTCCTGCAAGCGCAGGGTAGCCAAAGCCTCTTCAAAACGCGCCGCCTCGGAAACGATGCCGTCCGATGTCGCCGCGAAGGATGCGCCATCGAATACCAGTTGACCATGACCGCCAACCTGGTTTGTGTATACCACTGGAAAACCAAAGCGGTGGCTTGCCGCCGCAATGCGGGCGTGACGCTCCTCGCGCATGCCGATATATGACGGGCTGGCATTGATGACGATCACGAGGCCAGGTTTTTCCGCTGCCAGCCGTTTGAGCGGGCTGTGTGAACTATCCTTGCCTTCGCCGTCCCAAACATCCTCGCCAATAAGGAACCCGACGCGAATGCCTCCGATCTCTAAGCATGCCACACCGTCTGACCCGGGCTCGAAATAGCGCCGCTCATCAAACACGGCACGGGCTGACAAAAGCTGCTTTGCGTACTGGAGGACAATTTGCCCGTTTCTCAACACGAGCAGGCTGTTTTCCAGCATATTGCCCGACGTGCACCCCGTAGGCGCACCGACGACCCAATAAAGGTCGGGCGTGACACGGCTGGCATCGCAGAGTTTCATTAGCGCTGCATCGAGCCGCGCAAGGAAATCCGGTTCATCGAACAAGCAGCCGGGCGGATTACCGGTCAGCGCCAATTCCGTGAAAACGACGACCTGCGCGCCGTCTGCAACGGCCTTCCGGGCGGCAGCAGCCATCCGGGTCACGTTGCCGGAAAGGTCGCCAATGATGAAATCGAGTTGGGCGAGCAAGAGGGTAAGCATTGTTTCCAAGCTACCTTAAACCATTGAATCTGTTTTCGTACCTCCACTACCACCACAAACCTTACTACGATTCCATTGCCAAGACACTGAAATATCAGACGCAGATGTGCTTGAACACGTATTCAATGCATGGCAAGTGCCGCCATGAGCGTATCAAGATTGTGCCGCATCATGGCAATGTAGGTGGAAGCGGGGCCTTCGGGGGGTGAAAGCGCGTCGGAATAAAGCGTGCCACCCATTGTTGCACCGGACTCGGCGCGGATACGCTCGATGAGGCGTGGGTCGATGATGGTCTCAATGAATACGGCGTGTGCTCTTTCATTTCGCAATTGCTCGATGAGGCGGGCAACGTCGCGTGCCCCGGGTTCGCTGTGTCCGGCAGCGCCTACCGGGGCAAGGAAAGTCAGGCCGTAGGCGCGGGCAAAATAGGCAAAGGCATCGTGCGGACTCACGACCCGCCGCCGTTCTTGCGGCAATCTAGCAATGGCTGCTCGAATGTCGGCATCGAGCACGTCGAGCGCGGCGCGGTAACGGGCAGCGTTGGCGCGGTAGGCGTCCGCACCGTCAGGGTCGGCGGCAATCAGGGCAGCGGCAATGTTAGCGGCGTAAACCCGAACATTGGCAACATCCTGCCAAGCATGCGGATCAATGCGCCTATCATGTACATGATCGCCGTTTTCGCCATGCATCGCCAACGGACGGATACCATCGCTCGCAACGAGCAGTGTCCCTTGGTAGCCGGAGGCGCGTGCCAGCCGAGGCAGCCAGTCGTCGAACCCGAGGCCATTGAGCACGACCAACCCCGCACGCTTGATACGGCGGGCATCAGAAGGACGGGGCTCATAAGCGTGTGCATTCTGCCCTGACCCAACGAGGGTGTATACGCTCACCCGCTCGCCACCGACCTGATGAGCCAGGTCGCCGAGGATGCTGAAACTGGCAATGACTTCCAACCCTGCGGCACGTGCGCCAGGAACTATGAGCAATGTGAGCACGAGGAACACCGTTTGCCATGCATGGCGCAGCGGGAACCAATACATCATGAACTCAAATGCCGATGGCTTGGCAGGCGGGGGACGATAAGGCCATTGGGCGCAGCAAGCAGGGAAACGAAGTATGCAAGCCCGCACATAAGGATGATGGCAGGCCCGGCAGGTACGTCAGTATAGAAAGAAAGCAGCAACCCGACTACGCCTCCGATGAACGCCAGCCCTGCCGCAAGTGCCAACATGGCCGATAGCTTGCGTGTCCAGAGCCGTGCGGAAGCTGCGGGCAGGATCATGATACCGACGGCCATCAGGGTGCCGAGGGCGTGAAAACCACTCACGAGGTTGAGCACGGCCAGCAGCAGGAAACCGTAATGCGCAACCGGGGACATGCGGCTGACCGCACGCAAGAAGGCCGGGTCGAGGCACTCTAGCGTCAGTGGCCGGAACAGCAGGGCAATGCCGAACAGCGAAACGCTGCTAATAGTGGCGATGAGCAGCAGGGAAGCATCGTCGAGGGCGAGTACCGACCCAAAAAGCACATGTAAAAGATCAAGATTGCGCCCGGACTGCGACATGATCGTTACCCCAGCGGCGAGCGAAAGCAGGTAAAAGGCGGCCAGGCTCGTGTCTTCCTTGAGGTTGGAGGCGCGTGCCACCAACCCGGCAGCGAACACCACGGCCAACCCAGCAATGATGCCGCCAGCCGTCATTGCACCCAGGGACAGGCCGCAGATGAGATAACCAAGCGCCGCGCCGGGGAGGATGGCGTGGCTTACGGCATCACCCATCAAACTCATCCGCCGCAGTAGCAGGAAGACGCCCACGGGAGTAGCCCCCAGCGCCAGCGCCAGCGTCCCCGCCAGCCCCCGGCGCATGAAACCGAAATCAATGAACGGTGCGACGAGGAGATCGTAAAAACTCATGCCGGTTCCGGTAGCGAACACTTCTCGGCATGTTCATCGAACGCTTCAGACAACCGCTGGGCGCGGGCGAGCAACGTTTCGGTCATTACTTCGTCGGTAAGGCCAAAGGCGACGAGTTCGCGCGCTAACAGCAGACAGGTTGGGAAGTAGCGGCTCACTTGCCCGAGATCGTGCACTACGGTGAGAACGGTACGCCCCTCGGCATGCCAGCGCAGGATCAAACGCGCCAAGTCATCAACCGTACGCGCATCGATGGCAGCGAAAGGCTCATCGAGCAGGATGGTAGGCGCATCCTGCAAAATCAAGCGGGCGAAGCGTGCACGTTGCAGTTGCCCGCCAGAGAGCGTCCCAATGGGGCGGGACTCGAACCCAGCCAGCCCCACGGTATCGAGCGCAGTGCACACCTTGTCCCTGCCTATGCGCCCAAGCCCCCGGAACGCGCCGATTTCGTGCCATAACCCCATTGCCACCACATCGAACACCGCGACGGGAAAGCTGCTGTCCAGTTCATTTCTCTGGGGCATATAGGCCAGCGCAGGACGTTTACGCCCCGGCGAGTGATCGATGTGGATGTAGCCTTCGAGCGGGCGCAACTCCCCTGCCACGCCTTTGAGCAGGGTCGATTTGCCCGCACCGTTCGGGCCGACGACGGCAACCAGTGACCCGGCAAGAATTTCCATGTCCAAGTGATGCACGGCCGGGTGGCGTTCGTAGCCGAGGGTCAGGTTCTCGAAACGGATTGTGGAGCCGGGGGCGGGTGGCGTGGGTGGTATCGCGTTCAAGTCAGTGCCCAGGAAACGGTCAACCATAACAGGCCACAGGCTATGGCGGCAATGCCAAGGCGGATGCCGATACCGCAGGCCAGGAGGCTTGGTGAAAGCGTGCTAGGCTCGGCGGAAGGGGGTGCTGCGTGCGGAAAGCTCATACCTCGTACCGGACGTGCATCTCGGCCAGGAACGCCGGGAAATGCGATAAAGTAGCGCCTGGGAGGGAGTTTTGCAACGGTTCGGCGTTCAGCCGTGCCCGTGCTCTGCGAGCAAAGTCGAGAACTCGCGATCCAGCAGCGAAGCATCGCCAAGGTTGAGGGCAAGCAAGCGGCGTAAGTGGCTGATGCTGTCGAGGTCAGTCACATCGCAGACAATACCCACCTGGTTGGCATAATGATGTGCGACATGCCCCTCCATGCGCACGCAAACATCTTCGTCAAGGCACAGTTCGAGCAAGCAGGGGGTACTGATAGCAATGTCAGGGACAGCGACAGCAACCAGCGCGCCACGCAGGGACAAATCAAACACATCGCATGGCCATTGGCTGAGGCCAGCCTGAAAAGTGGCAGAACCGCGAAAACGAATACGCGAATAACGCCTACGTTGGACAGTGTTCATGCGGATTCCCGGCAGAATTTCCTTACTGTTAGAATTTTGTTCCCTGAAACGCCCCTTCGCGAGAAGTGTGCCTGTCACGCTGCGATGGCATACGTGTAGAATTCACGCTGTTTTTCATTTTTCGGCGTTATGTTCGATAACATTCAAAATCATCCACATCCAATAAGGATGAACGAGACTTTCCGTGGCAGAGGCAGTCCAACAAGCTGATTTAGATCTACATCAGTCATCTACCGTCGACGCGTTACTCAACAGTTTATTGATAGTGGTACGTGCATTTGGCGGCAATCAGACCCGTGATGCGATTGTATCCGGCCTACCGTTGAAGGACGGCAAGCTCACGCCATCGCTTTTCGAGCGCGCCGCGCGCCGCGCTGGCATGAGCAGCAGAATCGTCGCCACTTCGCTCGACAGCATCAACCCGGCATTGCTGCCAGTGGTATTGCTGCTCAATAACGGCAGCGCCTGCGTGGTGACACAGATGAGCACCCACCGCAACCGTTGGCGGGTGATTTTTCCGGAACTAAGCGATGCTGCAGTGATGCTGGATCGCACGGATATGGAAAAGCACTTCAGCGGCAATGCGATTTACGTGCGCCCTGAATTCAAGTTCGACGCACGTGCGCCGCAGGGCACCAGGATAGTACGTAGCGGGCACTGGTTCTGGAGCGTCATCGCTGCCAACAGACGCATCTACAATGACGTACTGCTAGCAGCGTTCGTCATCAACTTGTTCGCAGTAGCGATGCCTTTGTTCGTGATGAACGTATACGACCGCGTAGTACCAAACAATGCCCTCGAAACCCTTTGGGTATTGACCATCGGTGTGTTCATCGTGTTGTTCTTTGAGATGGTTCTGCGCACGATGCGGGGCTATTTCGTCGACCTCGCAGGCAGCCGGATCGACGTGGAACTCTCGGCGCACATCATGGAGCGCGTACTGGGTATGCGTATGGAATCGCGCCCAGCATCGGCGGGGTCGCTCGCCGCCATCATGAAGGCTTTTGAGAGCGTACGGGATTTCATCAGTTCGGCGACGGTAACGGCCTTCGTCGATTTGCCGTTCGCTCTGCTTTTCATGGTCGTTATCATCTGGATTGCCTGGCCATTGGTGCTTCCCCTCGTCTTTGGCATCATTGTGCTGGTCATCTATTCCTTGGCAGTGCAGGGCAGGATGCACGACTTGGCGCAGACTTCCTATCGCGCCGGGACGCAGCGCAACGCCACCCTGGTAGAAGGGTTGGTTGGCGTAGAAACGCTCAAGGCAATGGGCGCGGAAGCTTCCGTGCAACACAAGTGGGAAACGAGTACGGCTTTGTTAGCGCGTGTCAGCACGCAGCTACGGCTGCTTTCGGCTTCGGCCACCAATGGTGCCAATTGGATTATTCAGTTGGTTAGCCTGATTGTGATAATTGTCGGTGTCCACTCGATCGGAGATGGTGAACTCAGCGTTGGAGGGCTGGTGGCCTGTTACATGCTTTCGGCACGGGCCATGTCGCCGATCGGACGTATTGCCGGGCTGCTCGTCCAGTATCACACCGCTTCTACCTCGCTGGAATCGGCTAACGGCCTGATGAACCGAGAATGCGAACGCCCACAGGGCGCAACCTTCATTGCACGCAAGAGCTTAAGCGGTGAGATCGAGTTCCGCGATGTGGTTTTCAATTACCCAGCCCAGGAAATTTCTGCCTTAAACGGTCTGTCGTTCCGCATCAAAGCGGGCGAGCGCGTTGCCATCATTGGGCGCGTCGGTTCCGGCAAAACCACTCTTGAAAAGCTGGTTCTCGGCCTTTATCGCCCAACATCCGGTGCTGTAATGGTCGACGGTATCGATGTCCGCCAACTCGACCCTGCGGAATTGCGCCGCCACATCGGTTACGTGCCACAAGACCCGGTACTTTTCTACGGCTCCCTGCGTGAAAACATCGCTTTTACCAGGCCGCACGCCGAGGATGCTGAAGTACTGCGTGCGGCCGCTATCGCTGGTTTAAGCGAATTTGTCAATGCGCATCCGCAAGGTTTCGATATGATGGTGAGCGAGCGCGTCGAGTCGCTCTCGGGCGGGCAGCGCCAGAGCGTAGCCATTGCGCGTGCCGTCATCCACGACCCACCCATCCTGTTGATGGATGAACCCACAGCGTCGATGGACCACACGACGGAAGAGGAAATCAAACGTAACCTGAAAGAATTCAGCCATAGCAAGACCATGCTCATCATCACGCACCGCACCCCATTATTGGATCTAATTGACCGTATCATTGTCATTGATGGCGGGCGTGTCGTCGCAGACGGACCAAGGGCGCAAGTCATGGAAGCCCTACGCCAAGGCAAGGTAGGGAGAGCCAGGTAAATGAACCAGCCGGTCGAGTCTCATGAGCCCATGCGGCATACCCGCAAGGCATTCGAGCAAATGGGCAAGTTGAAAGCGCCAGCGCGGCCCCTCTTCGATCGTTTTTTCGACCGCCTGTTGCCTGCCTTGCCGAATTCTCAAGAACTGAACTGGGGGGACGAGGCCGATTGGGCGCGGCTGCAACAGGAGCCGTTGCGTGCCCGGCGGCTGTTGCGGATTGTCGTCATTGTCGTAATCGTGCTGCTGGTCTGGGCAGCATTTGCACCGCTTGACCAAGTGACGCGCGGGACAGGTAAAGTTATCCCCTCGTCGCAGGTACAGGTCATCCAGGCCGTCGACCCGGGGTTGGTGGAAGTAATACTGGTGCGTGAAGGCCAGGAAGTTGAGGCAAAACAGCTATTGCTGCAGATCGACCAGTCCCGGTATAAATCCGAATCGGGCGCTACCGATGCCAAGCGTCTCAGCTTGATGGCAAAAGTAACACGCTTACAGGCGCTGTCGGACGGCAAGCCGTTTATCATGCCTGACGAAGTGCTCACGCAGGCTCCCGACACTGCCGCCCAGGAGCAGGAACATTACCGATCCTCACTCGACGAAGCTGCACAGCAACTTTCCATCGTTCGCCAGCAACTCACACAGCGCGAGCAAGAGCTCAAAGAAACTGAAGCATCACACATCCAAGCCGTCAACGGCCTCAAGCTTGCCAAGGAGGAGTTGGACAAAAATGAACCCCTGCTTGAGACTGGGGCAGTTTCCGAAGTTGAGGTCATCAGGTTGAAACAGAACGTGGAAAAATTTGACGGTGACCGCAAGCAAGCCGCAGAAAGGATCGGGCGCTCACAGGCGGCGATTGCCGAAGCCAAAAGCAAGATAAGGGAAGCAGAACTCAAAATTAGCAACCAGTGGCGCAGTGACCTTCTCACAGCAGTGGGGCAGCTTGAAATAGCCGAAAACGAAGCCAGGTTAGGCAAAGACAAGATAAAACACGCCGACGTGCGTTCGCCTGTGCGGGGAACAGTCAAGCGCCTGCTGGTCAATACTGTCGGCGGGGTCGTGCAACCGGGTAAGGAATTAGTCGAAATCGTGCCATTGGACGACGAACTATTGATAGAAGCGAAGGTCAAGCCAAAAGATATTGCTTTCCTGTCTCCTGGTTTGCCAGCGCGAGTCAAAATCACCGCCTACGACTTCGCTATATACGGGGGGCTGGATGGTACGCTCGAATATATTTCGGCTGATGCCGTTACGGATGACCAAGCTGAAAGAAGCGGAAGGGACAGTGCATCTTACATTATAAGGGTGCGGACGAAAAAATCCACTCTGGGTGACAACAAACCGATCACACCTGGTATGGTAGCCGAAGTCGATGTGCTGACCGGCAAGAAAACCGTTCTTTCCTATCTCCTCAAACCCGTATTGCGGGCAAAACAGAACGCAATGAAGGAACGGTGATGCGCAACCTGTTTCTCGTGGCCGGAGCTGTGACGCCCTCGACGCGTTGGCGGGATGCCTTTGCCGATGGCGTTTACGTCACATGGGACGTAGCCGTTTCCGCACGAATCAAGGCTGACGTCGTCTGGTTGAGCGTGCTTGCGCCCAGTTGGAAAGCGCTGCTTGTTAACGCTTTGCATCAGTTCGCCGGCGTGCCCGTGGTCGTGGTTTCCAACATTCCCAACGAGCGCGAGGCCATGTCGGCGATGGTCGCTGGAGCGCGCGGCTATTGCCATGCCTGGTCATCGCCGGAGCAATTGCGCGAAGTCGCCCAAGTTGTGAGCCGGGGAGGATATTGGGTTGGGCAAGCACTGATGTCTAGGCTGATCAGCGTCATCACCAAAAACCAGCCCACGGTGGACGATTTGCCAGGGGAACTCTCTGAACGCGAGGCCGAAGTAGCACGCGAGGTAATTGCTGGCCGATCCAACAAGGAGATTGCTCGTGTTCTCGAAATCACTGAGCGCACGGTTAAAGCGCACCTGGGGACAATTTTCGCCAAGCTCGGTGTGCGCGACCGCCTGCAATTGGCATTACGCCTGACGAGTAACAAAGAAAAATGAGCATGATTATTTACGCCAAAAAAAATATCGATGGGCGCATCGTGGCACTCAGCCGCGACCCCGGTGACCGTGCAGACCCCGCTTGGGGCATCCTGCCGAACGATGCCCCGGAAGTGCAAGATTTCATCGGAGAACTGGCAAACCAAGAAGGGACAGGCGGCTTCCTGCGTGATTCCGATTTATCTTTCGTGCGTGTACTCGAAGACGTTATCGACCTCCTGGTCGAACGCTCCGTCATCCGATTTACCGACCTACCGTTGCCAGCACAAACAAAGTTATTGCAACGGCGTGACCGTCGCAGGCAACAACATGGGCTGCAATTGCTCGGTGGCGAAGATTTGATTTGAAGCTCGGCTTTCTGTGGTATCGGGAAACGCGGTGACGTGTTTTTGTCGCGCATCTGTACGTCAGTACAGTATTTTTTCTTCCAGATACTTTATACGCTTGCATCAGCGTGGATAGCTGTCGGCTCTGTGTACAACCATAAACTGAGGCGATGGTTGCCATCTAAAGGATTTTGGCTCGCGTAGTCGTTTCGGACAGATTACGAAAGGGCATCTCAGGAGAAATAAAATGGTTCCAGATCAAGTCGTTGCATCCGTTGATTCAATCAAAGGCCAGGCTTTTGCGCGTGGACAGGATGGTGCGCTTCGCCCCCTCGAAACGGGCTCTCCTCTCTTTGACGGCGAAACCCTCATTACCGACCCTGGCAGTTCTGTCGTAGTGGCTCCCGATGATGGTAGCGCGCCATTTGTCGTCCCTGGCAAGATGGAACTCGCCATGGCTCCGAACATTCCGAGCGACGACGCTGAAATAGATCCTGAAACGCTTGCCGATGTCATCGAAAAATTCAAGCACGGTGACGATTTCGAGCCACCCACAGCCGGTGGGGGCGGCGGTAGCCATGGGCACAATTTCGTCATGCTGGATCGCATCGTCGAAGCAGTTAGTCCCATGTCTGCCGAGTTCGGTACCCCGACATTCAGTGGCGAAGGCCCCTTCCAAGGCATCTCACTTTCTATTTCCTGGTCCGGCGGCGGCGGTGGCCCTATACCTACACCTACGCCTCAGCCCCAAGACGACTACTACACCGTGACGGAAGCCACGGACACGCACCAAGCCAGCGTCCTGGCCAACGACAACATGGGTCCCGGCGCCACGGTAGGCAAGATAGTCTGGAACGGCGTCGAATACGACGTCCCGGCGGACGGCCTCAAGTTCACGACCCCGCTGGGCGGTATCGTCATCATCCAGCAGGACGGCTCGTTCATCTATGACGCCCCCACACGCTACAACAGCGGGGTCGGGGTCGATACGGACGGCTCCGACATCGACAGCTTCCAGTACCGCGTGAAAGACGCCAACGGGAACCTGAGC
>Ga0123357_10001138_pt1 | contig 27628 bp, 25 predicted proteins | sample TergutEmb28metaG_FD_89873 | JGI IMG/M metagenome (GOLD analysis project Ga0123357, IMG submission 89873) | Embiratermes neotenicus P4 segment gut microbial communities from Petit-Saut dam, French Guiana - Emb289 P4 | ecosystem: Host-associated > Arthropoda: Insects > Digestive system > Gut ...
AAAAATCATGTCATATGTTGGGACTGCGAAAAAACAAAAGATAAATCCTTATGAAGCAATTCGACAGGCTATTTTAGGAAATCCTGATATCATTTTTGCTAGATAGTCCTGAACAGTCACAAACATTCAATGAACTTTATATGGTTTTTTAGAGGATTATCCAAATCTCCATAAAAATCGTCCCATTCCTTCAAAGTTTTAATGGGATCGTCTATATTATTTGCAACAACATCTCCTATCGGCGACATTGACTTTATTGGATAGTTGTCCTGGTTAATTCCAAAAATGGTTCTTAATTTTTTCCTCAATTCGTCTTTACTTCCATTAAAAGCGATAATAAACGATGAACTTTAACTATTGCTCACAAAACCAAACCTGATTTTCACTGCTTGATCTCCTTATTCTCAATCGATTTTTTGTTTTCATATTCGTTCCAAAAATCATTCCTCTCCCACTCGTCAATTTCAATGTGTTCTTTTTTTATTCCCAGCTTGACATACATATAAGAATAGATATTGAAATTGTCCATATACGTACTACCCTTTATTTCATTTTTTGTCTCAATAATTTTCCAGGGATCTGTATCGGAATATTTGATTCCGCACGTTGCATGGTTTTTTATTCCCTCAATTTGCATCTGCGATAAGTACTGTTTCTTGATAACAAAAGAACTTGAGCTGCTGTTCGAAACAAAACCAAATCTTATCTTCATGTCTATGATCCCCCTTTTGTAAAAAGTCTAACATTTGGAATTTATATTTTCAATTGGAAATTCATGATAACCTTTAATACTGTAATAAATCAATCCATAAATCCATTCTTGGGAAAAAGCGATATTAACATATCATTAAAACAATAAAATTATGAAAGGTAAGTTAATGATAAGTATAAGAGGTATATGGAGGATTCACATTTTCAAATTTCCTGACAGGATGACTGGAAGATGTTAAGATCATATAAAAAACTCTGCGGCTCAAAAATTTGTTCGGAATCTGACAAGCAGTGAAGAAAACAATGGCACTCAGCCATGAAAGCTAAAGAACGGGATCTACTCCTTTTGCAATTGAAATATCCGAAAAATGATTATTGTTATCTGATTCCAAGAGAAGTAGACAACTTTTTGGTGTGCACCTTCCGATGGTGGTAGTTATTGGATGTATTCCGGGTTTAATCATTACTACTATAAATAAATTCACTCACATTGGCCTTGGGCAAGCCGAAATATTCCAACACGTGAAGAAGCTTGGAAGATATGGATCAAAGATATGATTGGAAATAAAAGAATTCTTTGGGACAATCACATTTATAACAAAAGAAATTATCAGGTTCTATAATACCATTGTAATCATCTACTAATTTATCATCTGACATAAATCTTATTCCTTAGTTTTTAGGTATAGAAGACTGCTGTGTTCCATATAGGCGGTCATATTCTTCTCTGGTGATGACAGTATCAAAACCACCGACAGATTCATCTTTGTGCTTATCAATACCAGTATACGAGAGACTTGAGTCTTCATATCTTTTAAACTTATAAACGGCGTCATTCATTAAAGAAGCGTTAAAAACGCCAAGTGAAACCAGAAGTTCAAAGTCTTTGATATCTAACCCGGTAACACGCTTAAATAGATTGGGTTCAAGTTGAGTAATAACGTGTTTCAAGGTCTCTTCCCGATAATCTGATAAGTACATGAAAACCGGTATTCTTGTGGCAAATTTTATAAGTTTTTCCTGTATCATTTTACGTTTGGATTTGTATTCTTTTTCTTCATTAGTAAGTTCTTTCTTATCTTTTACAGAAAGTTCGCTTTCCTTAGATTTAGCTTTTTTAACGTTCTCGGAGAGATTAATAATTGCTTCCAATTCGTTGTTCACATTGAGGCTGCGGAAGCCTTCGATACTTTCCAGGGCGCGCACGGCATCGGGATTTGCCATGATTCTGGCGAGGGTATTATTGTCAACATTAACCAGTAATGTACTTTCCCAGCGGCGGGCAAGTAATGTCGCGGATGTTCCAGCAAGAGCGATATCAAGGACATCTCCGGCATTGATTTGTGTCATAGTACTGCCGTCATAGGCGAGTACAGGCAGAAATTTAATAAATTCCGCTACTTTCTTTTCTGGGCTGTCTTCGCTTATATCAAGCCTGCAGCTATAGTCAGCAACCTGACGAAGGGCACGGTCAAGGGCAAAGTCAAAAATGTAGCATTGATGCTTCATTATCTCCTTTTTCCCATTTTCATTTTCAACTACCCAGGGGCTTTGCACACGGAAAGCAGACTGGAAATATGTTTCCGGACTGGAAAGGTTTCGAAGCATAAAGATACCTGTCCAGGGCTGAACAGTAACACCAGTAGTAAGTTTTCCGCATGTCAGTGTTATAGTTTTTGTAGTTAATGGGTCACCCATTGATTTTTTAACAGGTTCGAGGGCATCAAGACCAATACCTGCTCCTGTTCCGGCGCATACATTGATTCTGTAATCCTGAAAGAAGGTGTTGTTTCTTTTTTGAATCAGATTTCGCATCGCAAAGCATGCAGCTACATTAGGTAAAAACCATAGTGTATGAATTAAAATCGAGAGTAATTTTGAATTTGAGTAGGGCATTTCCGGCTTTTTACCGCCCAGTCTGAGGTCATCAGTGGATGTTCCGAGATATGCCCCACGAATGAGGTCAAGCCATTTTTGGACATGTTCTTCATACTTGAACTTTGCTTTATCATTTTTTCCACTAGCAGAGAAAAATTCGTTTAGGTCAAATTCGTCAAATAGTCCCTCCGAAGCAATCTGCTTGATACTGTCTGGAATTTTATACGTCATTAGTACCATTCGGGGTAAAGAAGCATAGGGATTTTCTGATGAATTTTTCCAATTTGCTTTTTCCCTCTGCTCATCGGAATATGTCCAGTTATAAATCTGGTCTTCAATGAATTCACCGGAATTTAATGCTCTAAACGGAGTACCTGACAAGAAAAGGTAGCGTGCTGTCTTAATAGGCAGGAATGATTCATTCCAGGCGTTGCCGGCTTCATCCGTTTTGTATTTAACGATGTCCATTTTATCATATTCATCTTCGTCTTCTGTTTCAAAAAGTTTTTTCGCATTTTCACGCCATGCTCCAAAATGGTATTCGTCAAAAATTACTAAGTCCCATTCTGTAAGATGTACCCATTCGTTTTTCGCTTTTATACCATTTTCTGCAGTAGTCCCAAGATAATCCTGAAAAGAACCAAAACAAATAATAGGCCTAGAAAAATCCACTGTTTCCCATGTTAATTCGGTTTTACGACTGATAAATTGCCAGCCTTCAAAATCTATATGAGTCGTTATATCATCTTTCCAGGCATCCTGAACGGCCGGTTTAAAGGTGAGAATGAGTATTTTAGACAATCCCATTTGTTTTGCAAGTTGATAGGATGCAAAGGTTTTCCCAAAACGCATTTTTGCATTCCATAAGAATTTTGCAGACTTTTTATCTTTTTCCTTGTTAAAGTATTCAATAGTTTTTTGTACTGCTTCTTTTTGTTCTGGGCGCATTTTAAAATCACGGCTACGATTTTCGATGTTTTCCGACTTATCCCGAACTGCAATATAGGCAGCCTGTACATCGGCTACCGAACATTGATACCATTCACCGTGTTCATTTGTTTTCATCATTCTATCCAGAGCATCATGAACCGCTTTATCCCTAAAATTACCGCCATCGGAATACATGGCTGATTCTGAAAAAAGAATGTGATATTTAACTCCACTTGTTTTTACCTGTTCTTCAATACGGGTTTTGACATCTCTGTCTGTATAACCGATCTTGATTAAGCCTTTATGGGAGGGTACATCAACTAACTCATAAGCGTAAATTGTTGGGGTTATATTTGGACGTTGGGTAAATAAGTCGTTACTCATAGCTAATCAGTCCCTTTTTCATTACTTGTAAGAAATTATTTAGTTGTTCTTGACATTCATCATAGGTAATAATACGCAAGTTTTTTTGATTGCTGCGAAACAATTCAAAGGAACGTTTTTTATTTTTTGAATCATCACCTTCTAAGTCCTTTAGTGTCCCTATAATAATAAAACATTGTACATTAAAGGCTTCTACATTTCTATCTTCAGCATTTTTTAATAATGTTGCTATTTCCGTTTCTAGTTGATATTTTTGTGTAAGAACTTGCGTAACAGAACCAATTAATTCTTCTGATGAGGAATATATTCCTGTTTCTCTATATGGTGTTGTTCTTAATAATTTGGTTTTGGGGCATTTTATTTCAATTATAAAACTATTGTTTGTAATTTTGTGTTTATACAAAAAATCAGGATATTGTCCATTTTTGTTATCAAAAGATTTTCCGCCAACATATGCTTGATTATTAAATTGCATATATGGAGAACCAATAAATAGAGTTAATAATAATGAGTTTTTTTCAAAGAATCTTTGATATGAACTTTCAGTATGTTGATTATTAACTATTTTATCAAATTCATTTTTCATTGTAGAAAAATATCCTAATTCGATTTCATCCTTTATATTAAGCAAACTTCTTTTATCAGATTTAGAAATTGGTCTGCTAAAATCAGTATCTTTAATAATTTTATAGATTATATCCTTTTGCCCAGTTCGTTTTTTTTGTGGGAAAAGTATGGAATTATTATTATGTAATAATTCGTTATAAAGGAATAGTTTTTTTGAAGCAAAGGATTCCTTTCTATGAAGATTAGTTATCCTGTCTATACCCCTGCGAATTTTGTCCAAATCATTATCATTGATAACAATGATATTATTATCTACTTTAGTTTCCTTGGTCTTAGAAATAGTTATTGATTGGCAATTATCCAAATAAGTTGATAATTGTGCAATTAAAATATATTCCTTTTTTAAACCAAGACCATATTCAATTGAATTAATAAATACCTTTGGAAGATCAGAAATAATGTATATGCCATTTTCTCTTTCCTCAACATCATTGTCATATCCTTCAAATATAAAATTTACATCATATTTTGGTGTAAGATATGACGTAGAGCCATTTTTTGTACAATGTGGATATATTTTGGTTATTTGCATGTGATTGTCAATTTCTGCTAATAAAATTTCTTTTTCGTGATTAATATAAAGACATTTTATTTTTTCTTCATCATATATGATTTTTATTTGATCACTGTTTTCCAAATTATGAATAATATTCTGATTCAAGATATCTCCTATTATTTTACTATTCTAATTCCATCGGTCGTATCATACTTTCGATGAATTCTATTTCGCCTTTGGTAAGTTTATATTTCTTATAAAGCTTTTCATCTGTCCAAGGTTCAGAAAAATCTTGGATGGGGACAAATGAGAAAGAAATTTTATTTATCATTTGAGAAGAAGCGATTTGTGATACTAAAAAACGTACAAATTTTGTTGCTAAATAATTTTTAAGGTTGATTGCCTCTACTTCAAAATCAAAATAATCAACGACAATATAAGTTTCTGTGCATATTTCTTTAGGCTGTAATATTTCCAAAATTGAAAAAATACGTTTTTTCCCTTGTGCATCTGCACGGCCTGCATGCTCGAATACAACACGAGAAACAATAACTTTATATTTATCAATTAATTCTATTCCAGTAGTAATAGTTTTACATTCAATATTACCTTTCCCACCATTCCAGCGTAAAACAATATCACCAGTACCTGTTGGTCTGGCAAAAGTACGAAATCCAAAAGGTCTTTGACTACTGACTCTTGCCGACAAATACAGCTTGCTGTTTAATGCTATTTTATCTATAATAGGGATAGCAGTATTAGAACGAATAAAAATAGGATAAGTATTTAAAGCACGTTTTACCGAACTACTACCTTGTTTATCTATATGTGTAACATCACATAAGCCTTTATAATCACGAGACCATAAAAAATAGCACACTCCGCCTGATATATCAACACCAGGGAAGCAGTCTGTAGAATCAGAATAATCAATAATATTTGCTATTCTATCATCATTTAACATTTCATCACGAAATGAATCTAAACTACGCCCTCCACTAAACCAACGTGATGGGATAATCATCGATAAATAGCGTGGTTGGAGTTTTTTTGCTTGTTGAATAAATTTATGATAAATAGGCATTGCACTTGCACTATATCCCCCATCACTTAACTGATATGGCGGATTACCAATAATAACATCAAATTTCATATTAAAAACTTCCTCCGGTTTGATAGTATGTATAAATTCGTAAGCATGAGATTCAAGTGTTTCATCACGGTCATATTGTTCTTTAGACGCTCCACAATATTGGCATTTTTCACCATCCCAGGTATGATTGATCTTCTTAAAACGAATATTGCCTTCAGCATCATCAAAACTGGAAATAGAATACTTGCCATTTGGGTATTTGGAACAATAAACACTTCTTCGGGACAGAAGCGAAGTCATTTCTGTTATTGCAATACCAAAAAGCTGTTTATGAAAAATATGGTTAATGCGTTTTTGTTTATCAGGTATTTCTTTTTCAAGACCCACTAAAAGCCGTTTAGCTATCTCACGAAGAAAGACACCGGATTTACAGGCAGGATCAAGAAAAGTGGCATTTTTATCGTTGAACAATTTTTGAGGGAGCATATCGAGTATTTTATTGGCAATTTCCGGTGGCGTGAAAACTTCATCATTGGACAAATTTGCCAGGCAATTCAATACATCTGGGTTATATGTTTTTGAATATAAATCACTCATACTGTTGTACCTTTTTATAATGAACTGGAGGGAATTCCCGGAAGGGAAGCGGTATATATGCTTTTACTTCTTCGTCATAAGTCCAGTCTATCATATCGAGTGTATATTGCTGCTCGCGGCCTTCAAGCATTTGATCCAGCCGGAAATCACGGCGTTTTAGATAACAACTATTTACAGCCGACCATTCGGCAAAAACGATTGGCTGTCCAGATAATGTCTTTAAGGTCAAAGCATCGCCGCAGAGGATATTGTGTTTCAAGATATGATGTGTAGCCATTCTTGTTTCATCATTAGCCCACATAGCACAAATAACCGTATACTCCTTATCAAATATTTCAAACATACGATTCCGGCACTCATCTACATTATCCTGTAACAAATCAACGCCATATATACTGGAAACCGCAATAACAGCATATCGTTCGTAATCATCGGGATTCTTCCCATACCGGGATTTTACTACTGCCAGTTTGCGGCGCAGGATTTCGGCCAGAAAATTCCCCGTTCCACAGGCTGGTTCAAGAAAACGGCTGTCTATGCGTTCGGTTTCCTGCTTTACCAAGTCAAGCATGGCATTTACTTCCCTATCGGCGGTAAAAACTTCTCCATGATCAGATACTCGCTGCTTTGACTTAGTTTGACTTTCTGTCATAATCCTTTATTACCTTGTTTGATTGTCCTTGATTATTATACCTCAAGCCCAAAAAGACTGCTACTAATACCAAATAAATGCCTGGATTGCCAGGAACTTAATGGTTTTGACCATATTTACCTGTGAATTTGTATGAAAATAATGCTTGACAATATTAGTAATATTATACCAATTCCCAGGAAAAATTCTTTTTAATGAGTATTGTTGGAAGTATGGGTGTTATTTGAGGCCGGTTTAATAGCATACTCGATTTATGAAACTTTCTAGAAAAGCCGGAATAAAACTTCTCTTTTTCACTTTTTGCTAATAAATACCCATCACACTTATGAATGGGCCAATTTCTTCACAATTCATCAAAAAAAACTTTACTTCCATATTCATTTGTATGGTTAAAGACTCTTTTTTCGTAGAATTTACAAGTTATAGGTACGATTTTCCTATTTATGAATGTCTCATGGGACATTTATTTATCTCTATAAGTACAAATGCCTAAGGAATCAGGGACTGACTATTCCGGCCACACTTGACCAGTGAATCCGGAAACATCCGACCATAAGATCCGATAACATCCGACCACCGAATCCGGATACATTTGGCCAGTAAATCCGGATTTATCCGACCGCAGAATCCGGTATCATCTGACCAAAGAATCCGGAAACATCCGACCATGAAATCCGGTCCAATAAGGCCAGGTTCGGCGCCTCAAATCCAATCCTGTACACTGTAATACGGGGAACATTGTTTCCTCTCATTCAGCTACAGGAGGACACAATGAGGTGTGAGGAACCTATGAAGATCATTGAAGCAGTACGGCTTTGGGAACAGGGGTATTCCCAGAGGGACATCGCAGCCAGTATTAATTGTTCTAAAACTACTGTGGCAGGACTACAGAAGCGGTTCAAAGAATTGAGCCTCTCATATGAAACTGCCAGGAACATGACAGATGAAGCCATAAAGAAACTTGTGTATCCAGTCTGTAATGGGGGCAGGAAAGCCAAGAAGGACCCTGACTGGGAAACCATACAGAAATGTCTTGATGGGAACAAGCGTATGAATCTGCAGTACCTGTGGGAGGAATACCGTGATAACGAAAAAGACGGTCTTAGCAGAACCCAATTCTATGCAAGGTATGGGGAATGGAAACACCGGACAGGTAAAGAAGTTGTTATGGTCCAGGAAAGAGAACCTGGGAAAGACCTGTTTGTGGACTGGATGGGTGACAAGCTTGACTGTGTACTGGACATTGAGACCGGGAAACTGGTAACGGCACATTTTTTTGTGGCAGCACTGGGGGATTCAGGGTATCCGGTCGTAATAGCATACCCTAACGAAATGAGTGAAAGCTGGATTGCGGCTCATGTCGAAACATTTAAACGGCTAGGAGGACTGCCGAAAGTCGTCGTACCGGATAACTGTAAGACTGCTGTCACCAAGCCCAACTACTATGATCCTAATGTCAACAAGGCGTACTACGATCTGGCTTTATATTATAACTTGGCGGTTATCCCGGCCCGTGTGAAGGAACCGCGTGATAAAAGTGTTGTAGAAGGCAGTGTTGGCTGGTTGGAGACGTGGCTTCTTGGCTGGCTTCCCGGTAAACAATTCTCAAGCTTTACGGAACTCAACGCGGCCATAAAAAGCCGCGTGGCAGAACTGGTAAAACGGCCGTTCCAAAAAAGAGCGGGGAGCAGGGAAAGCGTTTTTCTCGAAATTGATCGGCCTGCCTTGCGCCCGCTGCCTACAGAACCGTTTATTAATCCCGCATATGTTGAACGCAGAGTACCTAATAACTACCACGTAGAGTATGCCGGATTCTACTATTCGGTCCCACACCAGTATTATAAGCAGCAGATAACCATCAAAGCTACCTCTCAAATCATTGAAATATATGCTGAAAGGCTTAACAGGATAGCCGTACATGAGTGGAGATATACCGGTTCTCGCTATATTACCGAACGGAGTCATATGCCTCCCAATCATCAGGCACAGCAGGATGCAAACCGGTTTGACGGCAGGCGCTATCGCAGCTGGGCCTCTTCCATAGGTGTCAATACGTTTTTCGTTATAGACAATCTGCTCCGTGAACGAGAGGTGGAAGAGACTGCGTTGCATCGAAGATGCACTCGTTCCTGTATGGGGATACTCCAGTTCTCAAAGAAGAACGGGAATATCAGGCTTGAGGCAGCATGCCTTAAGGCCCGACAGTTAGGGAGTATATCATTTGCAGTTATCAGAAACATTTTGAAAAACAATCAGGAAGGGACAGAAATACAGTCCCAGTCAAATCAGGCAGTAACACCTGTTCATGAAAATATCCGCGGCCAGGCTGCATTTGTGTAAGGGGGAAGTAGAGATGATACAACAAACTTGCCAATGGATGAGGGAGCTGCGTATGCCCGCAATGGAAAAGGCATATGTAGGCCAGGCAGAACTTCCTGCCAGTAATGCGTTGGGTTTTGATGAACGGCTTGCACTTCTAGTACAGGCCGAGTTAGAAAGCCGGAAGGAGAAAAAACTAAGGCGGCTTTTGAAGGCGGCAAATTTACGGGATAAGGGTGCATGCCTGGAGGAACTTGATTACAAGGCCGGTAGGAATCTTGAAAGAAGTGCAGTGGCAAATCTTGGAGATTGCCGGTGGATTCATAAAGGGCTAAATATTTTGGTGTCAGGGGCCTGCGGAACCGGTAAGACCTATCTTGTAAGTGCGTTTGGGAACGCTGCATGCCGTCATGGCTATTCAGTACACAGTTACAGACTTCCGCGTCTGCTTGCGGATCTGCAAATATCGCGGGGAGACGGTTCTTGGGAAAAACTCCTGAATGAATTAAAAAAACCAGAACTGCTCATACTTGATGACTTTGGCTTAACTCCCCTTGAGCCTCTACAATGCCGTGATCTTTTGGAGATGGTCGAAGATCGCAACGGTTTTGCGTCAACAATAGTCGCTTCACAGTTACCGGTATCATCATGGCATGGGGTCTTTGCGGATGCGACAATTGCTGACGCTGTTCTTGATAGGCTGCTACAGGGAGCACACCGCTTTGAATTAAAAGGGCCGTCTCTACGGCAGCATAATGCACTGCAGGAAGAGAGGGAGCCAAATTAAAACAATGCAGTTTTAGGTACTGGAAAAGATAGGGATAAAAATTTTTCTTGACAAAATAAATATCATGTTTTAAATTCAGCAAAGAGGCGCCAGGCATTGCCCGGATAAGACCGGATTAAGTGGCCGGATATTTCCGGATTCACCGGTCGGATAAAACCGGATCGCTGTACCAGTTAGCGCGGATTAGGCACAGTAGATGTACAAAAGGCTTTTGAACCTTCTTTAGCACAATCTATATCTGGTAATAGGCTTAAATCAGAGGGTAAGTCAATGTCAAATTGTCAATAATCACCGCCTTGATCACCGCTTACAAGAAGGGGACGTATCTGCATAAAGTGGTATGGATTGCCATTGACTACCTCTGGAAAGAAGATAAAGCAGGATGTTTAAGATTTACAAGTCGGATATTTGAACATAGGATATTTATTCAATTTTTATTTGATTCGTTTTCTTTTTTATCAAGGTCATGCAATTCACGCATCATTTTTTCATATATTGTTTGCATTTCCTTATCAAGTAATTTACTAATTTCTTCTTTTGACATTCCCTGTGATTCATATTTACTATAAAGATTACTTAATTTCTTAGATATTATCCCAGGACTTGTTTCACCATCAAATATAGCATACTTTTCATTTGCCATAAATTTTTTCCTTTTCTTCAATGGAATATAAACATCCATATTTTTGAGCATTATTCATAAGCCAATCCCCAGCTATTTCATTCTCTAACATTTGAGTCAATTCTTCAAATTCATGATTTAATAATAATATATCAACATCATAATATTTTTCCATATCTTTTCCTTAATGAGCATATTACTACCCTCTCAAAAGAAGTTGAGCGGTTTAAGGTGGATGACAACCTGGAATATATCTGGGACAAGAGCTTTATTGTCGGGCATGATCTGATCGACTCCCAGCACAAGGAACATGTTAATGCCGTGAACAGCATGATATGCTCATGCAGTTCTGGTACAAGGGAAGGGTTCGACAGCAGCATCAAGTTTTTGGGGAACTATGTTGTAAAAATCGGACGGTATATAAAAACCCGCGACAATACCTTGATCCAGGTGTCATATCCGAGAGAAGCGTTATTAAAAGCTTCATGATCCAATTCTGCCATTCATTCTCCGAATGGCAGAATTTTTTTAGGTGAATATGGCTGAACAGGTGCTTTTAGCAAAAAGTATGAAATATGCGATTATTTTGGTGACTAACTCGCCAGGTGGGAATCCAGGACAAGCTGCGTACTCGGGTTCATAATTATTCATCATAAAGAGGGTCAGATCCAGCGCGTGGGTACTGATATCAATGAGGAGACCGCCGCCTTGTTTTTCCATATCCATGAACACACCCCAGGTAGGAACCGTGCGCCGCCTCAAGGCAGTGGCCCTTGCAAAGTAGATTTCTCCCAAGCTTCTCTTTTCACACTCCGCCTTGAGGAAAAGACTGTCCGCACGGTGACGGTTTTGGTATCCGATGGTAAGAAGTTTTTTGTTCTCGTCTCTGGTGGTGATCATGACTCTCGGCTCAGTGTAGTTTTTGGCCATGGGTTTCACACATATCACGTTCTTGCCAGCTTTGAAGGCTACCACGCTGATCTCGCTGTGGGAATTGTTGGGGATCAGCATGCAAACCGCGTCAAGATCCATCCGTAAAAGTTCCCGGTAATCGGTAAAAATCTTTCCTTTGCACGCCTAATATACACGGTTAGCTTCTTCGGCCCTTTCGGGCAGTATGTCAAAAAAGGCGGCGATCTCCACATCGCCCAGTTTCTGAATTGAAGGCAGATGCTTCGTCTTGGCAATTCCATCACAATACCTATACTTCACTTGGTTTTTTTCGGTCAATGCCAAATGACCTCTCGCATATTATATCCTTTTATGAATTGCGGGTTAAGAGATAAACCGGTTTGTTTGGAGTATCAATGGAAATTACTTTGTTGCTTTCACTCCTTCATAATAATCCACATAATATTTCAGATATTCCTGATAGCCCATAGAATCCAGTTCTGCGAAATACCGATCCAGATCCGAAATTGGCCGGGCTCCGGTCACAAATTGAGCGAACTGTACATCAGCATAATCGTTTAAAACTGTACCTAAATCGCTCAACCGGCGCGATGTCACCTGATCCCAATATACAACGAAGGGAAACTCAATTACCGTGTGGAGAGACAGATTATCATAGGTACTTTTCCTTTGGGAACTGTCGGGGTCGTTGAGATTGAAAGCTTCAGGCGGCGGATTTAAACCGTATATTCTTTTTTGACTGGCGGCCTGGTTACTGACCATACCTACCATATTGTTTATTGGCCGTATCCTGCTCATGGAAAAATAATTTTCGGAAGGATAAAGCACAGGATCATCAATATGCATATTCGCGAAATTATCATCAATCCCTATACTCCAGCCATTAATCATGCCGTAATTTTTTTCCGGCATGGTATCAGGATAACCAAATATATTAATAATATAATTATCCAGATCAAAAGCCCAATCGAACATCCGGCATACTGCTTCCGGGTATTTGTTCTTTGAAGTGATCACCGCAACATTGGGGTTCACATAATTTCTGGGGCCTACCCAAAAAATATCTTTGTTCAGTTCGCTGGTTAAAGGTTTTACAGAAACGTAATCCTTATAAAACTGCGGTTCTACAGTGGTTACCGGCGCGCTCACAACTACTCCGCCTTTGCCTGCCATGGTTATGGCCGTTCTCGCGCTGTTGTCCATGGTAAAGAAGTCACGTGTTATTAGGCCTTCATCATACATGGTTTTATAGGTTTCAAGAAATTTTCGGTATATTTCTTTGTCACCGTAAATAAAAGTTGCTTTGCCATTACGGGTACCAACACTGGTAATACTGTTTTCGCCTGTCCAATGGAAACCAAGCGCTGAAAATACAATGCAGAAGTTATTGGTGGGCTTCATAATACCCGCATCAGGTAAAACATCAGCGCCCAGAGTCTTGAATTTGCGGAGCATAGCAATGTATTCGTCGAGTGTCTCCGGTACTTTCAATCCGAGCTGATCCAGCCAAGTTTTATTGACAAATGGTCTCGCAAAACCACCTGTAATGGGTCCGTGAAGCCAGTCTCTTCCCCTGAAGTTGGAAAAACCATATATATTCCCATCTTTTGCGGTAGAAGGTCCTTTGAAATCCGGATTATCACTGTATACTTTATACAGAATAGGCATAAGGGTTGGGTTTATATAATCGGAAATCGGTATAATCAATTTTTCACTGACTCCGTAGTTCATTATATCATCTGGAGTGATACCGGCAAACCAGAGATCCGGCAAATCTCCTGACGCAAACATGAGGTTTTTCACCTCATTACCGGGAGCCCGGGGCGTCGCCTTGATATCGATATTCATCTCCCGCCGTATAAAAGTAAACCACCAAAAATCATCTGGATTGCTGGTTTTCGCGAAGGTTTCGTCAGGCAGAAACGAAAGGGTCATGGAAACGTTTGTTCCCTGCTTGACAACCGGAAAGTAACCATCGAGGTTGATGTAGGATGGGATGCCACTTGAGATAGCCGAAGAGCTGCGTCCTGTGGCAGGTTGTCCGCCGGCAAACAGGATTACTGCTGTTACAAGTAATAAAGACATAAAAAATGCAAGCTTCTTCATTTGGTACTCCTTTCTGGAATTGGTGAATAGTAGTCACAAAAATACATAATGCGACTTATATAAAAAATGGTAAATCCGGATTTTAGAATTGTCAACAACGGGCAAAAAATATTAAATCCCTAAACGCGAATAAAAAACGTTTTTTGGGTCACCATTTCGTATCCGTCAAATTAAGGGGTAAAGCCTAAAAGTCTGTTGAAAATTATTATTTTTTTATTTTTTTTGAATGTTCCAGGGAAACAGTTTCTCCCAGTTTTCAATAGCAGCAGCCTGTTCCCCTTGCTACATCCCTTTGACTAAGCCCCATCTTCAGAGACAGTTCCAGGATTTCTTTTGCCTTTTCCATAGCGATTCTCCTCATAAAAACTCCTTGCGTTTGACCCGGACCAACGGTTTGATTTATGAGGAATTGTGGATGAATGGAGCCCATAAATGTTCAAATGTTTTTGTAATGGGCGTTCAAATACGGTTGTTTTAGTGTTCAAGTAATTCACAATGGGTGTTCAAGTGTTTCGTTTTAGTGTTCAAATGTTTCATATTAATGTTCAAGTGTTTTGCATTGAGTGTTCATATCCGGCCGGAATATGCAATCTTCTTCACCAAATTGCATACCAGACACGTTCTTGAATCCAATGTGCCAAGGTATTTATAACCACTGAATAGCTTGCTATTTGCTCGATAAGTCTCATTCCTTGCTGTTTCCGCCATACTGGAAACCATAGTTCTGGTATTCCGTTCAAGTAATTTTCTAAGCGGCTGCATTTGACCTGGGTCTAAGTCTTTAACAGAACCTAAAACATTACGGTTTATCTGTTAAGCAGTTAATCCAGTCATATAACCGGCACGTACATTGGAATCCTATGTCTTGTAAAGTTACTACTTAGACCATTGAGATAAGTTTAAACTGTAGTTTATTTATCTTTTTCTACGAGATTAAAGAGATATTCTCTGGGAGACATATTATTAAAGGCAGCTTTTTGACGGATCAATTCCCATTCTTCATCATAATAATGAAGTGTTCTTTGTTTTCTTTTGAGGGCTACTCTAGGACGGCCTACGCCTTTTCGCTGACCGCCCTTAGATTTATCGTTCATTTTATGAAATTAAGAACTGTGAAAATCAGATTTACTGCTGATAATATAGCAATAATTAATATAAACCATTCCAAACGTTTCATTAACTACTCCTTTTTGGGTTTACCAAATCATAATATTAAGAATAATTGATATGATTGAACACAATCCGCCAATTCCAGCACAAATAACAATAAATTTCTTGGTTTTGTCTGTCATAATTCCGTAGTGCCTCCATAATATAAACTATTATACTTATATTTGTATTAAAAGTGTACAGGAATATTGTCCGGCAGCGACATCCGGCAGCACTGTCAGACAGCTCATTTCAGGTTAATTGATATTTTTAAGTTAAAATTCTGTAATCAATGATTTTTTTTTATTATTTATTTAAAAACTCTTGACAAGTGTACTTGTCATGCAGTATATTCTTGTTATGACAATAAAACTTGTCAAAATGACTATAACACTTGGAGGTTGATTTTATGAGTTATTTAGCAGAAAATTACGAAAGTCATAAAGAGGAGATCCTTGCAAAGAGTAGAAAATCCAAAAATGACGAAGGTATGCAAAATGCCAGATTGGACGGTATTACTTTAGGATTTATTATCTCATTTGCTGTTATTGAAATCCCTATGTTTATTATTTCTATTATAACAGGTCAATATATTGTAGTAGCCGCATTATGTGCTCTGAATGGTATTGGTTCATTGGGAAGAAATATTCCAATGTATCGCTTTACCGGTAAAAAGCGATATTTAGTTTGGGGTATTTTTTTTGGTATCCTTGGTATAATAATGTTTGTTTTTTTCATTCTTTACGCGCTGCACAAGTTTTAACATGAACAACGAAATAATTCTAAGAAACAGGTTAAAAGTGGCAAGGGCAGAAAAAGACCTCTCGCAGTCAGCTTTGGCAGAAATGGTTGGAGTTTCGCGGAATACCATTAGTTCAATTGAGACAGGCCAATTCTGCCCAACGGCAAAATTGGCTCTGATTCTGTGTGTGGCATTGGATAAAAAATTTGATGAATTATTCTATCTTGAATAGTCCATTTCTGGTGGCATTGGAACACCGGCAGCGGACCTTCATGGTGCCCATGTCCCGCTGGGAACTGTCAATTTGAACGCAAGCAAGGCTAATTTATACTGAATAGTTAAAAAAATAAAAAAAAAATTGACAACGAAATACTCCTGTGATAAACTTAATAATAATTGTGGTATCGATACCACAATTGCAACGGATAAACAGATTATTGCAATAGGTTTTTGCAATAAGGAGATCAATAAATGTTGGACAAAACCAGAATTACAGCGGCAATATGGCCGTGGGGAACAGAAAATAGAGAGCAAATGGAACAGGCGGCAAAAGAGATTACCGAAATTGGCTACCGTTCTTTCGAAAGCGTGAAAGCCGCTATTTATGCGTATGATCTTGATTTGGCCGCGTATGGGGAAGTACTCAGCAGATTCAATATCAAGCCTGTCAGCTTTTACTTCCATTTACCCGCTTTTGGCAGGGAAGAAACCATTTTTTCTACACTGGACAAGGAACTCCGGTTTATTTCGGCGCTGGGCGTAGACCGAATCTGCTTGCAGGGAACAGGAAAGCATCCCGGCAAACTGGATAAAAGCCAGCTGGAATTTGAGCTTAAAATAGTAGAAAAATTCGCCAAAAAGACAAAAGAATATGGGATCACATCCAATTTGCATAATCATCATAATACCTGGGTCATGTATGAGCATGAAATAGACAATATTTTACAGAATCTCGGCCCTGATATTATTTCATTCGCCCCGGACACAGCGCATCTGGTATTGGGGTTATGCGATCCCGTGAAAGTAATAGAAAAATACGCTGATAGGGTAAATTTTACCCATTTGAAGGATATCAAAAGCACGGTGGCAAAATCTGAGGGAATCGCCGCCGCAGGGGTGGAGGTATACAGTAATTTTTGTGAATTGGGCAAAGGCTGCGTAGATTTCCGGAAGATATTCGATATATTAAAAGCCGCCGGGTACAATGGCCCTCTTTGCGAGGAACTGGACAGAGCGCCTGAGAGTAACAGGGAGAGCGCACAGAACAACTATAACTATATAGCAGAGAATTATTGAGGCATTATCGTGAGGAAAATAAATGTTGGGATTATCGGACTGGGATATATCGGTGAAAGCCACATCGAGGCGGTGCGGCGAATCGGGCTCTGCAATCTGTACGCGGTAGCGGACACAAATGCAGCGCTGGCCCGCGAGAAGGCGGCAATGTACGGAATTGAACGCTGCTATGAATCCGTGGATGCGCTGCTTGCCGACAATTCCATTGAAGCCATTCATAATTGTACACCGAATTTTTTACACACAGAAATTAACAAGCAGATTCTGCGTTCAGGAAAACACTTATTGAGCGAAAAACCGCTGTCCACCACGTATCAGGAAGCTTTGGAACTTGCGGAGCTTAAAAAGCAATATCCCAATACAGCGGCAGCAGTCAATTATAACTACAGGCTTAACCCCATGGTACAGGAAATCCGCTGCCGTATTGCGCGCGGCGAGATCGGCGGCATACGAATGATCACAGGATCTTACCAGCAGGATTGGCTTCTTTACGACACGGATTATAGCTGGCGATTGGAACCTGCCTTCGCCGGTAATTCCTGCTGTATGGCCGACCTGGGCTCTCACTGGATGGACGCTATACAGCATGTGACCGGACACAGGATTACGGAGGTATGCGCAGATTTGGCAACACTGATACCGGTTCGTAAAAAACCAAAGCAGCAGACTGAAACATTTACTGAAGCCGGTTCTGGGAAATTTGAATTGGTAACTGTCCAAAACGAGGATTACGGCGCGGTAATCTTTAAAACCGACAAGGGTGCGACCGGTGTATTCCATGCGACCGAATTGGCCGCGGGCCGCGGATGTTTTTTTGGGTTTGAAATCAACGGCTCAAAGGCTTCAATTGCCTGGAATCAGGAACAAAATGACCGGTTATGGATTGGACGCCGGGGCGGAGATAACAGTGTAATTATAAGAAATCCGTCAAGCCTCAGTCCGGAGGTAAGGGCATATACAAGCCTTGCGATGGGTCATCCCGAAGGCTGGAACGATGCCTTTAAAGGAAATATCTATGCTTTTTACAAATATATTTCAGACGGTATGAAGGGTGAACCTGTTTTCTCAACTCTGGAGCAGGCGGCATATCTGGTTAAATTAACCGAAACGATCTTATTGAGCAATAAAAATAAAAGATGGGAAAAGATGGATTAATTGAATTATTGCCGGGAGTGTGAGTATTTAAACGAAAAATTAATAAGCTTTAAGCTGATTAATTGAAATAACAGTAAAAGGGAGAAAAACATGAAAAAGATCACTTTTATTTTGGCGATGGTACTCGTTGTATCAACAGTATTATTCGCGGGCGGGCAGAGTGCCGGGGGACAAACTGGCTCCGGAACACCAACAGCGGCAGGAGCAATCCCAAGTTACATAAACCTTGACGGTTACTTCCCGGTTGTCAAAAATGGTACAAACGTTTCGGTAACAGTTTCCTGGCTGCCTGATGTATCATTTGGAAAATCCTCCGATCCCGCGGATATCTGGTGGTTCAGGTTTGTCAAGGAAATATTTAACATTGACATGAAAGTAACGGTTCGCGCTCCCGGAGATGAAACCAAAAATCTGATGTTCGCTTCCGGAGATCTTCCGGACATTTGGTTGAGCGGACTCAATCCCAGCGACATTGTAAACTATGGTATCGCGGAAAAATTAATCACTCCGATTTCGGATTATTTGAATCCCACCCTTATGCCTAATTTGTATAAACTATATAACGATCAACCTGATTTAAAAAGCCCTTCTGTAGCATCTGACGGGAAAATATACGGTTTCAGCAACTTCCGGGGCAAGGAATGGCTGCACGGACCCGTTACAGGCGGCCTTGCAAGGGTTTTTTTCAACCAGAAGTGGCTTGACCAATTGGGAATGAAGGTGCCTGAAACATTGGATCAGTACATCGCTGTACTTCGCGGGTTCAAATCCCTGGGCAGCGATATATTGCCGGACGCGGGCATATTTAGCAACTATAACAGCATGTGCCTTCTCTATTCAGCGCTGGGATTCCACTGGACCAATGCCAACAGAATAATTGATGTGGGTACGCGTAACGGTAAGGCTACTTTTATTTATGGCGACAAGGAAATATATCCGAAGTTTCTGGAAACCTTCAAGACCATGTATGATGAAGGTTTAATTTCAAAAGATTACTTCACCATGACCGACGATGCGAGAACTGCCATTACCATGTCGGGCAAGGCCGGTATGTATCAATTTTCATCAATGGCTTACGTGAATCCGGTACAGGGCTTTGATTATGTGTCGGGCAAGCCGCTGACCAGTGAGTTCAACGATAAAATTTTTTGGGTATCGGCAAGCAATTATGTAGTCCCTAACGTGATCGCCATCACATCAAAGTGCAAATATCCGGAAGCGGTGTGCAGGATGTTTGATTTTAATTATACACCGGAAAATACAATATACATGACCTTCGGTTATCCTGACACAATGCCTCAGTATCAGTTCGGAATGGTTAAAGGCTGGACAATTACCAAAAATGCAATTGACGTCAATATCGATGATCCGGTACGTTACGAATCACAAAATATCTTCGCCATGAGCAGAATACGGCCAATAAACAATATGGTGGGAATAATAAACGATCAGGCCGGCACCGCGATGAGTATATACGGCATGAACCCGCCCAAAGAGGATTTCGATCTGACAAATGTAAACGACTTTTCAAGAAAGAGTACCTATGAAAACCTGTCACCGTACGCTGTAACGGAATTCCCGTTTGTTGTGTACTGGGACGCACAAACTTCCAAAAGGATTTCCGATTTAGCGGGCGTCATCAACGATTATGCAACAATTCAATTCGCACAGTTTGTAACCGGCGCCCGCCCCCTGTCGGATTTGAACAATTATTTTGCCGAATTGGACAAGTTGAATTATCAGGAATATTTAAAATACTTTGTCGATTACTATGATAAAGTGAAGACGGCAAAGTAGAAGATCATCCTGTGGTGAATATAACCAGTCGTACTCGGACTGGTTATATTTGCTCAAACGTATTTACAAGTAATAAACCAAGGAGAGAAACATGAGTGACAAGCAATTTCCAAGAACAACAGTGGGCGGTGTAAGCTTACCGCGATTATTGATCGGGACTAACTGGATTGCCGGATATAGCCATACAGGGTATGCAGCTGATATGGATATCCTGACAACCAACCACAATGCAGAAGCGGTAATGCCGATTTTAAAAACCTTTACTGACTACGGTATTGATGCAATACTGGGATGTACAAGCAAAGATCAGATCCTGATCGATTCCATCAAGCATTTTCAGGATACGACAGGAAAAAAGCTGATACAAATTGATACACCCATCATTAATGTAACAAACACGACAGAGGCGCGGCACGAAGCCGAAAAGGCCATTAAGCACAGCAAAGAGACAGGCGCGACTTTCTGTATGCCGCATCACTCATGCGTTGAAAAGTTAATTGATAAAGATGCACGGAAAATACACCGGCTTCCCGATTATTTATCAATGATACGAGATAATGGCATGATTCCGGGACTAAGCGCCCATATGCCCGAGTTGATACTATACAGTGACCTGAATGAATATGATGTACAGACCTATATACAATTATTCAATTGCATGGGTTTTTTGATGCAGATAGAAATTGAGAAAATTATCAAAATAATCTGCGAGGCGAAAAAACCTGTCATGTCCATCAAGCCCATGGCCGCAGGAAGAGTCTCGCCCTATGTCGGCTTAACTTTCAACTGGAATGTGCTGCGTGAATGTGACATGATCACCGTCGGGGCAAAAACGGCATACGAAGCGGAAGAGGATGTTGAAATATCTTTTGCGGCGCTGGAAAAAAGACTTCCAAAGCTGAGGGGAAGAAACAGTCCCAATAAAACAGATATCCTGAAGTAATACATTGAATACCGAATATCTGCCTTCCATTGCCTGCGCGGACCAGCTCCGGCTCGCAGATCAGATCAATGAGCTGTTGGAGCTGGGGTTTAACTCCCTGCATTTTGACATTATGGATGGTCACTATGTTGACAATCTTTGCCTTAACTTCGATACCGGAAACCGGATAAAACAGGAATTCCCAAACATCAGCCTGGACGCGCACATGATGGTAACAAACCCTGAGGTTTACGTTGAGCGTATGAAGCAAATCGGTGTTCATCGTCTGGCATTTCATTTGGACAGCGCGCGTGATCCATCCTGTTTGATTGATGACATCCATCGGTGCGGAATAAAAGCCGGTGTTGTATTAAATCCCGGCCAGCAGGCTTCGCAGATGGAATCATTGCTTGGGAAAATCGACTTTGTTGTCCTCATGGGAATAAAAACCGGATTCCCGGGCGCCAAATTCATCTCATCCACCTATGATACACTTGATGAACTCACTGCGCTCCGAACGGAACGCAATCTGGGATTCCTTATTTCCATTGACGGCGGAATTACACCGGAAATCGCTGCAGAGCTTCCCCTGCACGGCGCCGACATTTTAATTCTGGGTTATCTTGCTCTTTTCCAGCCTGACGGATTAACCGCCAGCTGGAAACGCAGTTTGGCAATCATTAAAGAAAAACGCTAACTCGCGGGGAATGACGTATAAAAACATAGAACCTGTCATCCCCTGCGATCTTAGCGTGATCAATTTACCGGCTGCTTCCGCTGTTTCTGATATTTTCAAAAAGACCTGTCAGCCGCTTTACAATATCCGGGTGTTTATCGGCAAGGTTATTCAATTCCTCCAGGTCGTCATCAAGGTTGTAAAGCTGCAGGAAGTTTTCGTCGTTTTGTTCCCTCACCCATCCAATTCCTCCCCCGCCCTGTCCAAATATCAGCTTCCAGGGACCTTGCCGTATTGAATAAAGCCCCAAATGACTGTCATTTACCATTGTATCCCTTAGGGGTGCATTACCTGTTTTTGTACCAAGAATCGCCGGGAGTACATTAAAACTGTCCTGTCCCTGGTCACGCGGCAGTTCTCTGCCCATTAATGCGGAAAAGGAGGCCAACATATCGGTCAGGGCTATCATTTCATCGGAAACTGTTGAAGGTTGTATTACACCGGGCCATTTCGCGATAAAGGGTACTCTATGGCCGCCTTCCCATATTTCACTTTTTTGTCCCCGCAATGGACCGTTGGCCTTATGTCCGTAATGATTTACATAGGCTGCCGGTCTGTGGCCTTCACTCACCGCCCCATTGTCACTCGAGAAAATAACAAGAGTATCATCTACGAGCTTATACTTCTCCAAAGTTTTAAGCACTTCGCCGACAGACCAATCGAGTTCGTGTATAAAGTCTCCGTACAAGCCGCAGCCGCTTGTCCCGATAAAATCAGGGTGCGGCCTGATTGGCGAATGTATATTACGCGGGGCATAATAAAGGAAGAATGGCTTGTCATGATGATCATCAATAAAAGACACAGCTTTTTCTGTAAGAATTTTTGCGCCCATTTCAAATTCAAACTGTGCTTTCTTGCCGCCGGTAATTTTCAATACAATATTATACGTACGCGGTCTTTTATCATAGGTCGTATTGAACTCAGGCCTTTGATCATGGTGAAGCTCTATCGGGTCGTCAAGTTCGAGGTTATCAACCATATGATTATTGATAAAAACATTCGGATGCTGACCTGTTGCGGGCATTCCATAAAAATAATCAAATCCTACTTCGGTTGGACCAGGACTTATTTCCTTGTTAAAATCCGGGCCCAAAAGATCATCCCAATTCTTTTCTCCCGGTTTGCCAAATCCAAGGTGCCATTTTCCTACCAGTCCGGTATAATAGCCTTCCTTTTGAAGGAGGGAGCCAATGGTCATTTGATCAAGTTCTATTACCATCGGATCATTCGCCCAGATACAGCCTGTTTTTGCCCAGGTCCTCCAGCAATATCTCCCTGTAAGCAGGTTGTAGCGGCTTGGCGAACAGAGAGCCGAAGGAGAATGGGCATCGGTAAAAAGTTTACCTTCCTTTGCCAGGCTGTCTATATTTGGTGTTTTGACAAGGCTTGCGCCATAGCAGCTTAGATCCCCATAACCGAGATCATCTGCCAAAATAAAAACAATATTCTTTGGTTTTTTTGTCTGCATTAAAGTCTCCCTTTTATCTGATTAGTTATAATAACGATCCAATGCTTTCTTTTCCTCATATGTTCCTCCAAAAAAAATTTTAACAGGGCAATGCCCTTAAGACCAATGTCAGTTATTCCTGCATCAATTCATTTGATACATATGCTATTTGTAATAATTTTGCAGATTGACAAGACCTGCAGCGGCATTTTCCAGTGGAAAATATTCAAGCCCCACATACCCGTTGTAATTGCTTGCGTCAATAACCTTAAATATCTCCGGGTAATTGATTTCTCCTTTCCACAATTCATTTCGCCCGGGATTACCGGCGCAGTGGAAATGACCAATTTTATCAATATTTCCTTTGATACGGGAAATAATATTTCCTTCCATAATCTGCTGGTGATATATATCAAACAGGACTTTAATAAATGGACTTCCTGCCTCGTCAACTATCCTGAAAGCTTCATCGGCGCTCCAGAGGTAATATCCTTTGTGGTCAACGAGGGTATTCAAAGGCTCAAATACAAGAGTAATCCCTGACGATTCGAGCAATGGAGCACAGGCTTTGAGACCGGCGACCAGGCTTTCATGCTGACGTTGGCGGGGCCTATCCGTAAGCTCTGTTCCAACCTGCGTAATAAGGGTAGTACAATTGAACTTTTTTGCGACATCAATTGTTTCTTTTAATCCCGCAATGTACTCGTCTCTTTTTTCTTCTTCCACAAGACTAATCATCCTGGTACAGAAAGCAGAAAGAGAAAGCTTTAATTCGTTTTTTGCTTTTAAAATCGCATCTGCATCTTTGTTCCACCAACCCCAGAATTCAAAAGCGTCCAGTCCCGCTTTTTTTACTTCCTTCATGCTTTCTGTAAACGGCATTTTGCGAAAAACAGCGTCAATACAAACTGAATATTTCATTATAAAATCCTCACTATTTGCTCCGCCGAATGGTATCGATACCATATCTGCTTAATTAATTTACAACCTAAATTTATATTTTGTCAATCTTTTTCGATTATTTTTTATGATTTTTTTTTGCCATTAGCTATATTACAACCGTTATCTCTATTTTATCCAATGTAAAAATTAATAAATATCCAACAATATATGTAATATTAGACATTATTTGGTATCGATCATTATCATATAAAAAAGTATAATTGTAAAAATGACTACAATCAAAGATATTGCGCAAAAAACAATGCTGTCAAAATCGACTGTTGTACGTGTCATTAAAAACAACGGGTATGTTTCACTTAAAAACCGTGAAAAAATCAGAGAAGCTATTATTGAACTCAACTATATGCCCAATAAACTGGCGCAGGGACTTAAAAATAAAAAATCAATGATGATTGGTCATGTGTTGCCTGTTTCGTATGAAAATCCTTTTTATGCTCTCATTGCACGCAATGTTGAGGAGACTGCAAACAGGCTGCAGTACAGTGTCATAACAAAATTTATCTATGGCACCGATATTAATATTAATTCAATAGTAAAAGACCTAATTGGACGGATGGTCAGCGGAGTAATCCTTACATCCATTCCTTCTGCTGTTAATCTTGAAATACTGAAAAATTATAAGATTCCTTTGGTAATAATAGAGCGTACCGGAAAAATTGAAGGAGCGGATTTGATTTTATTAAATGCCTTCAAGGGTTCCTTTGACGCTACCACCATGCTGATAGAAAAAGGTCATAAAAAGATCGCATTCATCGGCTGTGAACCGAGGCATGATGTTGAACGGGACAGATTTGAAGGATATATTTCCGCGATGGAAAAAGCCTTTGGGGTAACGCCGCCTGAATATATTCATCAGGTTAAAAGATATACAACCGAAAATGGTTATGCGGCAACCAGGGACATATTTGAAAACGGAAAAAAACCAACCGCTCTTTTTTGCAGCAGCGATATTCTGGCGGTTGGAGCAATGGAATATTTATATGAAAAGAATATAAGAATTCCCGGTGATATTTCGATAATTGGTTTTGATAATACGCATTCCGCCATTATACCGCCTAAAATATCTACCGTTGCCAACCGGTTTGATGAAATCGGAAAAAATGCGGTAGAAATGGTTATAGAACGTATTGATAATCAACGATCATCCATTAAAAAGCTGATTATCGATCCATATATAATCGACAGAGGTTCCGTAAAAAATATCGATTCGTAAATTTCCGGAAAATTCCTGTGACAAGTCAAGAGTTTTTATACTGAATTATTTTTTTTCACCTTGACAAACTGAACCTCATTCCGTACCGTTTAAAAATGCCAGCAGGTGTGTTTGCAATTTTACCTGATAATTTTTTTTCCCTTTTATCCGGTACGAACCGCGAACATTACGCGGCGCTTTTGGTGCTTTACTACAGGCTTTTCCAGGAAAATAACCAGGGCCTGGAACGTGAGCTGGTTGTCCGTGAGTTCATGAATTACATGGCCCTGCACAGGGATACTGTGGTCGCAGATATTTTTTCCGACCAGGCGGAAGAATCCGATGTATCATCGGGCGAAGTGCTGACAAACGGTGTACTGCCAAACGATGTGCCGTCCAATGATTTTTCATTTGAGGATGATGTTTCACCGGACAGGAATTCAGGCGCTGATGATCGTACACTGGCAAGCCGTTTTTTACGGAAGTTCATTTTTTCCGGCTGGCTTGGCGAGGAAACCCTTGCGGATTTTACAAAGGTCATCAACATTACGGCCTGGGGCAAGCCGTTTATGAAGGCCCTCACAGATATCGACGGAGGACTTAAGACCGAATACGAGAGCCATGTGGTCACGATTTATTCAATGCTCTGCGGCGAGACCGTAAAAAAAGACGGCCACCACGCGGTGCTCAAGGCTCATGAGGAATGCCGCTCGCTCATTGACTCTCTCAAGGTTTTGTCCCAGAGCATTAAGGGCTATTACGATAATCTCAACCATGAGGCGATACGGGCAAAGGCCTCGTCGGTGCTGCACGAGCATTACGATCTCTACATGGATGAAGTGCTGGACAAGGCGTACAAACGGCTCAAAACATCCGACAATGTTTCCCGTTACCGCCAGGGAATTTTTAAGCAGGTGGCATCGCTGCTCAAGGATGACAAGTGGCTGGATGAGAGCGCGGGCAAATATATGCGCCTCCTTCAGGCAAGCCGCGATGAATGCCGCAAGCGCCTTGTCTCCATGCTTGAAGACATACGGGACGACCTCCGCTCCGTAGATCCGCTGGAAGATGAAATCGACAGGAGGAACGCGGCGTACTCCCGCTCAAGCACCGAGATAATCAAAGCCTACATTGAACCGGACAGCACCATAGCGGGAAAAATAGGGCTGCTGATAAAAGCCATCCGCAACACCGCGCCCGGCAGCAGCAGTGCAAAAATCCGTTCTCGCATTGCCCACGGAATCTACCGCGTCGGTTTTTTATCACCTTCCACGCTGGCTTTCCGCCAGCGCCGGGAAGAAGGAAACTTTAATGCCGTTACATCAAAGGCCAATCTGGAAGCTCTAGATCAAAATGAAAAGGAATTTTTCCTTCGTTTAAAAAAGCGGCTCTCCATCAAAAAGATCAGCTCATGGCTCGATGATAAGGGCGGAAATGAACGTGTCCTTGTTCCCATTGATCTCATCAATGATGAAGATTCATATATCCGTTTTATTTACGCCCTGCTCTACGGCGACTCCCGCAAGAATTTCGGCTATAATATAGAAGAAAACATAGATAAAAACGATGAAGGCACAAACGCCGCAGCAAACACCGTTTCGGCAAAAACCACTGAGGTAAAGGCCGCTGCGGTAAAAGCCGCCGATTATATTGTTCCCGATATAGGCTTCCGAAAAAACAGCGCCGGGAACTCCCGCCAAAGTCCGGCCGGGCGCAGCATCGGAGATAAAACATGAATCAGGATCTTGACGCCCTTCTCCTTATACGGGAGCTTTCAAGCGATGAGTTTGAACGTTTCAAAACCGCTTTACAAACACTCATCTCCAAAACTTTTATTATCCGCGGGATCGACAAAGAACGTGAACTCTACGATTTTACCATCAGAAACATCGCGCTTTTTGACGCATGGTTTTCCTGCATGGACGCCGCTCTTGCAAGGGACGAAAGTCTCGGTGTCATCGCTTTCCGCGGTTCGCCGGGTACCCGGTACTTCTTTTCCAAAGACGAAATCTGCGCTGTTTTAGTCCTGCGCCTCCTCTACGAAGACAAGAGACTTGAAGTAACACTGACAAGGTTTCCGGTGGTGAGTATCAGGGATTTCCAGGACAAATACAA
>Ga0123357_10001139_pt1 | contig 27627 bp, 17 predicted proteins | sample TergutEmb28metaG_FD_89873 | JGI IMG/M metagenome (GOLD analysis project Ga0123357, IMG submission 89873) | Embiratermes neotenicus P4 segment gut microbial communities from Petit-Saut dam, French Guiana - Emb289 P4 | ecosystem: Host-associated > Arthropoda: Insects > Digestive system > Gut ...
ACCCCCCCTTTAGATTCCACAAAATATTTTCTTTCCGCCCCCTCCCCCCCCCCCCCCCCCTTCAGGCATTTCCTTATTCCCAAAAGAAGTGCCGTGTCGCACACAAATATTGCGATGTCTGCAGGTTGCTAACTTAGATAAAGCAGTTTATAATTTAGTGCAGTGTGTAGTCCTAACATTATATTAAGATGCTACACATTTTTGTTTTGTAGCAGCAAGTAAAGTCTGGCGTAACATAAATACGAATAAGTTCTATATAATATTATTTCACATAAAGATGTCGAGTTTTCCTTAAAATTTTGCATTCTAATAAATTTACTCAAACTTATGTCATAAGAAATCGTCAACAAATGGCAAGAACTGGCCATCCTACTGAAGGTTTGGGGCAGCTGTCATAAAACCTCTCATTTCCGGCAATTCCTTAGGCACTACGACACGAAGACACATGGGAGGGTTCGGAGAAGACAAAGCATAAACCCACGCTTTCATAGTTTCGGTACCGAAAGGTAAAAGATCAGCTTCAAGTCCCAGCCGCCTTACCCTCTAGTACTGGTTAGCCAAATGACCTAAAAGACACCACTGGATGCTCGGGCAAAAAGAAAAATGTCTGTTCCTTAGGGGAATCGAACACCAGCAGACCAGCGCATAAACCTTAGCAATGTTATTTAGCTATTCCGTTATGTTACGAAGCTTTACACATAGATTTAAAGTTGCTGGCTGACTTAATGAATTCGGTAATGAAATTCTGGACTTTGTGAAAGGTTGTAAATATTTGAGTGGCTCAGCGACAAGCAGAAGCTCAACATGACGTCTGCAACAGGAAGATAGACCTAGTGACAGCAAATGTTTCCCATTTATGTTGCCTCAGTGCTTAATTGTCACGTCATGTAGACAAATGGGAGAGTGGATTTATAGCTCCACGTATTCTTGATCGCCGAATTATATGTACGTAAATAGCGTTACTTGCCAGGCGCTTTGATCCTGACGAGAAGGGCCCACAGTACTGGACGCTATGTTTGCCTCAGAGTCTGTCTGGAGGCTTTGGAAAAAAAAAATATATCTTTCCCCTTCAGAGAATGGACCCACGATCCCGCAGTTGTCCAGTCCGTATCCAAGTCGCTAAACTGACTGGACTCAGCTAGTCTTCGTTTCTTCCCAATGTATTTATTTACGTCTCAAGAATATAAAGATTGACACCTAATAAAGAATTGTAAATATTCTATCAAAAAACATTTATTTTTGTTTATTTAAAGCACAGCATGTATATTGTAAGAGATTCAAAGGGTTGAGGTGCGTTAATAAAGAGGGGTAAGAAATTATGAATCAGTTCACCAGCAGAACAAAATTTATAACCTCCACACTTCTGTTCGCAACATGAAAATCGCCTACCACAGTCACTGTAAATCCTACGCACCAGCCTAATGTCACATTTAATGCAGGACACACACAACACTGCATCTTATTTGGTGTGTACAGGCCTATACGGTGTCATGCTCCGTCTGGCATCTACGGATAACCAAAAAAAGGAGCTAAAAACTGCAAGAAATAGAATTTTGTCTAACAATTCATTTGCCAAGCTAGTGAATACATCGCTAGCGTTTTGTGGAATACGAAGTTTTACCAAATTTCACTACATTCTGAACCAGAGAAACGAAGTGCTTATTCTCCCAACCACCTTGTTTAATATGCATTTTAATATTATTCTTCCAACTACGTCCAGTTCTTCGAAGGATAATTCGGAAAAAAAAAGTATTATTAAAAACCCAAAGCATCTTCAACTTGTTGTCCTTGAGATTTTATTCATCGCGGTCAAACAAATGAGTTGCTATTTAAAACCTGTTAATAACGGCAACGTTAGTGTCGGGTGGGAATAAGCCTGGGGTTCTAGAACTGTAACCTAGCAGTGGAAGCTCGAGTGGTCATTCCGGTGTTGCAGTCAACAAGACGAAGAAGTGGAGAGTCTTCGATGTGCAGCAGTTCGGTCAGTGATAACAGACGCGCAACTACGAGACTGATGTAGTCAGCTGAAGAAAGTCGCCCGTATGGTAAGTTGCAAGTGCTTTTTCAAACGGCAGTACTGCGCACGTCTCACCAAACAAGATTACAGTGCTATGTATAGGAATATGTATTACTTTTTTAACTCTAATTACAACAAACCACATTTAATAGTACTGACATCCCACAATTTTGACATGCTGTGACCACCACAGCTGAGACATTTATCTTGTCGTGGAACAGTCTTGTACATTCCTTGTTGACAAGAGACCGTGTTCTTTGTGGCCAGCCATAATGTCACAGATGTTACCAATTCACTGCCATCTTTAAAGCTGTATCAGCTAACATTTGGCTTCATCACTGGAAAGGAATGATAATCGCTTGGCGACGAATTTCCCTGATATAAGATATCTAGGGAAAATCGACACCAATTATAATGAATGCAGTTGCTGTGGTTACGAGATTATACGCCGTACAAACTTAATAGCTTACTGAGTCTCATTCGTTGGGTATTGATGCTTCAGGTCGTCTGTGTTGTTACGCCGTGTCGACTGGTAAAAAGTTACCGATGTTTGTTAGGGGCGCAATGGCTCCAATTTTAGGGTGAAGAGATCGTGGTTAGGTTAGGTTAGGTTAATGCCAGCTCTAAAATTTCGAAAATGTTTAGCAAACCACAAGACATAACAGAACAGAATACTTGAATCTTCATCATCATAACTCTAAGAACCCCATATCTCTCATTTTGACATCATCTTTCAAGCTACTAATGTTTCTGAACTTGGTTCTTGTCGGGCCTTCCAACAAGTGTTATTTATTACAATGACAGACATTCTAACCTTTTTGATAATTAAATTTAATAGGAATGGTTGGGATCCAAACCCATATCTTTTGGATGCTGCACTGCGATGTTAACCATAACGCCAACGCTCTGGCACTACGAACATGACACGGACGCCTGTTGTCCTCTCTAATGTTCGGCGTCGTCGTCCTCAGTTCCTCCCTACAGAGATAACAAGTGCATTAGGCCAAGACCGCTTCCTTCCAGATCCCCTCAAATCTCCCAGTTACTCTTCCCCCTGTCACTTAATGTTAGTATGATATACTAAAAACGTCGTAAAATTAACCACGAACAAGAAAATACGCCGATAAGATCATTCACTCCGAGATTTTATGTACGTTAATTTAGTAAAATGTCAATTGAGTTTTATTTAAATACGATTCGTTTAACCGAGGCGTTAATGGCTTGAATCGTCGGCGTCGAATGATAGGACAGCTGGTGAATAGTGAATTGGAAAGGGTGCGCAAGGACACGACTTTGAATTAACTTGAGATGCTGCCTGAATTTTCTGGAGAAAATAAAAACAAAACGCAAAATATCTGTGGACAGAAAGGGGTTCGGATTGAATACCCCAGGGTTACACTTCGGCGAAATATCAACTGAAACAACTCGACGGAGAATCTTCAAAATTCTCGTCTGTAGTTAACAGTTTTCAAAGTACAGGAGACTGATCACAATTAAGCTGCATCACAAAAGACGGAACAAAAAGTCTTCTAGGGTGATAGATAATTACACACGTTGGTTGAGGACATAGGTAACTGTTTACCAATCGACACGGCGTAACATTCCAGAACACGTAAATCTTCAGCGATACGGCAGTAACGCCATTCTTGCAAGAAATACAACTTCATATTTTATATATGTTCGGGTTTAAGGCTAAATCTAAAACAAACAAACAAACAAATAACATCTACGCCTAAAACAATGAACGACATTACAAAATGTTATAATCTGATATGCTGTTTAAATGGTAGGCTAATGCTGACATGGCAGGTGTGGAGGCAATAAACTTTCTCTAAAATAGGTCATAATGAAGTTTACGTATGATGTAAAGCTGCCTGGAGACAATGCAGTAACTGTAGTGTTGTGACTTGGCTCGATATAAAGTCAGCAGGTATCGGCCAGTGTAAGTCGCGTTCAGCAAAAGGAAAACTGACTTCTTCCGATTTACACATAATATGTGAATATAATATTTACTGAACAACAGCATATTTTAAACTCTCATACATATTCTACAGACTATAAAATATACATTTGTTTCCTGTCCACACAAATATCGCTACACTAAATATTTAGCGAGTTACGGCAGACAGTCAAGCAAAAATCCACGTAGGTCTTCGTATATAGGTAATTGTTAAAGTCATACTTTAGTCAAAATTGTAAAGTTTCAAACATGTTAGTTCGGCCCCTTAACAACAAATTTATTATGAAATGGGTTAAGAGATATTCAAGTTGTTATATACAGACATGTAAACCATAAAACTGTCCCTCTGCAGCGAGGTATATGGGCGAGACCAGGTATTGCTGTACTCATTCCTAACCCCGACACTAGACAGAGGGAGTTTGTGAATTTAACGCCCTGCCCTTGGTAGCCCATTCATTGACTAGGAACCTGGTTGGACCCCACAGCCCGTCTGGACGCTTTAAGAATCGTAGAATCCCATGTCTTCGAATGGAATCGAACCAGGATTCGTAGGTCGTCCAACCCGTAGTCTAAAACCTATACGTAAAGTTCAGATACACTGAAGCCAACAGATGTATTTATGCAACTTGTGTCTACTAACACACTACTGACTGAACAATAATGTTATGTCGGACACCAGAATTCTTGGGCTGCATCTGATAACAAATTTTTGAGTTGGCTCTACTCCCGTCTCCCGCATCATAACGTGACTCCTTGATTACTTACATAAGAGCAGAAACATTCTATTGTTCGTCTGTGAAATCAATACGAAAATTTGCACTTCATGTAACTTGCAGTACCATCAAAATTTTGCGACTCCGTTAACACGTGGCTTGGACCGCCGTATTCCCGAACAGTTGTTCGGGCGTGAAGGACCAACAGATTGATCTCCGCTCAAAGATATTGCTTCACGTGATTTCTCTTTATGGCATAAGTCTAAAAATAATAACAAAAAAAAAAAGATTATGGCACAGGACAACTAAAAATTTGAGCACGTTTCTCAAGATGTTGAGCCGGCCTCTCTTTCTCTTTTAAGTGCAGTCCCACCCGACAAGTAGTCACAAAGTGCACTTGTAGCTGACGTCACAAACTGTTGCCATTCTTTCTCTTCAATTTTGAAGGGAAAGTGTTCATTTTCTATTTTCGATTTTGCTAAATGTGTAGACAAAACTGACGTCTATGTGGAATCCTCATATGATGTATTAATAAAGGCGTGTGAACTTTAATTGTTGTAAGAAAGATAAGAATTTAATATTTTAAAAAACAGCCATTTTAAATGAAGCAGCTACTTGTCAATCGGTCTGTACATTCTAGGCAACAAATTTGTCGCTTCTTTAGAGCTTCAGACGGGTTCCAGTGCCCACCAAGAGGTGTCAGGGTCTTTTTCTGTACTGGTAAAGCGGAGGGGTTTGAAACGTTTGTTCTCACCGCCCCCTAGAGCAGACGTTAAGAATGTATTGAATTTTACCTCTACTCCGCCATACGCCTACGTGTTGTAGTGCTCATTTAACCTCAGGCGAATTTATCATTCTCTTTTTGACGTTTTGCTGACCGTGCATCTCAGTATATTTGTCTCAGTAATTAACCAACTTGTTGCACAAAATTTTTGTTTCACAATAAGTTTATTTCATGTCTCTACATGTTTCGAGCACATGTGCTCATCATCAGGAGGTCAAAATTGCATTACACAGCCTCTGGTATCATCACACTTATAGGTGGCCGTCTCGCGCAATTTTGACCTTCTGACGATGAGCACATGTGCCCGAAACATGCAGAGGCATGAAATAAACTTATTGTGAAACAAAAAGTTTGTGCATCAAGTTGGTTAATTACTGAGACAAATTATCATTCTCTGTTCACTGCCATATTGTAATAACTAGGTGAGCTCTATTTATATATATATACATATATGTATATATATATAAGTACATTAGCACTGTATTTACGATTTCATTTAATTGTCTTACTATTGGAGTTCAGTTGACAATTGCACTGATTACAGGCTACACGTCATTTCGATAGATGTACTGCGTGCAGAATATTAAAGTTTGCCCCCCTCTTTACGATATTTCCGTCCAGCAACAAGTCACTCCTACTGTTATCGCTCCGGAACGCCCTCAAGTTCCAGTGTGTTTTCATCCAACACCCACCGTCACCTCTCAACCTAAGATAAAACGACAATAACACCGCTGACACCCACGCTATCACAAAACAAGAAACGCAAACCAGCGGCGACACTTCCAAATTTAAGCAACATTGAAAGCACAGTTCTGTTTTCCAAAAACAAGCGAGAGCGTTCCTACGCATTCTGCCAGTAACATCTTGCAGATAACACCAAATATTTAAATCGAAGTGGACCTAATATGAAATAAACTCACTACACTGACCAGTCTCCGAGCTGACAGCTGTTTAGTCAAATCATTTTTAATATCTTATGAAACAGCACGTGTCATCATTCCTGCTTGCACCAAAGTCCAAATGAAACCTTCCCTTCTCCTACATAATTCAATCCCAAAATCTCACATTACATTTCTGGTCATAATATTATCCCTCCATCCACACATTGACTTCTAATTTATTTCTTTTCATGCATCGGGTTCCTCGTACGTCCTCGGATTCGTGATGGAGACGACCTTCAGACAAAGATAACAGCTGGGAATGTATCAAATAAATACCGACAAATGGACTTACATATTATTAACTTTTACTGATGCCAGGCCGGCAAGAGATATATGATACACGTGATTTAAGAACATATGAGTGCATTTGTCCGTGTTTATTTGACATAGTGACATTAGTGCACGAATAGGAACAAGATAAATCTGCGAATATATTGAATAACTGGCTCCCAACAACACAAAAAATGCAACCTTTCAGTTTTGGAGCTGGGCAGGCAGTAAGAAAAGAGTCGTTATGAAACAAGTTGGTATGACCAACAGTCTAAAAAGGGCGTCGGTTTTCGTGCAAAATAAAATGGAATCGGAAGCGTGATTGCAGCCAGTTATATTTTGCACAAAATCTATAATTTGCAATTTTTAAAAAGCGACATAATTGTTGACAATAAATCTGTTACATCCACATCAAAATTCAATAGAGAAAGGGAACAGGTAATCTTAACTTTTCTGTGCTTTTGGTTAAGCCTTCTTGACAGCTCACAAATTGGGCCCCACCACTTCGTATCCAATCCCTTCACAATTCAATCTACTGCATTGAACTCTACATTACAAAACGTCGCAGTGATAATACAGCGCGCCATCTTACCGAACACAGCCGCACAGCTGTCCCTGTCCGCACCACGATGACGTACAGCCGGATTAGATTTATAGTTCTGTACTTTCTTAAACTTGCCGTGAGATTATGGTGACTGGTTGAATGCACGTCCCGGGCGCTGAAACCCAGGAAAGAACCCCGTACCCGTCGAATAGGATGCTGGGTGCACCTTACGAAAAAGGACAGAAACACTAACAAAGTCACACATTTATACTGCAGTAAAGCAATAAAACATAGAATGTGTACACTCACTGCGGCGTAAGAGTAGGCACAACCCTTGAAGTAGTCTCCACATTATCTCCGCTGAACTCTGTTTAGGACGGTAAAGTAATGTTGAAAAGACAAAACTTTATCTGCATGAGGTGACAGCGCACAGCAAGTTTAAGAGGTCAAGTCGGAGAAATTTCTATTTTCCGGCAAGGTAAGTGTAACGTCGTCTTGTGGTGGTGTTCCAACACAATCAGAACTTAACTTTCATAAAACTTCATCCGTGGACTATTCAGAAATCTGTTCACAAAATTAACACCATATACTAAGAAACAAAAATGCCTCCTACTATACATATTTATATGGAATTCGAAGAGTTGATCTAAAGTTTCCCAAAGACATGTTACAAGAATTGCCTAAGTGTGAAGTTGGGTAGTTTTCAAATTCTTTCGACAGTGCCCATTACGATAAATCCTTGTTAATGCCACAAATAGGTTTTTATTAATCCTTGCAGTACCAGTTTAACATTAAGGTGTGCATTCTTCCCACAGTGCATTTATGCTTTCCATACAATACTTACATCGATGGTGACTCTTTGTTATGCAGCATCAACCGCCTGAGTTTTCTAATTGAAACACGGTGTTCTGTCTGAGGGACAAAGCTACTGTTTGTAGTGCAAATGTGGATTAACTCAAGTTTTCAAGGGATTAAACTAAAATAAACATCTGAAGATACTTTTCTTTTATCCAAATATATTTAACATTTTTCACGCGTGTGTTATAGCGCTTTATTCACAAAGCCGAAATTTATTTGCTCAGAAAAGATTAAGCTATAAGGAATGATAAAAATTCTCCATTCTCCAGTTCCGGAGGATTCAGCCGCGTGGAGTTTAATATCATTACACAATTTGCCTGACTTTGCTTCTTGCCGAAGTGGCAGAAGAGGCATGCCTTCGCATTATTTCGGCTCTGACTGTTTCTGTATGGTAATAGGATAGGCCTAAAACCGAGGAAATATTAAGATAGGAGTAAGGAAGGAAAAGTGAGTGGAAGGGGGCATTCCGTTAACGACGAGCGGGTGAGAGAGGAGGGCACTTCGCTGCCTGTGAAGTTGCAAACCGCTCTATTGATTTCCTAGCTCATCTCCCAAGACACCCTCTCTCCTTCACCCTGTTGCCCGCAGCCTCAAATGTCTATCTGCTGAAGGAGAAGTAAAGAGAAGCAAAGTGGGGAGGCAGGAGAGGAAAGAAAAGGATGCACAGATCGCAGCATGGAGGATCTGAGCCAAGTGAAACGATTCAGGATTAATCAGATTTCAGTGAAGTCATATAAGAGTGAATGGCCTCCTGCCAAGACAAGGAGAAGGAATTAATTAGGAGAGCAAAGTAGTGTTTTGGTGGGTCCATTTCCGGTTTGAAACAATATTCCAAGATTCCATATTTTTCGGATGTTAAGCCATGAAGACTGGCAAATTTACAGACGTTGCGAAGGATCGCATTTCCTTCAGCTTCAGAGTCCAGAAGTCACATCACTTCCCGCACTGCTCAGCCCTGAAGATCAAGAACCTAAAATGTTTCGATACTTTGGCAACTACACTAAACAATGCGACATCAGGAACTGGATGACCCTGAAAGCTCCATTAAATGGACACTGACCAACAGGCCCAATACACTTCACTGTTCCAGCAACAGGCAGCACTCATCACCATACTTTGGCTGTTAATTACTGGCGTCGCCGATTCTGTTCGGCGCGCGGCCTAAGACGTAGCCCTGCGACCGCTCGGTTTCTGTGATTTCGGATTAGAATCCCGCTGCCGGTATGCGTGTTTGTCTCTTATGAACGCTGTGTGTTGTCAGGTAGAAGTCTCTTCGACGGACCGATCCCTCGTCCAGGGGAGTCATGTCGATTGTGTATGTGTCAGTGCGTGTAATAACCGCAAGTTACCCTCCACATCTGTAATTAGTGGATACAAGAGGGCAGACTGCGAAAACAAACAATTGTTGGTCTCTTATTGTATTTGTTATATTACATTTACACCGTGTAATATAAGCAGTGTTGAAGAGGGCTAGAAGGGGCGGGCAAGAAAAACAGGGATGTATATCAAGTGTCAAATGTAACGGTTAGGTCCGCTTAGCAGGTTGCTAGGTACACTAACATACACATTACGTAGAACCGTCTAATATCTGGAACATTAGGATATTCTGCAATCTTTTAGGTCGAAGGTACCGGAAGTCGCAGCTGTTACTGTATTCACCAGCCTAGCGTCCCAGAAGACGTGAACCTTCAGCAGCGCTGCTGTAAGGGATTGAAACCTCGAAATAAATTCGCTAGTTTTAATAATGACTTTAGATTTTAACTGTAATTTCCTTACATATATAGTCTGGGGCAAAACAAACAATGTTCCCGGTTTTTGAAATTTGTATCTGAAAGACTGAGTTCCAGCCAATACATCGGCAACAACATAAAGCCCCCTTGACGAAACTTTCCAATCATTACAACTCCCTTGCAGTCGTATGTTGGACGTAAGCAGACAATGGTCAAGTTAACCGTCCCTACTAACCAGTCCATTCAGTGCCTAATGTAACATAGCTTCCGCTACATTTCCGACTATCTATAAAATCGTCGCCACAGACACTAAGAGTGCTTAATGTCTTTCCTAAAAAAATCAAACAAAATTATACTCTCAGTAACTATTTAAATCAACTTCAACCCGCGTTAAGTTTAACAGAGAGTAAGAGGTTCGAATCTAAGCCAGAGCAACCGATATTACAGCTGAACTTTGCGTAAATGTTTTCTGATTCTCCCTGTACAACCTTAATTTCCCTCAAATTAAAACAATACACTTTTCTCGTTCGACAAATTTCAGCTCTCTAAACATTACTGGCACTCGCGATAAAAAAAACAGTAGGAATTGGCTTATATTCCTCACCTGAAGCATAGTCTAGCTGTGATCTGGGTGAGTAGATTCAGTCCATCGCTCTTGAAGGCGTAGTTAACAGAATCCCCTAAAACGATCGTAGACCATCCGCCAAACTACCAGGCATGGAAAGGCAGAAGGCCACGACATTTCAACAGCCACTGGTCTCTATCCACAGCCAGCTGAACCCAGTCCACATGCTACAATCACATTTCTTTCTTTTGTTATTTATTTATTTATTTACTCCTTTGTTAATTGTACGATTTCAGTCTACCGCCACATTGTAAAAGAGCTCCTTGCTCTTCTAGAATGTTACGCATCGTATATTGATAGTTACAGACGTTTCGCAACAATATATCGGCCCCGAAATGTCGGCAAATAACTACCAATCAACGATATGTAACATTCCAAAAGACTGACTGTCATTTATATCTTTCAAATTAAACTAACTTGCTACTGTAGTAGTTTTTATGTTTTAAGGGAAAATTCAGACATGACATTGAAAAGTAAATCGGACAATAAGCCCTAACTCTTTTTGCCCCCAACTGCAACCATACCACCCTGGGACCCTCCAAGCCTCTTTTTCAGTCCATACCTGAATATCTTTCTCCAGGGGTAAAAAAGGCCGGATTCTGAAGCTAAAGGATCACATAAATGTAGTGATAAATTTACGACTGGGTGAAAGTTTAAGTCTACTCCCCCATAAACCTTAATGGCATGCATAGGAATAACTAACTTCACCTGTACGGACTGAAAAGACACTGTAAGGAACCTGTTTGTGGTTACGTGATAATGCGATGAGGATCAACCAGCTATCTGCAAATCCAAGGCAGAACACTTCGCTCGGTTCACGGTAATTATAAAGAGTGTAAGTTGGGTCAAGGTGGTAGTGACATGTGATCATACACAGGGTGATTCGGGAGGAAATGTGAATGTTTTGGGATGTGATAATAGAGGTTATTGTGAGAAAAAAGGTCATATAATCATATGTCTAATTCTGAATGGTTACAAGATAGATCTGTCTGAATTTACAAGTACAAAATCACCGTAAGTGGTGATAAAGAAAAATACATTTTTGTTAATTATATTTTAACATTACTTTAATGTTAAAATGACAAATCTGTTGTGCAGAAGTGACTAATTTATTGTGGTTCACAATTAATTTTCGAAAATCGTTACAAACGACACGCCATCTTGTTGCACGAGTTACAAAGACCGCTGAGGTTGACGGTGGGACATGCCTGTGCAGGCAAAGAGGGGAAATGGAGGTACAGCTCCAACCCATTCGCAACCACTGTGCTAGATGCGGGTGGGTGGTCAGCACCACTCCCTGGCCACTTTACCCACACGGAAAGGCCAGGTACACATTTTAGAGGAGGCTGGATGAGCCTCGAGGTCAATCTGGACGGACACAGAAAATTTCGGGCTCAGGGGTACCCAAATATTGGAACATGCAACCCGTACAGAGTTGCATATATATATATATATATATATATGTGTGTGTGTGTGTGTGTGCGCGCGCGCGCGCGCGCTGTCCGTCCTTTCGTCTGTTCGCTATGGAAATGCCCCAGTAAAATAAAGGTGCGTTCCTCAACCATAAGTTGCAGTACCTACCCTAATGAAATTGTTTCACGCGATCAGTGCTGCTGCTGCCCATAAAGAAATTCTCCCTTCTTCGTGCAGCATAAAGCTAGGCCCCGTGGATTCATAGACGTCGGACACGATATGGAACTATGTGGCCACCCGCAAGTTACTGGAGGCCGTCACATAACAGGGAAGAGCGAAATTTTATTATGATTCATCCCGCTGTGTTAATCATTTTGAAATACAAACAAAGTATACGGTCAAACACATCACTCTAATGCCATACAACAGTGTGTTACACGTTTCGGCACAGCAGAACCACCACTCGGAACCCTTATTACAAACGTTTAGAGACATATATACACCGGCAACAGGAGGATATTATTTTCATGTTTCTAGTGTACTTACGTGTTTATACTTTTGCAAACAAGGTGCCCGATGTTGGTTCTGATGTACTGAAACATGTAGCACATTATTGCGTGATCTTGGATTGTTTTGTTTGACGTTATATTTTGTATTTATTTCGGCATGGAAGAGCACAGTTGTGGGCTGGGCAGGGAACCCCCTGAAATTTGCAGTTCACATGGCAGCGTCTAGCGGGACGTGACGCTATGCTGTACGGACAACAGAGGCACCACATTTCTCTGCAATACATAACACATCAAAGCTCATAAGACGGTAACATACACGAAGAAACGGCTCCTCAGCTACGGTCAAAGCACGATTTTGTGCAACTTCTTTGTCCTTCGCAGTTTGTGGCATTGCATCGAGGGTGGCTGTAAGTCGAAATACTGTACAATATACAATTGCCATTACATATTTTCGTGGGCGCTAAATATGGGAGGCGCTATACTGCAGTTTGACTTTATTTTGTCACACGATTTAAATAATGACGCTGGCGGCTCAGAAAATGCGGTGCTGCATCGAATAATGTGATGAATTAATTGTATCAATATTTAAAGTTTTCACGGGGTTTTTATTGCAGTTGCGGTCCTGCTGTTACTGTCTTCCGCCATGAAGACACAGGCAGCAGGTTGCTAAAAAAATATGTCATCCATTTACCAAAACTGTAGTGCGTCGCAAGTCAGAAACACAACATTGATGAACAATGAACGGAAAAGGAACCGGAACGAATGAGCCGGAAGGAATTGGCATTTCTTCCAGAGGAACGTATGATAACGTCAGACAACTCGTCGGTGTAGCGGTTGAGATTCGAAGCAGACGTCCCCCGAGAACAAGTTAGGTGCATTATTGTTGTAGCCATTGTAGTATTAGACACATTACTGCTGTAGCCATAGTACCCATTCTCATTGCTAACGGTACAAATCTCAGGGATAACTACATACATAAGCCTCCTGCTATAATATTCAGGAACCCTGCATTTCCACACAACCCACCTCAGTGTTTAGTATGATTCTCAAAAGTATCGATGTAATTAACTCCATGGAGCAGAGTCCTTCTCGAGAAGCTAGCAAGTCCGGAGACACTCAAGAAATTCCCTGCATTTTATTGAACCCGAAGGTCCACTACTGCTTTTCACAACAGACCGCCATCTGTCCCGATCCTGAATCAGATCAATCCAGTCTACGCCCCATCCCACTTCTTGATTCATTTTAAAAGTATCCTCCCATCTAGGCCTAGGTCTATCAGATGGCATCATTCCCCCACGTCTCCCGACCAAACCTCTGTACGCACCTCTGCTGTCTCCATAACGTGGCACATAGCCCGTCCATCTCATTCTTCTTGATTTACTAGCGCGAAGAATATTCAGTGAGGAGAACAGATCACAAAGCTCCTCGTTATGTAGTCTTCTATATCCTCCTATTACCTCGTCCTTCCTAGGCCCAAATATCCTCCTCACCACCCTATTATCGAACAACCTCGTGTCCATGTGCCTCCCTCAATGTGCAAGAACAGGCTTCACAACTATACAAAACAAGAAGCAAAATTTCATGTACTGTCTTAATCTTTATACTTTTGGATAACAAATTGGAAGACAAAATATTCTGCACCGAATGCTAGCTAGAATTCTCTGACTTCTAACTGCCTTTAATTTCTTCAGGAATGCAATTTTGATTTGTCAGGGTTTTTTAACAGTGGCACATAGCCCGATCATTTACCTAAAGAACATAACCGGTTGTTCTTCGTACTGGTGACAAACTCTTTTATGAAGAAGGAACTGGCTGTTTATACATAATTTGGATAAAATTCAGATAAAAGTCCTCCTTCAGCGGACCTACACGTTTCGCACCAAAACACGAACTGCCGCTCCAGGCAGTGCAAATATAACGCGTTTTTCAGTGAAGTATTCTGTAAAGTGCAAACAGTCGGTCGAACACTTAAAAAGCAAATTGTTATAAACAGGTGCATCTTTAATGTTCCTACCTTAACTCTAATTGGCTTCGGATCCATAAAGGTTCCGATACGATGTCAGAGGGCTGATCATAGCATAAAGTTATTATTCGGTGCCGGTTTCGGTGTGCACCTTCAAATGATTAAAAGGTAGTCTGTCGCATTCAAAGATGCCAAGGCATCTGAGGTTGTTGATTTAACAACGCTACTGCCACCACAGATGTATTTCTGGTGTTAAGGATAAGTAAAAACGATTGTGATTGGAAGAAGGGCAAAATTTTGGGAGTAAACAGAGGATTATGGCTTATCTCAATAGAGAAATAATGTAATTCACCTAGAGGAACTAAAGAAAACATTTTAATGCTTCGGCTAGGACAACCAATTTAACTTAAAATTACGAAAATCTGCTCATTTAAAGTGTTGGGATCATTCGTCACTGACCTGGGTCATCGATGAGATTTAAAGCGCGTTAAAGTTGGGGGAAGTGCTTTAATTCCTTAACGCGATTACAAGTGACCATCAATGCAAACACATGGAATGACGTCACAGCCGGACAGCCGCATGTTGGGGGCAGGAGGCCGCGTTAAGACAATGGATGTGAGGGAAGACCAAATCGTGTAAATGGACAGGAAATACGTCATTGCCTAGCTAAACAAAGTTCTGTAAACTCAGTCCGTTTATCCTCCTACGGCGATTTAATTACTTAAAATGATTACTCGAGCACTTATTTGTCTTTGTTGAAAGGATGATGTGATGGCTTCAATTGGAGAAAGATCGAGAACAAATCCCACAGAGACGTCTTTATTTGGTGACAAGAAGCGAAACGAGTGTGTTGCTTTGTTTGGTCCCTAGGATCATTGACCCACCGGAGTGGTCACGGAAGGCGTCGCTTTTGTTCAAATATGAGAAGACTTCAAGGTCTCTGTGTGGAATTTAACAAACAAGTGATTTGCTGTAACGACTTGTTTGGAGCTGGACACTGTCAGCAACTCGCAGATACTGAATTATTAAAATTGAATAATGACCATAACCAACTCCATGGAAGAACCAGAACTTCATAGCCCTTATAATGTCTACGCTACGGGCCGAAAGTTTCAAGCGGTAAGCTTCACATGTGTCATCTAAAGCTAAGAGCTCTACATAAAATTCCTCCATTTATCCAATAGGGCCTATCACATATTACAGATTGTGAAGGACATTCAGAAAACACATTTTCGAAGAATGTGCATGATATGTAACATTTCCGTCAACAGTTCAGATTAGAGTAAAGATTAATGCCTAAATCTCTCTGCCGTTTATTACAGCCGACCCTATTTTTAAATATTAGGTCTTTCAATGTCCATCCTCTGTACATGTTGTAGCCACTTTTCCCGGTACTGTTTTATTTCCTTTACTATGTTCTGTGCTCCCGTTTTCCCCCTGATATACTGACTCTTTTCTTTATCAAGTTTTGTTATTCCAAGTAAGTGTCTCAAAACTTTCATCTGTGCTGCTTCTAAACGTTGTTCCTGTCTTTTCCTCAGTACCCAAGCTCCACTTCAAAGCACAACAATATCAAACAAAAGGACGAAGAAACATAGGACGACCAAGGAAGAGATGGAGGGACCAACTTCATCTTGAGGATTAAGGAACAGGAAACAAACCTAACCCGTCATGAACATGGTGATGATGATGATGATGATGATGATATGATGAGGTCTTTCAATTACCCAAATTCCTCACACCCACTCATAGTCAACCATACAAACCGTATCCTGAAAACTTCATGTCTTCTAGGATATTTCGCCGTGTAGATTGGTAAATATTTACCGATGTGCCGAAGCAGTAAAATATTTCTGGACTACATGGTCCTGAAGATGAAGGTAAAAATATTCTCCGAAACATCGGCAAATGCCACTGGACAAAGCGTAACTACCGAGATGAACCGAATCTCTAGTACCGCTGCTATGAGAATCACTAATCTAGCAGAAAATACGTTGTATTTTACAGTACAGGTGACTAATATTACACGAATTTCAGCAACGGTACATTTCATTTGTCTTTCTATTAGCTTCCTACGTGCATCAATTTCGAAGAGAGGTCAGCACACGAGGAAAAAAGTTTCGAAGTCTTTGTTTTGCCACTCCACATCCTCCGCAACTTGAAACTGCTTGTTTCATGAAAATCTTCAGACCCAAAACTTACATGACAGTTTGCGTCATTCCCCACTTGCTCCAAACCAAACTTCCTTTCGTGTTTCCGATCTCCGAGAAAATATTTCCAGCCTTACCCCTTCGGTCTTTCAAAATCGGTACGTTACTGCAGCATAAAACCGAACGAATGAGTATGGAAGGCGACTGCCGTCAGACAGAAGATTGGACTATGTGGAGGAACTTCGATTAGCAGCGACCAAGTAATGTAGCAGAGTTATGGAAGAGGCGAAGGGTGGCTAGCACTGCCTTGGAACGGCCACGCTGTGGAAGGGGGGAGCGATGGTGAGTGTAAACTTTGACCAAGGAGTTGAGGGTGGGAAAGGGTTGAAGGGAGAGGCAAGAACAAGGGGATGAGTTCCGGTCAAGAGAGACAGAGACAGAGAGAGAGGTCTACGAATATAGATGTTTAGTTATAGTCTGCTTCGGTGGCACACTACAGCTGCACAACTAAACCTGCATAATCTTCCAAGAAGCGGGCTAATTTATTTATTTATTTATTCATTCATTTATTTATGAAAAGGTAAAGTTTTTCCTGTGCAGTACAAGTAATGGAAGCAAACAGGAACAGCAGCGGTACCGCCGCACTGATTCACAAACAGTGCCGACAACAGTGGCAGTAAGCCGGTACAAATTACTGGGGCCCGGCAGTCCGGAGGGGGAGCCGGGGCCCGAAAATGTTGCATATGCTTCGATGTGTAGTCGGTATGCCCTTGATGACGGGAGGGGCAGAAAAAACTGTTTCACTCGGCCCCGAATCCGTCTCGGCTGACCAGTGCGTAACCTTTGCACTATACGGAAGTGAGTAGTCAACTTCACGCACCGGCCGCTTTATCCTCGGGAAAGAACGCTGTGGCCATTGAATAGGAGGCTGGGTGGGCCACACAGCAGGTGTGGACGTTGCGGAGAAAAGTGTCTAGCACCGAGAAAATTGGAAACCCGGACGATCCAGTCTAGTTACTATACTGATTATTTATTTGTATAGATTACTACCGACAATGCCAGTACCTCATAATGTATAGTGTCGAATGTTAGAATGAATGATCTAACGTAAACTGGAATACACATGGAACAAAGAAATCTTGTGTTGATAGAAGACAGCATCAATGTTTTTTACCTGGATGGCTAAAAACGTCCATGTAAGCCCTGAACCAGGACTGTCCGGGTGCCGATCGTGATTATAAACCGGACACATTATGAACACAAGTCAGGAGCCTTACCATTTGTGCCAGCGTCTGCATTGTTATAATTTCCAGCAGCCCTAATCGTTTCCTTTCCCCGTCGCGCGACAGACCCTGGTGTGCCAGAACCTCCTCATTATCGAGGCCTGGGATCACACTCAGACACACCACACTCGGTAGAACTTCCTCAGCACGAGTGATCATTCAAGCAGAGACTTGAAAACGCACAAAACTCAAAAGAGACAGACGCAAATCCCAGCGGGATTCGAACCCACATCCCATCATGCGTGCGGCCGCAGACCCACACCACAGACCGCGCGGCCATTGGGATCGATTTTTCTAGCACACACGTATATTAAATATTAAGAACCTCACACCCATAAACCGCAGGATGTACACCGGAGCAAAAGGTCACGCTTGTGAAGTCTGTGCTTCTCACAGCAGCGTTGCAGAAAGTTCAAGGTTTCTGGATGTTGTGCCCTGTCGACGTTTCGGAGAACAATACTGTCTTCATCTCTAGGTTCTACCAGACCAAGATCAAAGTCGGTAACAATTTTCATGATGTAACATACCAAACTATCTGAACGTTCTATATTAAATATTGATTTGAAAGCTTTTATAATCTGCAGGTTTTAAGATGGAAATGACAATACGATAAATCGACACTGAACACATTTGCACACTTTAAGAAAGCTTGCACATCAACCGCATAATGTTTTATTGCAAATGAACTGGTTAATACCCTAGGATTTCTTACGTTAATTTAAATTGTGTAGGAAAGCGAGATGTTACCAAGGTCGTATACATAAAAACTCGCAAGATTTGGGGTTCGCACAACGGTATTATGACGATTCAAGTCTTCCGAAATGGGCCTCCGTGTAGATGGGTAAATGGTTTCGGACGTTTCGGATGAGCTCACTGCCTCCATATTCACAATTTGTGCATTTCTATAAGAAAGTTCAGGACTGCAAAGATCTTCAGCACTTGGCAGCAACATCCTCCTAAAAGTCTGGAACTATAAACCGATCGAAGCGGCGTCATAGGAAAAGGGTCTCTAATCTTCTCAGACAAATGAGGATTTTCCGGTTCGCAAGGGCATAACTCGAATGATTTACGCGAGAACCTTTATTTCTGCCGTAGAATAGAACATTACGACAGACAGGAGTAGTAAAACTGTCTGGAAATGAAAGGCGCAATTAGGTGTTTATTTACACCGGAGAAGACTACATTCTGTACAGATAATATTACTGTAATTTTATTTAGCGGTATGTTTAATTCGTTTAATATTTCCAAAGAAAAGTCATGCTCGTTAAACGTTGAGGGTTTACTATTCTTATTTATCACATCTTTAGCAGGAAAAATCTTCGTGGTCCCCCAGAAGTGTATTTACGAGTCCTGTATAACTCTAAGAGAAAACAGTTATTGTTTTTCCCTTGACTTGTGTTTTTAACTGAGACCGATTGTGTTCTCTGTGAATTAGGTAAAGGTTTTTTACACAATAAGTGGAAAAATTCAGGCGAAAACTTTTTCACCTGTAGGCCAGGCTATGTGACACATCTCTTTCTTTCGCTCTTTCTTTGTTTATTTCTTTCTCTGTTTCTTTCTTTCTCTCTTTCTTAGTCTGACCCCTCCTACCTCCTCATTGTAGGTGCAGAAGGTCAATGGTGCACCTTATTACACTCAATGACATACACACACAGTCGGTAGGACTCCTCTGGGCGAGTGACAACACAAAACACTCGCAGCACAAAGACATCCATGCTCCCAGCAACATTCGAAAGCGAAATCCGAGAAAGCGAGTGGCATCAGATATGTCTTGGACCGCGCGGGCACTCGGGTCGGCCATGTGACACATACGGTAGAAAAAGTGGCACTGAAGCACGTTTATCTCCGAGTAATTCGATTTCCGCCATCAGAATCATTCCATTGGTATTCCACATGCATCTTCATTTCAAAGCATTTTGTGCATCCCTGCTTGGACTATGACAGATTTCCGAAATATTTGGTATATGTTTTATACTGTGGGTTTGTGGTACATTGTGTTGGCCGGGCAGGAAAACAAGGAAGAAAGAAATGTTTGAGGGTTTAAGAGCGGTTACGACTTGCATGTTCAATCTTCTGAATTATGACATCTTCGGTACCAATGTTTCAGAGGGGCGGGGCACACCGCCTCTTGTTTCTGGTTAGGGCAGAAGAAGTGATATGTGACTGCTAAAAGTGGTAACCACTTACTAAAACATATGGCGTATATGCCACAGGAATACAGTAACGTAGAAAGGAAATAATTTGGAAAAACTGCATGCAACCAAGCTGATTTCGGTAATGACGTCGGCCAAGGACGGGGTTCAGATAGATTTCATTTAAATGTGTCTTTAAACGAGCACGATTTATTTATTTATCTCCCGCTGTCAATATTGTCATATTGTGTCTTGAGGCAACACGAAAAGCAGCAAGACTGTTGTCTTTGATAACACTTGCCGCGAGGCATATGAATAATTAGCACAGACCATTCCACCCCTCAGCAGCCCCAAGGTCATCTGGAGGAAATCCTCTTGTAATTATTCATACTCTTCTCTTGTTAATACCATTAGACTGTTACCGTAACCTAAAACAACCGTGCTGTTTACCTAACGGATGAAGATCTGGGTTCAAGTCCCACCTTCCCACACAATATCACGATGGGTGAAGTCGTGAGTATCATCGTGTTCGGTGTGGCCAACTGGGATCGTTGTCAGATACTTCTGGGCCAAGTGACAAATACTCTTAGGGGTCCTAACAATGCTTAATCCTGAAATGACAATGCAGATAAAGAAAACAAAAAAAAAGTGTTCGACCTAAAATATGAAACACAACCAACCTTTCCGATGCCCTTTGAACGGTGGAGCAACATGCAGATACGTAAAACGGGAGAGTGCCACCAGGTCGTGGCACCGGACAGTGGCGTATCTAGATTTTTGGTACCCGGGGTGAGTTAATCACAACGACCCCCCCCAACAAAAGGACTTTAAAATGAATCATGATTATTCATTGGATTTACTCTTAATTGGCTCAATAATTTAATATTTCTTGAGTGCAGAAAGTCAAAATGTTTTGCTGAAATATTCGATTGGTTGCCCACTGCGCGCTGCCGCCAGTGGCGGCCGCACCACACGCCGCTCTCCCTCACTCCAGCTACGCCACTGTCCACAGGTTCACGTCTCTGCATATACAAAAGCTTAAACAGGTCTTTTAGACCTTCGTCTACACTCCGAGACACATCCTAGTATAATTCGTCACAGTCCACTGACGCTTCATTTGTCCTTTCCAAGTTCAGCACCCGTAACAAATTTCTGATTCAAGATTTTAAGTTTTATATAGTCTATTAAAACTTTCATAATACATAAAATAAAAAAAAAAATTGGCCTATAAATTCTCCATGCTCTGATTGTACAAAAAATCTAAATGTTTACATCATATGCCCTAAGATGTCTGATTTTCGAGAAAATTCGTCACTTCCACGTGACATAAGAGGCTTTTCAGCAGTATTGCCTGTTACGATTGTAATATGCATTGTTTAGTGTGTGCAAGGCACACAGTGGATAGCAGGGCTCAGTTTTAATCGAAAAATCACGGATTACACACACGACCAATTTTGCGACATGCACGGGAATTCGCACTACACTGACATTACCCTGGTCGAAGTCATCCACGCGCTGATGTATTTCCTAGGTTGCAGCAGCATCTCCGCGACGGATAAAGCGTAAAAACTACGCATTTATGAATGCTGGACACCCACAGATGATACGGACACTAGCTAATAAAACTGCCACAATTGCAGATGTGGAAGGATAGATATGCCGAAGTTCAAGCGATATTGTGCGACTATTGGGAGCATCCGAACCGAGGCTCCTCGAAGTACTTCTTCAAAATAAATTGACTCCATAAAATTTCCCGCGGAACTCTTTCCAGTCTACCGCCCTTTGTAGTTACGGTACGTTGTACTACACAGCGTCCATAGTGTGATCGTTTGACACCTTGCGCCACTTGACGATGACCTGTGACTCGGAAACTAAGGGCCTCAGTACAGGTGTTGCATAGTCGTTCGACTTCTATATTTAAAACGGAAACCACACTTAATTGAAAGTCGGATATTCACGCATAATTTGAGTATCTTATAGATCAGTTGGTATAGAATTCGGGGTGGACAACTAACGATTCCAGCTTCGATCTCAGATAAAGTTAGAGAATGCTTTTCATCACATCATTCCAGCCGACAGTGGAGGCCTTGTAGCCCCCCTACGTGTTAGATGTCGGAAATAAAGCGGCTGGATCGTGACGCTTGTCACTCACCTCCGCCTTGGGTCGAGGTTTACATTTCTTATTTCTGTTTTCTTTTTCGTGATGAAGTGTTATACTCTTATGTCTGTTGAAATTGGCCTCTGACGAGCCAAATGTCCATTCCCGGATAAAATAGATTAATGAATATGTAGCGTCGGTGGAACGATACTTTACAAGCAGAAACAAAGTATTCGGAGAATGACAAGTCACAGTGATATTTTGACCACTACGAATGAATAAGTGGGTAATTAATAAATATTTTATTGGAAAGAATAACTACGAAAGAGACTGATGTATATTGGAGGTAATATCCCACAATTTCCACTAGAACAGCGAGCAAAACCACTTAAAATCATAGTATATCCAGTATCCCTACCGGAATTCGAACCTGGTATCTCCCGAATAAATGTCAAAAAGGTTACCGCCTAAACCATTTTCTTCTCGAAATTCCACGAACATCCTTCATAACAACTGTGACGTCAATTTAAGTAGATCTACATATGTAAATAATGATAAAATAAGCTTTAAGATTCCTTACAGAACATGTAAAGCAGAAAAAGATTGATTTTGGAATCTCCTACGACACACCGAAAAGTTTCCTCCATCACTCGGAGAACGCGAACCGCGTTTTGGCAACCATTAATTTAGCTGAGGGATGGATTTTTACGTACCGACTAGGGGTGGTTTGACTCATTGATAAAAGAGGAGGAGCATGCATTTGGCAATTAGAATTGCCTTGCAGATCGTTGCTATAGAAACAACTTCGCAAGGAAGTCGGCTGAGCGTTCGTAAGCATTAAGACACGAGTGGGATTGGAATTCTGCTGGAATGTATAGAGTCTGGCCGTAGGAGAGTTTCTGAAACCGAATTATAAAAATACTGCAAGAGAGGGAGTGGATTAGAGGTGGTGTTTCTACGTCGTCTTGTTGATGAAAGGCATGCCCTACTACTTAAGCTTACAGGAACATCCACAGAACTTCTCCAATATAAACGTTATAATCAGCGCGTAATGAATTCCCCCGGATTTCAACATAATTAATTCCGTCTACCAAAAACAAGTTGCTGTTTCTCACAGACTGGGCTATAAATATGCAAGTTAGTTTACTTTCCAAACGTTTTATTTAATGACCCTCTCGCCTAATGTTATATAGAGAAAGTGAGGGATGAGTGAGTGTGGAGCATTGATGGAATGATGCTGACAGTGGACTACCGAATTACTTTTGTGAAAAACCTGTCCCAGTACCACATTGTCCACCACAAATCCCACGTTAACTGGCCTGGGAGGGAACCCGGTTATCCTGGGTCACGGGTCAGTGACTAAACGTCTTGAGCCGTGGTACAGTCTCTGAACTTAAACACGGGGATTAGCTTCACCTCTTGAAGGTCATTAGCAGAAAGATTCAACGCGTTCTTCCCGCGGCATATGTTTGCTACCGAGCAAAGCAGCTAAAGAGGTAACGCTTCTGAGACTTGTTTACAAGAGCTGCCTGCTTCGAATCTCGGCTGGGACACCGATTAACTTGACTTAGATTGTTAATGATTTCCTCAGATCCTCCAAGCAACTACTTGGCTAGCAGATTAAATTAGGCCACGACAGATTCTTTCCACACGATTTCCAATTCACTACATCCAGTTGCAAGGGGCTACGCAGTCAGTTATTGACAGGGCCCTTAAATAAAGTACGATATTAAAAAACTTCTTTTGTCTATGTCAGCCAGAATTAAACAACATAAGTTAAATCGTGTAATTAAAAAGCACAAAACAAATGTGCAGTAATTATTGTGACTGGATCCCAAAACTCTGGCGCAGTACTGGCACATCCCTTTAACAGCTCTAACTAATGCACATACTGACAAGAAGGTTAAGGAGTAAATTGCATAATAGCTTTGTGTATTTTTTGTTTGGTTCCCTGTAGGAACAGCTAACAGAAATGTTACGTTTGTATTTGCCGCTTTGAATTTCACTATATTTCGTGCAACGATTAATATGTTTTCTTGATTTTGAGAGCTGAGACATCCCCGTTGTGTAGTATAACTATAAAGTAGACACAACTACGAAACTATGAATTTAACTAAGAAACTAAGCTACTGTTTAGCTATACTTTATATGTTTCTTGATTCCACCATTCAGATTTTGCAAAACAGGCACAGGAATTTCCTTTGGTCTGCCACCACTTTTATGCCATTTTACTTATTTCTGAAGCACTTTGATCGATGCTCTTCCTTTGTTGTCCCGGATACGCTGACCGGTCTCCACCCTTAACCCCAACATAAGTCCCAATCGATGTCTGCCCCCAATCAATAGTACTCATCAGCCATTCTTTGATTCTTGCCACCCATTCATAAACTTTCCTCTGGCTCATAAACTTGCCACTGTACAAAACTCGTTTTCGTTTGCAACTGTGACTAGTTTTCACACCCCTCACCGCAAGAGCTGAATCGCTTATCATTTACTGATTTTTGGTACATTCGATCAATGGAACAGCCATGTTGATCATGATATAATTTCTCACTATATATACAGCAATAAACACCGACAGGGTTTAACAAGGAAATGAATATTTGTTGGTTTAATTGCAAGTACAAATTACGAAGCATGCAGTGTTGTGCCCGCTAACACCAGGCTTTTTAAACACAGGGCATAATATTTCAGTAAGCAACTTTCCCGTAGTTACCAAAATTTTAATCTATAAACCCCCCAGTCAAAGACTCTGCGTCTTGCAGGAAAATAAAATGCCAAAAACTTTAAACATACAAACAATCAACCATACAAACATACAAACAAGTTGCTGTAAGAATAGAAGCATCAAAATTACACAATCGCAGAAACTTGTTTCTTCATATGCTTACTCAAGGACAGAAGGAAATCGCTGAAGGAAGCAAGAAGTTTATATAAATTACATTTAGAAACTCAGTTTCTACCTCGTATAAAATACACTGCAGCTCCATTACAAGGACCGTTCTCTTAATGGTGTTTCGAGAAAAATCTATCTTTATTTTGAGCATCGTACTAAACGCTTACATGCACTCAGTGTGTAAACAGCAGTTTTAAAATGTTAAATCACGTGGCACATACAATAAACACGATGTTTGAAGGGTCAAGCTCGGTACACGACCGCAGAAACCACCACATTAACCCTGCTGGTGTAGCAGGTCGCGCTAATGTGAATTTCATAAGATCACATGTTTTACCGCGGACCGAGCAACCGACGGTTACAGAAACCACATAAACTAAACTTTTAGCAGAAGGAACGTTTGTCTTTGAATCCTTCGAAATATCTACTTTTCTTCCTACATTTACAGATGACTCCTGAGTGCAAAAATTACGCTTTTCACCTGCACAGGTAATGTACCGTACGTGAGACAATACACCCGTTGTGAAGTGTCAATCGATCGAGGCGTGTTTCAGAGTAGACCACTAAGGCCAAGGTATGAATGCATGGAGTTATAACTCCATTCCTCCCTACGTTTCACAGTGTGCTGCTGAATTAAGAATGGCAGTACTGTTACCGCACCCATTGCTTGACTTGGCGGCCTGAGAAAGACTGCAGGAATCCCCAGGAAACTAGGTCTTTGCGCTGAGATTCGCACCCCCATACAGTCCATAAGAACAACCTCAGCTGTGACCGTCCGAACTTTTCTATCTTCAGAGCTTTCGATAAGCCGATGTTCTTCAGTCAATGAAGGGATTTCCTACTTCGTCTGGCAGGTAATGTTATGTAAGCGAAATATCCCGCATAGCAGAATAAATTTATCACTAACTGATACAGTGCCAATAAACACGTTACAATATGGGAAGTGTATTACGAATCATATTTACACACGTGTTCTCCGACATGTTTCGGCGAACGTTCGCCATCCTCAGAGAGACCATAACACAAAGAAATACAAGCATAAAATTAAAACAAAGCCAAATATATATATATATATATATATATATATATATACAGTGTATAAATACTAACAACAGCAGCTATAGATATAAAAATACTAAAGTTACATAGCTAATCTGTCCGTGGTTAATATTATTTAACATATTGTTCTTTACGTTGTATGGTTGTGTGTACACACACCCACACACAAGTCGAATGTAGATTCTTCGATTCAAAAAGGATCTGCTCCATTGCAATTTCCATGCATGGAATGGATAATATTAAATTTGCCTCTGTACATGCCACGTATAACTCCATAAATTCTTGCCCTTGAAATTAAATGAAGGTGAATTGCCAGTTTCACGTCTCTGCCAACTTTCTGCAGGTGAAGAGGTCCCAGTACGCACCGAATAGGAGGCTGAGTGGGCTGCAGGGTCGAGCTAGAAGTTTCGGAGAGAAAAACCTGCCGAAAATTATATCACGATTGCTGTTGTTCGGTCATCATAAACTGCGCGCACAGATGTTCAGGTAAAAGTCTTGCGTTTTTACAGTTATTACGAAAGTTGGAATGTTTCGACAAGTTATAGCGAAGAGTTGGTAATGTCAAATTCAACGGAAAATACACTCATCACTATTCGAACTGTTGCACGCAGGCAAGTAGACGGACATGCAGCCGTAATGCAATGAATAGGCGCGTTTTTTAACCTTTTTAGAAGAAAAGCTCCCAAATATACATCTTGCAAAGCAAACAGCTTATCAAAAAAGACACCCTCTTTTTACCTAGGAACCTGTAAAAAGCATAGGAATGGTCTTCCGGGCTGTAACGCGATACACTCTTTTAAGTGGTTACCAAAGTTTCAGGGGATTATATTACCTCGAACTTCAAGTTAAAAGACGTCCGGAACTTTGATACTCTCCTACCAACCACAGTGTTTTATAACCCCCAAAAAAACACAATATACATTTCCGATGAGTAAAGTCTCAAATTGTAAAATATAGACATGGTATATCCTCATATTGTGAATTCAAAGTTAAAATTCCGTAAATTTAATATAATAGGAGATATTTTTATACAGAGTGATTCAGTAGAACAGTCAACATTTTGGGATGAGTTAGTATCGGTCATTGCGAGAAAAAAAGTCAATATGAACACGTGTCAAATTCTGGATGTTTACCGAGATACAACACTTTGGGGGTAAATATATATAAGTAATGTAAGTTATAAAAAAGAAACATACATGACTTATTGTTAATTTAATTTTAATCTTGATTTAATGTTTAAAAGACAAATCTGCAACACAAAAACAACAAATCTGTAACAGTTCAGAATAATTTTCGAAAATACCAACGTCAACCTCATTCAATGCATCTAAACGCTGTGTGCGGAGATCGCCCCATGTTGTTCGTCTGAATTAATCTTCACGTTTCTTTATGCTGGCAGCAGAATCCAGAATACGAGTGAGCAATTCGTCTCGTGTATCCACATTTCTTCAGTAAACTTCGCTCTTCATCCAACCCCACAAACAGAAATCTAACGAAGTTTCCTCTGCTGGACATTCAAACAACTCTGCATCGGTAACCATTCCAAATTACACACACACACACACAGTCATATGAGATTATCCCCCCCCTTCCCCCCCCCCCCCCCCTCCCCCCAATCCCCCTTCCACCCCCCCCCAAACACCCCACCCCTCTCCACCTACCACCTCCTCTCACAAAAAAAA
>Ga0123357_10001140_pt1 | contig 27621 bp, 20 predicted proteins | sample TergutEmb28metaG_FD_89873 | JGI IMG/M metagenome (GOLD analysis project Ga0123357, IMG submission 89873) | Embiratermes neotenicus P4 segment gut microbial communities from Petit-Saut dam, French Guiana - Emb289 P4 | ecosystem: Host-associated > Arthropoda: Insects > Digestive system > Gut ...
GCCTATGAAGATGGAACCGATAGTGGGTTCCGAAACGTCGGCAATTAGAACTCAGACGCCGGGGAATTACCCAAAAAGGAATAATTTACATTTAGAACACGGCGAAAGCTTAAGAACAAGATTTTTATGCTTTGTTTAAAACCTTTCATAAGCTGGCTCCGCTACTGTTATCAGACAAAACACAATAATTATGAAATCTACTCTGCTAAATTCTTTCCATGCAGTTAATCTATGACTGAACGAATTGTGATGGAAGCGGACAACGTAAACACGAACTTTGAGATGTATAAAGAAATGGAAACTAGTCTGGTTTCGACCCTTTTCACTGTAACGACGTTCATCGCCAAGTAATTCCAGACCACGGATAATAAAGTGGGTTGGTTTTGTGCAAGTTGCTACCTAGTGTTTGGTTTGAAACGGAATGATCCAATGTCATAAGGAAATTATTGGACAGTGATTGGTGCTGCGGATTAGGAAAGTTAGTTGATATTGGCCGTGACTCCGAACGTGCGTGTAAGGAACGGAAAGGTCCGATTTTTTGCCGTTGTTTTTTAAGATTGTAGGCAGGTAATTTTTGCAGACAATAGGAATAATTTTGTGTTATTCAGTGTGTAAAGCGTAACGCTTTGACTTTGAATTCTACTTGTTATGTTTTGGGGAACTATTGCAGGCAGCTTTCTGGCATAGTTGTCGCTTGCGATCATAATTTCAGGTGCTTTGTTATTAATAAGTTCCAGATGTGTGTTTAGTACTTCGATACTACTTTTGAACCTGAGCAGGGTCATCGTGTGGTCTTAAAGTAGTAGGCGAAAATAATTCTACGTTGTTTAACATAAAATACAAAGTTTCCATATTGGTAAATTGTATTATAACCGTTTCGTGTTTCGCTATCAGCACAAGGAAGTGTATCAGCTTTGGCAATCAAATTTGTCGTCTATCTTGTCTTATTGTATTGTATTTTAGGAGCATGGGGCGTAAAGTGACCATTGCAGTTTGCACACTGAATCAGTGGGCCCTTGATTTTGAAGGAAATCTCCACAGAATTCTTCAGAGTATTCAGGAGGCCAGAGAATCGGGAGCAAGTTTTCGTAGTGGTCCGGAACTGGAAATATGGTACAGTATTAACAGTGTGCTATTTTGCTTTTATTTTACTGAGAATGTGCATGACTTTGCTAGTTCCCTGCATACACATTCTAGGTTAGTTCTGTGAAATGGTCAACCCTCATTCTCTTCACATATTTTTTATTTCACTATTCATTTCATTTTACCAGTTCTCATTCAGCATTTGACATTTGTACAATGTTATTAAATAAACTGATAAATCCAAAGCAGACACTTATATGATTCTGGCCATTACCTTGATATAAACACTATTATTATTACTTTTATGTTGAACGTGGTTTTGCAGTAATTTATGTTTTTATAGAGAAATAACACTTCTTCTGTTTGCAATGAGACATTTACCATCTCAGGTGCATTTTCTTTTAAATTTATCATTTGCAGGGCCATATTGATTTAATTATATACTTTACCCAATGTTTTGGTAATGTTTAAACTATAGGAGCTGGTTTACTAGTCTTTAATTGAGGTTTTAATTCCTGGCCAACTTCCAAAATATTTAGATGATGTAAGATGAAGCAGAAGAGGTAGGGAGTTTAGCCTTTATTGTTTAAGAGTATCGGATTTTAAATTCCCTGTTACTGTGGTCTGGTGGCTGGATTTTAACCCAAGTGTAATGGTATCCATGTGTAAAAGAGCAATGCTGAGCGAGCTGGATCCTGCTTACCCACCATTACAAGTGCAACATATCACCAGTAAGGGTTATGGAAGCCAGTAACATTTGTTTGAGGTTTTATTATGAAAATAGTTATGTATTTAATTATTAGACACATGTTTTCATTGTAATTTTAGTGCAGGATCCTTGTTTAAAGAATGAAATGTGATCACATTTATTTAGGTCAAAATTAAAAAGTAACAAAATTCTCTGTCTCTGTGTGGCTGCATGTGCTGACAAGTATTGATAGGTGGCAGATCTCAGAACCACATTTAATGCAACTCACTGCCAGACATTTTTTAAAAATTGCAACTAATGTATCATATTATGGCTGATTAATTCTTAAATGCCCTTTAGGTTATTGATTGATGTTAATGTTTTAGTGGCTATAGCTGCGAGGATCATTTCTATGAGAGTGACACTCTTCTTCATTGCTGGGAGGTATTGCTTGAACTTCTCATCAGTCCATTGTGTAAGGATATGTTGGTTGATGTAGGAATGCCTGTCATGCATAAGAATGTCACCTATAATTGCCGAGTGGTTTTCTATAACAGGTGAGATCACTTAATTTGAAGTAACTTTTGAAATTATGTTTAAAAATCGCTGTTCTTTTCCAGTTTAAATGTTTGTTATTTGTTGTTATTTAAACATATGCTATTTTTTAAATTGCAACGAACACTCTTTGCTGTTGTTTTCCATCCAACTATTTTGTTCTGCATACCCAGTGCCTTTGTACACCAGAGTTCATCGCTTCATCTAGAATACCTCGCATAATTTTTTAAATTGTTCCGATGAGATCTGTAAGGTCAGCAGGGTATTGTACATAATATGTCATCTTTTGAGAAACCTCCAGTTACCATAAAGACATTTTTGTTGAGTGTGCAAGTTGGAGACCTGCCAAAACTGTCTGGATCAACTGAACTGTTTATTAAATGGCATGTTTTGCTGTACAACTCTTCCTGTTTTTACATACATTATTCTCAGTCCTGATGAGTCCGTGGTGTATGATATATTCAGCAGTCAGGTAGCATAATTGTGAGTTATGGCAGAAATGCCCCTAACTGCGTACTGTCATGTTTTTAAACATTGAACGTGGGAGGGGTTAAATACGTCAAACAAAATTAAGTCAGAAAAATACTAGTCTTGTGAGATTAGTGGTAACCTTTTGGCAAGTGCAATAATATTAACTTGTACTACGTGAAATTCATCATGTTTCTACTGCTACTTCTATTTTTCATGCGTACAAGATAAATAGTCTTATACCATAAGGCACTGGCTTCATGTTGTACTTGATATTTGTTGTATGTTTTTATTTCAGGAAGTTACTGTTGATCAGGCCGAAGATGATGGTGTGTGAAGATGGTAATTACAGGGAGAGTCGGTGGTTCTCACCGTGGAGAAAGGTGAATTTTCGTTGAGGAAGAGAAGTGTTATAAATGTCAAATGTTATTGTGTGTGATTATATCACCTCATGTTTTTTACTAAATAATACTAAATAATAAATCGGCATACTCTTACAGGAAAGAGTACTGGAAGAATATTACTTGCCACGCATGATCTCGGCATACACAGGACAGACAGTTGTGCCATTTGGTGATGGTGTTATTTCAACAAGAGACACTTGCATTGGTTTTGAAATCTGTGAAGAACTCTGGAATCCACAGAGGTGTGGTGAATATATTTGACATATGTTTAAAAGATAGTATGCATTTGGTGTTAGTAGTGGTTGTTTTTTACTGAAGCTTGATGTTATTTCTGTGTAGAGACAGCAGATAACACTTTTTATCCATTGGTGGTTTATGAACCACATTGTTTCTTTACCAAGAAAACAGGAATTGGCCTGGCATTCCTCATTTAATCCTGGAGTTACATTGCTGGAAATCAGACACAGAGTGAAACAACATATGATGTGGCAACGATAAACAACAACTGAGCCACTGAGTCTGGGCTTTGGAGAGCCTGCAAGCTGCCAGTGAAAGCAACATTAATGCAATACCAGACAATGTTCATCAAATTTTTCATTACTAAAATTCATCAACATTAAGGAAAACATTTTTGGGGCAGCATTGTACATAGTCTTGCCATAAGTTCTGTTACAAGTACAATGTGACCTAGAAGGAAAATTAAATAAAACATCCACTTTTCAAGCCAAATAATTTATTTGCAATAGTTTTAGGTTTTCATTTATACTGTCACTCAAAATGGCCACCTTATGCCTCGATGCAAGCCTTGAGATGCTCTGGCCACTCTGCTATCGCCACACGCTCAGTCTCCAGGGGGATCCCTGCTGCTGCCTTCACAAGGGATCTCCTCAGTCTCTGCAAGCTGTTGTAATGCTTTCAGCACTCCATGTCCTCTAAAACATCCCACAGTTTATTGTCTAGGGGTTTGAGGTCTGCACTTCCCGAAAGCCAATTCCCAGTGTGGATGAAGGCCAGAAGGTTCCTTCGCAGCCACTCCTGATTTGTCTTGGCCTTTTGGGCAGGAACTGAGTCCTGGGTGGAAGACCCGTTCCTGACCACTGAAGAGGGTCATATTAGGCTGTTTTACAACTCCTTGTAGCACATCCTTTTGAAACACTCAGACACCAGTTTCACCCCTTTCTTGCAAAAATGAAGAGGTGACACTGCCCACCAAACCATGATGTAGGAAGGGTGATGCCCTCCCTGCACCCTCAGAACATTTTCCTTAACCTCAAGGACACTTGAGCATAAATCTCGTTCTTGTGGTTGTACTACTCCTCGATGGTGAAGATTTTCTCGTTTGACTTTTCAAGTTAAATCAGAAATTGTTGACTAAATTTTACTTCATTTTTGTTGTAGTACTCACATTGCAATGGGATTGGATGGTGTGGAGCTGATCGTCAACGGTTCAGGCTCGTATATGGAACTGCGGAAGGCTTATGTGACTGTGGATCATGTGAAGTCGGCTACACTTAAGGTGGGTGGATCTGCGGTGAAATACAGCAAGGCAGACAGAGCATCTTATTAAAGTTACTTGTGTTTTGAAGGAAATTGGTGCAGAATCTTTTGTCTTCCATTTTGCTATCCAGAATTTAAAGATTAAGATATACAGAACTAATTTTGCCTCTTGTTTTGTATGGGTGTGAAACTTGGTTGCTCACATTCAGGGAGGAACATAGACTCAGAATGTTTGAGAATAGGTTGTTGAGAATATTTGGGCCTAAGAGGGATGAGGTAATAAGAGAGTGGAGAAAACTACATAATGAGGAGCTTTATGACCTGTACTACTCACCCAGTATTGTTTGGGTGATAAAATCGAGAAGAAAGAGATGGGTAGGACATGTAGTGTGTATGGGGGAAAGGAGAGCTGTATAGTGTTTTGGTGGGGAAACCTAAGGAAAAGAGACCACTTCGGAGACCCTGGCATAGATGGGAGGATTATATTAAGATGGATCTTCAGGAAGTGGGATTTGGGGGGTATGGACTGGATCGAACTGGCTTAGGACAGGGACAGGTGGCAGGCACTTGTGAATGCGGTAATGAACCTTCATGTTCCATAAAATGTTGGGAATTTCTTGAGTAGCTGCAAACCAGTTAGCTTCGAAAGAAGGACTGTGCTCCATGGAGTAAGTGAGTAAGAATTGAAGTAAATTGGTAAATATACACAGAGCGATCCTAAGTTTTGGTACTGATTTTTTTTTTAAATAACGGAACTAGAGCGATCTGTTGGCCAACCCTCTAACTAAGCACTATCAAGCAACATCCGTTCACACACCGAGTTTTGTTTGTTTACCTTCGACAGTGTACAAGTTATAACTTGTCTTGTAAAGTCAGTTTTCTTTATACTTCATGGATGGCGGAAATGAACAGAGAGTTGCCATAAATTTTTTTTTCAAAGCCAGTTTATCTGCGACAGAAACACTAGTATTGGTGCAGTGGGCTTATGGGAATGAGACTCTGAACCGATCAAACGTTTTTAGGTGGTATTCTCGATTTCGATACGGAAGGGGGCTGGTAGAAGATGACGAGAGAGGTGGCCATCCAAAATCAACTCGAACTGAGGTAAACATTGCTGCTGTTGCTTATTTGGTCAAAAATGACCGTCAAATCCCATCAAGAAGGATAGCAGAATCTTTGAACATCCATAAGACTTTAGTTCTTTGGATTCTGAAAGAGGATTTGGGAAAGAGAAAGTTGTGTGCACATTTTGTTCTACACTCCTTTACACCTGAGCAAAGGGAAGATCAAGTTACATCTTGCCAAGACATTATTGCAATGGCCGATGCAGGCAGAAATTTTTTTAACAAAATAATTACAGGAGATGAGACCTGGTGTTTTGCCTGTGACCCCAAAACAAAGTGACAAAGTTCTGAATGGGTTGGTGAGACATCGCCTTGGCCAAAGAAATTGAAATTCCAAAGGTCCCGCATCAAGACCATATTGATAATTTTTTTCGACTCTCAAGGCATAGTGCACAAAGAATTCATACCAGAGGGAAAAACAATAAATGCAGAATTTGATGAAGGAGTAATGGATCATCTCCTGAAACGCATTCACTGGGTTTGTCCAGCTGCGTTCTGCTCTTGAGATTTTTTCTTGTTGCACAATAATGTGCCCGCCCACAAAGCTGCAAGTGTTCGCCAATTTTTGATCCCAAAAAATGTCACTCTCCAGATTTATCTCTGCCAGACTATTTTCTGTTCCCCAAGTTGAAAATGAAGTTAAAAGGACTCCACTCTGCGAATGTTGCTGAGATCCAAAAAGCCGTAACTGATGAATTAAAGAAGGTCCAAAAAGAGGAATTTTCAGCAGCTTTTCAGAAATTGTACAACCGCGCAAAAGCCTGTATATATGCCAGTGGAGCTTATTTGGAATTAAAAAAAATGGTATGTTGTCTTCCTCATGTCTTTGATTTTTAAAAACATCAGTCCTAAAACTTTTGGACTGCACTGTGTGTGTGTGTGTGTGTGTGTGTGTGTGTGTGTACACATGCGCGTGATCGCCCTTTGTAACTTTGTTGTCCCGATGTGCTCAGTCTGATAGGAGAACCTCTTACTGGGGAGACAGATGTGGTTCACCAAATCACATTCAGTTCTAGTTAGTTTCTTTTTACTTATGTTTTATTTATTCATTTTATTCTTGATATAATAAATGGAGTGCTATATGCAGTAAACAACTAGATCCTTTTTCTAGGAAAATTACACAGTCACTTCTCTGTACTCCCTCACACCACTCTCGTATGCGACTGCTTTCACACTGCACTGCTAGTGTCCATTATCTACTCCCACCCATTTCACTGTTTAAATCTCTCCCCTCCTACCTATCACCAATGGTTTTGAACATATGTTGAAAGATTAAACCCAAAACGTACGGCTATGAACTGTCTGTAACTGACGCCAGCAAACCTAAGAAATAAATATATAAAATACGTTCAGCTACAATAGTAAACACTTCTCACAGAGCAGCCTCTCTTCAATATATGCAATATGGATAAATCCAAATTGTTATCTCAAGAGGAGCAATTTATTTCAAGAGAAGGCATCGTCATATTTTACTATTAATTCTCAGGTGAAGTTTATCTTGTAAATGAAAATATTTAGATAAACCTGTAGATGCTTATATTGATCAGTTCTTACTTGTGAGATGTGAGGGTCCCACAGCACTGTTGCAGAAGATTCAAGTGTTCTGGGATGTGACATAGCACCGTGTGCGTAGAGAGCTTCTCACCCACTGACACACTTTGACATCCAAGGATACCTAAATATTCAAGTTCTGAATTGCTGTATTAGTTGCAGGAATTTGGAATCCACTGTAGCATTTCTTTATGTGCAGTTTATATATATAATTTAACATTCTTCATTCAAATTTTCTTCTGTGTTTGGCTGGTAGGGGGGTATTGATATTTTGGAGGAACTTGCTGTCTTCATGTTTCAGAGTCTGCCCTGATGATGGAGGCAGTATGTACCATCAAAATATTGGTACCGACCTACCGTACTGCATGGTGTAATACACCAGAAGACCGTGGTACGAATTTTCACTTACGTGAAAATCTAAATCATGTATTCCATACTTTTATTTGTATATATATTTTAATTTTATTTCATATTCAATTACATAATTTATTTTGCAGTCTGGAGGCTGTTATTTATTCAGCAATCTTCGGGGTTGTGATGGTCAGCGTGTTTACTTCAATGGATGTTCCTGTATTGCACTCAATGGCTATATTGTAAACCGTAGCCAGCAGTTTGGGCTGCAGGAAGTGGTAATTATTGTGTTAATTTATAGTAGTCTAATCATTTGTCCATTACATTTAAAATGCTGTTTGGTGCTGTGCACTGAGTTTTGGGGTATTTTGTATTTTAATGCCATTCTGCTGAATTTTGCTGTGCTAGAAAGTGTGGGTATCTTGTCATTTCACTGCATTTTACCAAGTTTAAAATTGTTTAATTTTTTTAAGCATGAAATTTGTCTAACTAATATTTGAATATTCAGTTTTTACCTTACAGAAAATAATGCTTTTCCCTTATAAGGACCTTCAGTACTGTTTAGAGAAATAAAGCTGTCCCTATAAAGACCTGGACAGGCCCAGAGGGCTGCAGGAGGTTGAGGCTCCCAGAATTTTTATACAATCGGCACATGAAGGTGGCAAGGTTGTCAGCCCCACGTGCCGGCCGCCTTTACCCCCATAACACATACTTGGTGCTCATTTCTGTTAGAGGCTGAGTTGACCTCGCAGCCATAGTGCGGAGGGATTGAATCAATGAAAAATTCCAGTGACCCCATTGGGAATCGAACCTGTGGCCTTCTGGCTTTTAGCACAGTGCCTCAACCCACTGCACCACTGCGTACCCCATTTGGAGAAATTGTTATTTATTGTGAGAGTCATACAAAAGGCATAAATACACAGTGGTAGCAATATACAGAGTTTTTTTAATGTCACGGCAGGTGGCGCATGCAGTTACCATTATACGTTAACATTTAAGGCTGGTTGCCTCAACTTCGTCTGTTGTCCAAGTATATCAAGATCACAGTCTTTCAAAGAAGGGTTCTCCATGTTACATCTTTCTACAATGTAATGCATTTATTTATGTGAACTGTTGATACACAGGAGGTAGTGGTGGCAACAGTGGATTTGGAAGACATCCGTGCATTTCGCAATGCCATCCGTTCACGTTCACACCTTGCAGCTACTTCACCCGCTTATCCTCGAATACAGGCTGATATTTCCCTCTCAGCTGAGAAAGGTGTTGGTTTACCTACATGTGAACCAATTGAATGGATTTACCATTCTCCAGTAGAGGAGATTGCTCTTGGACCAGCATGCTGGCTCTGGGATTATCTCAGGTAATACAAACAATGTGTTGAAATTTTTATTTAGGGAGTCAGGATTTTTTGTATTTTAATATCTGTATATATAAAAGCATAAAGGTTGAAATTTTTCCTTTATTCTGTCCTCGTGTAGCAGTCATTTGTTGTAGTTAGGATGTGACTATGAGGTAGCAGTGATGGATGAAGCAGTCAGCAGCAGTCAGTACTACAGACTTGATCTCTGCTGATATAATTATTTATTTGTGCGAATACATGGTGTTTCATTCCTGATTTCTCATGATTCTTCTGTGTTTAGTCCTTACTATTCATGTGTTGCATTGTTGAGTGATGACATGTGCATGGTGCACATGGCTGAGTATCAAATCTTATCAGTACCAACACCATTAACCCCAAGTTCTATAGAAGTGAGATATATAAAACCCCTGTTTGCAGACAATTAACTGTTACCCCTCACTTGGAAGTAAAATATGACATCTAACCCTTTAGTACCAGAAGAGTTAAAGTTTCCTGTTCCATGATGACATTGTCATCTCTGGACTAACTTGAATATTAAGAACTCTTCCTGCACTTCAAGTTTTTGCAATTGTGACTGATGTAATGTATGACACATAGCATTGATAAATGCAACTGTTGTGTTCTGTATGTTTGTCGTATGTCACTTTTATATTTTGTTTTTATTTAAGACGTTCAGGACAAGGCGGGTTCTTCTTGCCACTAAGTGGTGGTGTTGACTCCTCCAGTGTTGCCAGCATTGTGTTCTCAATGTGCCATCTAGTTGTAGATGCCATTCAGAAAGGAGGTGGGTGAACCTAATGTTAATTTAAGATTTAGTTCATGGCATTTTTAGTAGTTTAGACTGTAGACAGTAACTGGTGAAGTAGTGAATAATGAAAAGGCAGGTACACAGAAGAAAATTATCATGGTCTGGTTTTGTGGTACTGTTCTTGAATTTGTGTGGAAGGACAGTAGCATATCTTCTAAATGCATTGAAATATATCCAGTTTCTCCTTTCAGAGTTTTGTGTATACGTGGTGTGGCTATAAAATAACTGTACTTAATTTTTTTCGGCTTCCCTGTAAACTTGGCAACAGGGAGCGGTGTGTGGTATTGGCTTGTGCTCTCCCCTCCATTCACGGTTACAATTTCAAGGTCGTGTAGCAAACAGTATGGCAGGACCCTTTGCTTGAAGCGGATCGTGTTCTTGTTCTGTGTCGGAATCATGTTAAGTGTTAACATGGAGCAACGCATCAATGTGAAATTCTGTGAGAAACTTGGAAAATCCACTACAGAAACGTACAGTTGTTTGAAGAAAGTTTATGGTGATGAGTGTCTATCTTGTACTCAAGTTTTCGAGTGATTTAAAAGGTTTAAAGAGGGAAGGGAAGAGATCGGAGACAATCAGCACCCCAGTCGTCCCAGCACATCAAAAACAGACACTAACATCAAAAAAGTCGGTGAAATTGTTCGACAGAATTGTCACCTGAGCATTTGAGCAGTTGCTAAGTTAATTAACATTGACAAGGAAACTGTTTGACAGATTTTACATAACAATTTCAACATGAAAAAGTGTGTTCGAAGATGGTGCCGAGAATTCTCACTCCTGAACAAAAGGAAATTGGGATGAACATTTATGCTGACATTCTTCAAAACATTGAAAACGACCCAAACTTGTTAGAGAATGTAATAACTTGTGATGAATCATGGTTCTTTCAATACAACCCAGAAAGTAAGTGCCAATCCATGCACTGGAAGAGCCCCAGTTCACCAAGGCAAAAGAAAGCACAGCAGAGCAAATCCAAATTTAAAGCAATGTTGATCCTTTTCTTTTTGACATCTGAGGGACTGTTCACATGGATTGGGTGCCTGAAGGTCAGACCGTTAACCAGGTCTACTACAAGGAGGTTTTGACAAACCTTCATGAATGGGTGAGAAGAAGAAGGCCTGAAATGTGGTAGAATGTATTATGGGTTCTTCACCAAGACAACGCGCCAGCACACAACACCCTGTCTGTCAAGACATTTTTGACGAAACACAAGATCAGTGTGTTGGAACATCCACTGTACTCACCTGACCTAGCTCCATGTGACTTTTTTTTTTATTTCCAAAGATCAAGTCTGCGTTAAAAGGAACCAGGTTCAAGTCCATAGATGCAGCGAAGGCAAAAGCAACGGAGCTCATGAATAAGCTATCAGAAGATGACCTGCAGCATTGCTTCCAACAGCAGAAGATTCGCATGGAGCGGTGTAGGGATTGGGGAGAGGAGTACATTGAGGGTGACAACATTTCTATTGTGTAATTTTTTTAATAAAAAGTGTTCTAACATCAGTCCAGTCATTTTGTAGCCACGCCACGTATTATACACGTTTTGTTTTGCTTATGTGCAAGTCTTAGCTCATACAGTTACATGTTATGTAACTGGTGTGCAGGATCTTAGGTTTTGATACTGTAATGTGTTTTTTAGATTCTAAGGTCCTGTCAGATGTGCGTAGAATTGTCTGTGATGGGGAGTATGTTCCAACAAACCCACAAGAATTGTGCGGACGTCTGTTCGTCACATGCTACATGGGCAGTGAGAACTCGTTGCAGGAAACAAAGACGCGTGCATTCTGCCTTGCTGAGCAGATTGGCAGGTGAGCAGTTTCGGTGATTCTTGGATATTATGTTCTTTAAAATATTATCCCTTCACACATACTGGGAGCAGAGGTGTAGCTGCCCTCTTTCAGAGGTGAGTGGTCATTTTGTTCCCTGGCCACTCTACCTGAGTGGAAGAACCCAGATATGCATTGAATAGGAGTGTAGTTGGGTCCCAGAGCTGGTCTGGACGTTTTATATTCTTTACAAGACGGAAGATTTTGATGCAAGAAGGTCATGTCATGGCTGAGGCTGTTTGTCACCATGCAGACCAGGGTTCAACACCAGGCCAGTCTGTGTGGGGTTTGTGGTGGATAAAGTGGCACGGGGATAGAGTTTCCCCTGCCAGTGTCATGCCACAAACACTCTGTATTCATTCGTTCATCCTCTTGTGTGTTAGATTCAGTGAGAACAGTAACAGTATTCAGCTAAACCCAACTGTTTCCTTTATAAACACAGTGTGTCTTGTGTTTGGCCAAAACATGTAGCTGTGTTAGTAATGACAATAGTTGTGCTTCACAAACCCATACTGTTCATATGACAATGTTGTTAAGTAGCACACTTAAAAATTACACTAGAGTCCTTCCCACAGATAATAAAAAAGAGTGGACATTTCATATTTATGAGTATTTGTGGGTATATTCAATAACTTCAATATTATTTTGGCGTACTTATTATTTACACACAAAGTATATGCTCTTTTTATGAGAATTATTTATTGATTACTTGATTCAAGATATGACTTGAGCAACAGTCCTTAATGTTGGAACATTCTGACTGTCTGTGATATGAATTCTGTGTGTCCAGTTACCACATGAGCATCAATATTGATGTGGCTGTGTCTGCTGTGCTTGGGATCTTCACTGCTGTGTCAGGATTAGTTCCAAGATTTGCCTCTAGGGGTGGCAGTGCTAGGGAAAGCCTTGCATTACAGAATGTTCAGGTAGAGTATGTGGGGCTATGGTTTATTTAAACTTTTAGAGACTGTGTTGCCAAATGTGACCACACATAGGAAAACACCCTAAAAATTCGGTTTATGTATTTAGGCAACAAGGAAATCTACTGCATTTTTAAGATATGCTGCATTATATGTGTTTTATTTTCCAAAAAAATTCCATATATGTCATAATTTTATATTTTTCTGTTCAAATAATACATGTTTCATAAACTATGTACTAAACTTTAAGTGTGGTAAAACTTTTATCATCTGTCACAGGCTGAGGCCAAGGAATTATGAATATGAGAATAGATGATAGAATAGGTGCTAAAACGTTATGCACTTCATAATACAAATAAAATTCTTTATTGTTTTATGTAGTACAGTATTTGTTTGTACAAATGAACATGACCGAATACTTGATGATTCAAAAACAATTCTATATTAACAACACACGATTCACCATATCATAAGGAACACATGTACTTTGCCTCCTACACCTCCCACACACACTTGCTCACCACCACGATGGTTAACCTTGTATAGTCTACTGTTTGCTTGTTTCTCCAACAAGTTTAACATTCAAAAACTGTACATTCTGCCCACACTGTATTTTTGTGTTTCATGTTTATCTCAGACCAAATATCGACTTTTGCCCTATGTAACATAAATTTATAGGTTTTTTGTAACTGGGATGAAAAGCGTTTACTGCACAGTACGAACTGGGTCTTCAAGTAGAACTCTTTGCACTTGTTTTTAAAGGGTTAATAGAACTGATGGATAATTGAAGTTTTACTGGCCCACCCTAGTTGGCTGAAGGTTCATGACACTGTCACTGTCTCATACTATCTAATGTAGGGTGATCAAAGAATAAGTAAGTGGAAAGAATGAGGCAGGAAAGAAGCTTCATGGCCTACTTTGCAGTATTATCCTGGCATTATATGGATGGACGTAAAACCGTAGGACAATTAGTCATCAGGCTGAGACTTAAAACATGTGGAGCTAGAAGTCCTTTCTTTAGGTCAGCAGTCAGCTGTGTCTATCAGAGTCTAGAGGGGGTGAAGCAAGAGCTTGAATAATTGTCTGCCACCAACAAAGTAAACTTGGTGAGGCGGTACATGATGTGTATGCTTCTGGTTTTCTAAGCCTAGCATTCTGCCAGTACTGATTTATTACTTCTGAGTTCAAATTTGGTGACCAGTCCTGTAGGACTTAGAGAATTAAAATTCCTTGTTCCTAGATGATATGTTGTTACTCCTGACCTATGAACCCTGGTAGCACAGTGGTTAAGGTGCTGTGCTACTAATTGGAAGGTGGCTGGTTCGATTTCAGATGGTGTCGTTGGAATTTTTCATTGACATAATCATCCTGATCGCACTATGGCCCTGGGGTCAACTCAGCCTCTAACAGAAATGAGTACCAGGAGTACTTCCTGGGGGTAAAAAGCGGCTGGTGCATAAGGCTGACAATCTTACCACCATCCTGGGCCATTGTCACATAATCTGGGAACCTTAACTTCCTGGAAACCTCTGGGCACCTCGGGCCTGTAATGGGACTGATTTGCCTGACCTATGACATGGCCAACCACATAGAACCACAAGACTAATTCGTCAGCTTTTAATAACTTGCAGTCTTATGTAAGGTAGTTTTTGCAGGCTCGGCTGCGTATGGTGCTAGCGTATCTATTTGCCCAGCTGATGTTGTGGGTTCGGAACCGATCAGGAGGACTTTTGGTTTTGGGATCAGCAAATGTGGATGAAGCATTACGTGGCTACATGACGAAATATGATTGCTCCAGTGCAGATGTGAACCCTATCGGGGGCATTTCCAAGACTGATCTACGCAACTTCCTTATCTATGCCAAGGACAAGTAAGTGTTAAAGTTGAGAAATGCAGTGTGGATTTAAATTTAAAATATATGATTCTTATATCATATGACTCCCATTTTTAATACTATGGTGCTTGGTTAGGTCATTTGATATAGGGACTAGGCTATTGGCTGGACGCCCAAGATAATTGTAGTTCAGTTGCTGGCAGCAACATGATAAGTTTTATGAAAATATTGGTAACCAAGATTCTGGACATTCATGAATAAGGTGGAGGGATCAGTGTTGCTGACGAATGGGTAGTAATGGCCTGAACCTTCTTTGGAAGAAGTACTGATTTCATCTTTGTTTGAGTTCTCAAACTGTTTGTCTAGGTTTAATCTGCCAGTACTGAGTGAAATCCTTGGAGCTCCACCCACAGCTGAACTTGAACCATTGGATGGTGGACGTCTTACTCAGACAGATGAAGAAGATATGGGTATGACATACGCAGAGTTGTCAGTATTTGGACGTCTACGCAAACGGAACAAATGTGGCCCATATTCCATGTTCTGCAAACTGATTAATACATGGCGTGCAGATTGCACACCTGAACAAGTTTCCAACAAAGTGAAACACTTCTTCCGCTGTTATGCCATCAACAGGCACAAAATGACCGTGCTGACCCCTGCATGTCATGCCGAGAGCTACTCACCTGATGACAACCGTTATGATCACCGTCCATTCCTGTACCATGCACAGTGGACATGGCAGTTCAGAGCCATTGATGAACAGGTATGTTCCAGTTCGTTGAATTGGGCAGAAATATAGTGTAGCCCCCATTTAGTGTTTTGCAGTACAAGGTTTTTCATCACTAATAAGTTTCAGTACTTTCAAATCAGTTATTTCGTTGTTAAATTTCCACCACATAACCCTCTCCACTCAAATTAGTTTGCACTACTGCTTATTTAGCACTTGGATTTTCTTTAATTACATTTGGGAATGGGCTTGGTAGAAAGTTACATACTGCCAGACTGAAATGGTGGTAGTGAGCAAATGTTTCTGGTTACTAACAGATGGCAGAAACTACAAGAAATGTAAAAATAACCCACCTTGTGGGCTGTCAGAAGTACAGTGTTCATGGGCTGCCTGACGTACAGGCCAGTCATCCATATTTTAAATGTTGGAACTGCTGTGATATTCGAGCAGGAAAGATTAGGCTTTTCCTCAGCATCCAAATCATTGCTCCAAAAGAGATACCTTAAAAAGGGATAGGTAAGGGTAAAGTTCACCCTAGAACAGGCCATGAAGGCTGAGAGGGGGAGTAGGGGTATAGCTGTACTTTTCGTTAACTTTGACACTAAACAAGGGTGGGTGGTCAACACCACACCCTGACTGCTTGAACGTTGGGAAAGAGACCCAGTACCCATTGTACAGGAGGCTGGATGGGTGTGGAAAATTTCTCCCCCACTGGAGTTTAATCCCAGGACCATCCAACCCATAGTGAGTTACTATACTGACTACACTATCCCAGCCTATACCTTACAAGGGGGTTTTGCTGTATTGAAGTAAGAGTTTTTTTCCTATGTCTTTTATGAGGGTCAATCTGTTAGAAGTATTCATTTAATTCACTTCTGTTAATCCAATCTTCCACAATGTTTCTTTCCCTCCTTTTTGTAGGCCTGGTCACATCTTTACAGGATGCATGTTCAAATCATTCTCTCTACTCATTTGTTTGTACCCATAGCATATTTAGCCAAATATGAAACAAGAATTTTCTTTCCTTACTCACGATCTGAAGAGTAAGGGATAGTCATACAGAAAGTAAAACTGTCCTGTATAGGTGTTGTTCTGAAACCTGAATATTGTGAAGAGGGAATTGTCTTATTTTTTGGGTAAACATGGTATAACAACTTCAGAATTAGTGAACAGGACTTGTTCAAGAAACTGTTTACTGATTTCTGTTGTGGTTAAATAGGCCAAACATGATACGTAATATGAAGATCAATATTCTTTGCTGTGTGCATCTTCAATGCACTCAGATCCGTGTCCATAATTTCACATGAAAATCAGAATGTCTTAAGTGTGTTTAGACTGTGTTGAAAAACATTTTTCTTGTATAATTTCAGCCTAGTGCTACATTAATATGTCTTAGAAGCTTCACTGTCCACTGTTCTTAAACATGCTATATGTTTTCATTTCTAACAGGAATGTTGTCATGAGGTGTGATCGGTTGAAAATTAGCCTTGTGTGGTGTAAAAAGTGGAAACACATTTGCATTTGTCCTGAACTACTTGACCTTCATGACAAACCCAGTATGCTCCTTCAGACTATGAGTCCCTGTTTACCATTCAGCACAGCTTAACATCCTAGAAGGCTTGAATCTACAAGGTGCATTTAATTCGTGTTTAGCCTGGAATCATTGAAAGTTGGCATTCAGTAACTGAAAAAGTAGGGGCAATAACAGAGCATAATGCACCAGAACTGTGATAGATTGTGTTCATTTCTGACCTTATTTATACATGACATGATGACTTGACATGACTAAACTAAAGTTTTATGAGATTTGAGGTTTTCACTGCAGTTCATACTTTGGTCTTCTGTGTGATGATGCTGTAGTCTGATCAGTGGTTTCCAACATTTTGCATGAATGTTACTGTTTCCATCACCAGGATAGCCTGCACCCAGAACAACACAATATAAGCTGTCCAAAGTGGCATAGGAATGCTTGAAACTGATTCAACCTTGCTATCACAGCACAGCAGTAGATGCAGAAACATTTTGATTCACAATTTGCATGTTGTAGCTGCAAACACTTACTACAACCGGTGATGGGAAGTGGGAAGAGCATGTAAACAACAAAGCTTATGGAAACAGGGGTTCCTCATCTGTGTCAGGGAATCAAGGAAGTCAAGCAAGGGGAACAACCTCTTCATCTGCTGTCAGCAAAATTCTTAAAGGTGAGTATGATGTACTGGTGATACTTTGTTGTTTGGGTGGGTTGTATAAAGTGTACTAGAAAGGTGTGTGGAAATGATTTCTTCAGGAGACCAGGAGGTTTCATAATATCACACTGGACTTACATTCAGAGGGTCCTAGATTTGATACCCGTTCAGATCAGTTTGCAGATTTTTCTGTTGTTTGGAATCTCCTCTGAAACAAAGGTGAAAATTTGGAAATGCCTCCCACCTCCCCCACCCTTGATTGTCAGGCAGGTGTTAAAGTTTATGTTCTCTTTGCTGACAGCCATTATTTGATCATCCTATTATAGCAGATGGGATCTGCCCTGTCTTACATAAGTGTCTGGGGAGCAGATATATATCTCTTTATTCTTCTAGCACAATTTCCATTTTAATGAGTTGTTGGATGAAAAGTCACCAGTTTTCTTTTCAGTTTGCTACCAGGTCTCTTTCTGGTTCATTATATTAACCAACAAGCTGCACTCAGTAAAATACAATAAAACACAAATGGTTTGCATTTTATTCCATTTTGTACTTTACTTAGTGCATCTCGTTGGTTCATACACTGAATGTAAGAAAATACACTGTGTAAATAGCATAAAACTCTTATTGATGCCTAATAGTTCCTGGCTGTACTTTCTTATTCCAGATCATTCCACACATCTCTTTCCTGTAAACTTTAATTCTGTTGCCTTTCTTAATATCTGTGTTCTGTACAGTCATAGTTACATGACTTAATGCCATAGTTTACTGATATGAAATTATGAAACAGACTTCTTTAGCATGGAATACCAAATATGATGAGTTGTCACATACACATGATTATTGTCTTCCACACCACAGTTGTACTAATATCTGTATCTTTTGCAGATCCACACAAAGGAGTCATAGTACCAGCAGGGTATCCTGCAGATGAGGAGGCAATAGAATTAGAAGAACAAAGCAGGTGGCATCATCCCTCATCATTGAATCACTTGGTACTATCTGCAGCTGAGTAATAATCTTTCCCTCGGTTCTGTCACAACTCGTGACTTAACTGAGGGAACAAAATGATTGGTTCCTCAGGTGCAAGAGCAAATACAAGAAACATATATTGGTGCTAGTGATAAAAAACGAAAGTAAAACTTTGGTTTAGCTATGTACAATATTGGATGGATTGTAGGTGATGAGATTTCAGTCTCATGGGAAAGAACACTGTCACTGGGCAAGTGGTTCCCAACTTGAAGATGAGGTCACAAGTATCACATCAGAAACTTCCCACCCAACACATCATATCCTCAGAAACACTGCTTTCAGAACCGGTTCTTGGTTAGTGTATATTGTATTACATTTTGGTTCACAGTTCAGATGAACTTGAATTCCTCCCTTGTGCATTTAGAATGGATTGCTTTATTGTGAGTCACAAAGCGCAGAAATGTACATTCCAGGTTACTGAAATCTTCAATGAAATGTAAGGCTGGTGTAGCAAACAGTTATTCCTTAGTTTCTTCTGATGGCAACTTAAAATAAGTTCTGTAACTCGTGTGTTCAGCCACTATTCTTGATCTGGAAAGTGTTTATCTGAAAAAAAATAACTGATTTCATGATAAATTACAACGATTTTTAAGTAGTTACTGTCTCTGTGGGACTTCTGAAGCAGAGCAGCACTGGGACAGGTTTTTGTCTAAGTACTTCACATTTCCTTTGTCACTATCACTCTACCAATACTCAGTACTCCTTTTATTCATCTACCACTGACACTGTGGTTTTAGAAATTGGCAGTGTCATCAAATAGACACTTCTCCCTCTCTGCAGTTGTTCACTAAAGCAGTCTAAAGCTTCCACAAATATTTTCCCTGCATATCCAACAGTGGCTAGTGGTCTGGTCTGTGAACAGCACAACAAGCACTAAAACTGGAGGAATACAGAACTGCAAAATTAGTGAAATTAAATGCAGCTGTTTAGAAGGCTATGCAGGTGTTAGCAAATGCACAACAGACCTGAGATATTTAGAGCACCATAACTGCAACATACCTGCAGTGTCATGTACTTTGCATATTGCCAAATATACTACGTACACATGCAAAATTCTGAAATGAAATGCAGCTGTTGAGAAGGCTCTGCAGATGTTAGCAGATGCACAACAGACCTGAAATATTTAGAGCACCATAACTGCAACAAACCTGCAGTGTCGTGTACTTTGCATATTGCCAAATATACACTTGTATTTTGGGCCATTGGGCATTATGGCAAAAATTCAGGCTTAACTTGCGTGCCGGGATGGTGGTGCAGGCAGGACACCACCACACTCCTGTATGTTTTTATCTTGTTTCTGTGATTAGTCACATTTTCATATCCTATGGAAAACTGGGATACACTGTTTGTTTATATTCACAGTTTATGATCCAAATGAGACCCTCGAAGTATTAAGCAAGAATTAGAATTCTTAGTAAGTGGAAGCTTTCGTTGGTAACTGTCACTCTTCTTAAATGCAGAGTTCAGTGGGAGTCCATTTGTAAATGAAATGTAACATTACACACAATTTAATATCTGTTCATTGCTTCTTTTGAGTGAATGCTGAAGCAGATTACTCTTATCTGAACAGTTTACATTTAATAAAAACTCCTTAATTCAGAATTATCATCTTGCACATTCACAATTTACAACAGATAAAAAATTGGTAATAATAATCATGATTAAAGTCTCTGAAGTGAGTTCTTTTTAACCACTGCTGCTTGTTACAAAATTCTAGACCAAAAGCTGACATGCACATTGAGTAATGTAAATCTGAGGCTAAGGAAAGGCTGTAGTCTGTCCCTCAGAACCCAGCACCACTAGAGAAGTGCTTTGAGCACAGACTAAAGGACTGTATAGCACATAGTTTGAATCTGTTTAATTGAAAGTATGTAACTTTCGTCCTGTTTTTCAGTTAATAAGGACTGTCAGGCATCTATTGTGCCCATCCACCTAGAGTGTGGGGGGGAGGGACTCTTAAAAAAGGAAATATTCTAAATATTAATACCAGAAATTAAAATCTTTTTTTTTTTTTTATTTGTCTGTTCTGAATAGGGAAGTGCTCAACTTCAAAACAAAAATCTGTAAAAGTATTTTTAAATGATCTAAATGTATGTCTGTAAGCAAATTTTTTATTGCCCCCTCTCCTCCTCCAAAGCAACAGTCGTGCCAGCACATGTATTTCCACCTCAGAGGTGCACGGGCACACAGTGTGTTGTGTCACTCTGGTTGAGACATGTTTATTAACAAACATGTTTTGTATCATATAAACTAATTGTTAACTCAGTGTGACTATTTTATGTTCTTCCATGCAATCCCATACACTGTATACACTTTTTGTGCTGGGCATCAAGCCATTAAAATAAATAAAAGGTTAAGTGTAATAGTGCAATGACATAATGATACTTGTTATTGAAAACTGTCAAGATTTAATGTTTGCATGACTATACATATTGCAGACCAATGGCTTGCTTTTTGACAGAACTGGTAGTACTGCTATGGCATCTGCAGTGTTCAAGAGGAAGACAGTAGAATGGTAGTATCCCTCTCCATTGAATCCTTTCCTATATCCTGCCATGATTTTCCCATAAAGTGCAAGTCTTCTATCACCAACTTCACAGATTTACTGCCTCAGTATATATTTGTGCTTTACGTTATGTGACTGTGATGTCTGTTGTAGTAGTTTGTGTACATGCAGTTGCTATTTTGTCCGACAACTATAAGGTGTCTCTTCCTGTCGGCTCATTTATCATGCTAACACAGCCTGCTCAGCTGACTGCCCACACACATACGCCTATAAGTGACAAACCCTAACTGTCAGATAAAACAAGGTCCCAGGAGGAGGTGGTACAGATGGCAGTCAGTTTTAAATTTTTGCCTACAAAAGTGTGTGTGTGGTTTTTTTTTTTTAATTCATAGCTGCTATGAATGAGGTTGGGAATAAAAATGATGGGAAAGAGCTGAGGTATTAAACTGGTATGTTCATGGGAATCACAAGAACGTATGAGCATGGCAGTGCCTGTCAGGGCTAGAGGAAGAACACAAGCAAAACATGATACTAGCACCTGCAGAGCACAAAAATCACAAATTGTCTGTGATATCAATATGATGAACAGTAGTTCTCATTTCCACAAATGTGGCAATTCAGGAAACCTGTTTCACATTTGTATGTTTTCAATTGTTATTGAAGGTCTGTTACAAAATGACAATGGCTACAACATCAATTTAATTCTTTCAGTCACAGACCATAACTTTTCTGTCTGTTAGCAGGGATGACTCATTGCTTTTGACTAAGCAGAATACATGATAGCTTTCCAGTACATCAAATAATTGTGGTCTTCTGGGATGTGATGCCATGTAGGTACTTCAGTGTGTAGGTATGGTTGTGGAGAAACCAGCTGCTTCCAGTTTCAGGGTAGAAAAATAAGCCATGCAATCAAAAATGAAGTCATTATTGTGACTTAATAATCCAATTTGGTATCAAGCCCCTCTTGGGGCTTATGATCAGATTTTTGTTGTGTTGAAGGCTGGTGTCATATTATCTGGGGATGCTGTCTGTTGATATCAGTGCATGCCTTTCGGCTGTGAGTAGTAGTGTTTCAGCACTTAGAATACTGTACAATATACTGAACAGCCTGTATCAGTCCAAGCCTTGTTGTAATGGAAGCTTAGTCACACAGATGGTCATAATGCTTGATTGTCACCACATTTAACCTCTTACATTTCTAGTCATGGGCTTTATCTTGTCCAGTGTTATATTTTCATTTTTAAAATTTTGCATGACTTCCATTTGCTGCCTACATGATTTTATGATGAATTCATACACATATGGAATTTTTAAGGCTGTGTGCAAGTCACAGATCATTGTGCACTTTGGAAAGTTGCCAGTCATACAGAGAATCCTGTTTTGCTTGTGCTGCAGTATTCATGTCTGTCACAGATACCCAGGTGAGGCAGGCCCAAGTCGTAGTAGACCTAAGTGCTTTATGGAGGGTTAATTTAGTATCAATGCTCACTCACTCTGGATTCAGTAGTAGACTCTGTTCTGAAAGCCTTGGCTTTGTTTCTGTAGTGATTCTCCAGATAATCCTTGCGCTGTACTGACATATTTCACTTGCTGTACCAAACAAAGTGTGTCGTTTCAGTGTAAGATACAACTCTGCCATTTTAAGTGCATGAGCAAAATACATGGTGTAAGTCTTGTTATCATGAATTTTAACCTTTAAATGTTCTGCATTTTAAAAAACACCCCCATAAATTAAGTTTATATATTCAGGACACCAGGAAATTTACTACATTTTAAGACTTGCTGCATAATCTCATTTATTTTCTATAATGTGCTCTTTATTTCATAAATTCACATTTTTTGTTCCAGTTACATTTTCCAGAAACATTGCACTAAAATTTAAATAGCAACCTGGTCCCTTACAGAGTCATGTTCCAGAGCTCGCATCCAGACACAACCGATGCGAGGCTGCAGTATACTCATCTGTGATGTGTGGCATACACTCTAGTACCTTCCACACAAAGAGGGCTACTAGATATAAATTGCTGTTTGTGGAAGCACTGTTCACATACAGATTGTACTAGGTTTGGGGGGGGGGACAGAAATTTGTACTATCCATGTTTGTATTTCTCTAGGTGTAAACATTTCACCTTCTACCACACCCTAGAATGTTCTTTTGAACGAAAAGAGCTGGGAAGTTTCATTATATGGACTAGAAGTTTTTTAAACACAACATGCTAGGGTAGCATGTAATACCAAAGGCTTTTTCATTATCCTAAGAACTCCACAGCCATAGACACATACCTTATTGTTGAAATTTAAGGGTATGTGGTCTTGAACCCACATACCTTATAAGGTGCTGACTTGCATTTAGCAAGCTTCTTTTTTCAGCATGCCTTTGGGACTATTTGTAGAATAACCTCAAACAGCTTGCCTGAAATGGACAGAAGATTATCTGTTGTAAATTTTGAAGGAACTGAAGTCCCTTCCTGGTTTTTGGCTAGGCTATTTTTTATGACAGCCAAATACACTGAAAAATATGTGTGCCAAATGTACCAGTGGTCTTCCTGGCTGGTGCCAAGGCATTTATTTAGGCTGCAATAAATTCCATGTCTTTATGTCTGCAGGGTTCCTAGAGGCTCATGTGCAGCCCTGGTCTTGATTCCTCCCTGCCTTATGCAGCATGTTCCTTCAGCATTGTGCATTGGTAACCATCTACCAAACCACAAAGTGTCACATCCCAAAGACCAAACTTTATACTTGCCATTGTAAGAAACATCTCTTCCCTTACATTTTCACATAATATAGCAGGTATATTTAATTAAATTTTATTACAACTTAAACTTCCCATACATAATAGTAACGTGCAAATTTACCCTTCAGGTGATCAGTAAAAGGGTTGATGATGAAAACACGTGAAAATTTTTACACAACACTTTTAATTAAACTATTACCATTAATTATTGAAGTACCAGCCACAAGAATCCGTGCACCTGTCAGTTTCTCAAGCAACTGAAAAGCTGCAATTTCAGCGTAAGTAACTCCACCCACAAAGTATACTAGAAAGGACTGAGGAGCTGAGGACCAGTCGCCAGGATTTTGAGCCCAACTGGCTGTACCTATACTAGGACCAAGTTTTGTGATTTCATCTGGTGATAATTCTTTCTTGATAAGAAGGCTAACCAGCTGACATACAACAGGCACATACAACCCTCCAAACACATAACCTGGATCTTTTGGGTGTTTCAGGTCATACTCATCTGACACTTCAGGGAATAGTTTAAGTCTATTGGCAAATGCTTGGAATGAACCAACACGTTTAGGAAGCTGTGACACTACTTGTGCTACACGATCTGCCAACTTCCCAGCACCTTCGTTAGCTCCAGAAGATACATTGCCCTGGTTTGTTCCCATACCCTGTCGAGTAAGCAGGCCCAACTTTTCCAAGTTACGAAATGCTACTAAATGTTCATAGCCACAGCAATGCAAGAACTGAGTTTTAAGTGACATCATTTCATCTGCTGACAGTCCATCCTGTGTCAGTGCCAAAAGGCACAGTAGACGCAAGGATGACAATTTTCCAGATGTGGCAAAACATTCTTCTACATAATTAAAATTCTCTCGCTTATTCCTGCCTTCCAACATATTCTGTTCTGCTTGGTGCAGGGATTCAAATCGGTGTCCCATTTCACCTATAATCACCTCACATATACCAATGTGATAAGCTAATGACCTCTTCAAAGCAGTTACTTCCTGTAGCTCTGTTGCCACATAATGCTTCATGTCATGCAACGTCATGCTGCGATGACGGTCATATTCGGAATGCAGTTCTTTAGCTTTAGTACTAAGAAATGAAAACACATCTGAGAAATGCCTATTCTTTATCTCATTGTATATGGAATCAGTGCTGCTGAGTTGGTAAGTCACTTTCTTTACTGTGCCTTCTTTATTCCCAGTCACTCTGCCATCTAATTCTACAGTACCACTGCTGATACCAAACACTTCATCCAGGAGGCCAACATAAGTAACGGGAGTCAGTAAAACAGACGCATAATCAACGTCCCTATCCACTACTAACATGCAGCTGATTTCTGAATCTGCTTTGTCAGAAGGTCCAAACTCATCAAACAAAATATCAACCATAGTCCGAATTTGCAAAGAAAATCTTCCCTGTGTCATAGTTAAAGGTATCCTTCCAAACAGCAGCTGCAATGACCATAGGGATCGTGCAACAGCTGAAAGCATGGATCGGTCTCCATCTACAAACAACATCTTGAACAACCCTGGGAGCTCATATGACAATACACCACCATCTAATCTTATTAGCTCCCAAGGGAAAGTATGAACCGTCACTATTCCATGAACTCCTTCTTCCTCCAGTAACTGTTGAATAGCCACTAGGTCATTTGGAACAAAAATAAGGTGGTAGCTGTTCTGATTGTTCTGATGTAGCTTGGCATTAATCTGATCACAGACTCGTTTCGCTGTGATGAGATCAGAATAAATTAGGTAAACCCACTGTGGGTTCACACAGTTTACACCACTCTTCTCAAGACTGAAAATCTTATCCACACCTTGAGACCTGAAACAAGAGGTACAAGTAGAATTTCAGCATGTTGCTTACCACGTATTTTTTGCTCTTCATTAATAAAACTAGTTAAAATCTGACGTTCATTTATTAACACACTTAGCCCTATTTTTATTTCTTACGTAATACCCCGTTTCATTTACACCACCACGTCCACACCCCACACGGTATATTTTACAGGTTATGTTTATAGGGAAACGACGTAACGTTTTTAGGTTACATTTATAAAGGGAATGTGCAACATTTAACTTATTTCATCACGCGTTGAAGTTAAACTGAACAGCTGTCAAACGACAAAACAGTGTAATCACGTCACCTTAGAAAAGAAATTCCAGTTATACATTCCAATGGTTTAAAAAGAAGAGGGTCAATTATTAAATCCTTCTTTCCAGGAATTTTACTTAAAATATCTTCTAGCTTTCTCTGAGATATTTGATGTAAGGCATCTAAACCAGACTCTATGCTACTTTGCATTCTTCTCTCTGTAATTTAACATCCAACACACGAAACTTTATCTCCTTCCTACACCTCGAGCCTCTCCGTATTATCTGTGCCTGAATAACAACCATCGTAGGTCACACAACGAACAAATTTTCTGACATCTGTGGAGTTCCTCGAAGCATGTGGTTTCGATAATGGAGAGTGGCATTTTCAAACTCTCTGTCTTTCGATTCCTGTCTACTTTTCATATTCGTGGTACGAACCGTGAATTTGGATGAAGAGTTTATTTGGAGAGTGCTCCGCATTTATTGCAAGTTTGTTCTTTACCGCCCTTTTACCATTCGTTCATTACCGCCTTTTTGCAGGTCGCTCGTTACCGCCTTTTTGCTGTCAGAATGGTGTCGGATGCGACTCAATTTGGGTAATGAAATTTAGTAATATTTATATCAGGAACAAACTCTGTCAGTCATAGACACGTTTTTGCCACCTTAAATTCATTTTGCAATCTCTTAGTGCTACTTGTAGGAAGCATGATTGTGCGAGTTTACGGTATGTAGCCGTTTGTTTTCGTCTGAAATTTCTGAAAAACCAGCATCTGTTCTCGACCTAAAATTGTTGGTAATAATTATTTTTAGAAACGTTGTGTCACTGGAGGATGCATAGTGGTAATGGCAGAGTTGCGTGCAGTACATTTTCAACAGATGTGTTTTTTTTATTTTGAGATTTAGTGCATTAATGTCGGTACAGCAACTGGCTACATGCTGGATGATCGGGGGTCGAATTGTGGAATGGGCAGATCTCTTCTCCACAACGTTCAGACAGGCTTCAGGGCCCATCCAGCCTGCATGAGACTGGCCAGTCTCATGCTATACAGCACACGATGCACATCCATAGCCAGGCTCATTCTCAACAGAGTATGACCCACACACAACATGCAACATGCTGCCGCAGCACCAAGTTAGCATAACGAAGTTAATCATTAAGTGTTTTTAAACTTTAACTTTAGCAAGGAACAGGGTATGCTGCCTAAGGATGATCTTATGATCAAAATGTGTAGGAGCGTTTTAATGTAAAAGTTTTAGAATTTTAAGTAATATATGTGTAGATTAGTTGGCATGTTAATTTAATGAGTCCTTCTATCTATTTTATGCCCAGTATTGCTTATGTGAGTTGAAGTCATGCCTACTTAATTTCTCTTCTCTGTCTTCAATCACTCATAAGTGCACATAGCTCTGAACATTAAATATGCATTCCTAAGAGGAATGACAGTACTTCAGAGTGGCATATTCTCTATTTTTAACAGAGGAGGGTCATCACTGTGTAGTGGTGTTGTTGCACCAATATACCTGTTGTGTGTAATCCAGAGGTTTAACATTTTAAGACTTCATATCTTCTGTGATGGAAATGAGGGCAAATAGTGCCTGAAATACTTGTTGGATGTATATAAGTTTGTTGTTAATAAACTCCCTAGTGATAGCACCTTGGTGCTGAAACATGTACAATTTACTTACTTACTTACTCCATGGTGCAGAGTCCTTCTTGAGAAGCTAACTGGTTTGCAGCTAGTCAAAAAATTCCCCGCATTTCACGGAACCCGAAGGTTCATTACCGCACTTACAAGCGTCCGCCACCTGTCTCTATCCTGGGCCAGCCCAATCCAGTCCATATACCCACATCCCACCTCCTGGAGATCC
>Ga0123357_10001141_pt1 | contig 27612 bp, 25 predicted proteins | sample TergutEmb28metaG_FD_89873 | JGI IMG/M metagenome (GOLD analysis project Ga0123357, IMG submission 89873) | Embiratermes neotenicus P4 segment gut microbial communities from Petit-Saut dam, French Guiana - Emb289 P4 | ecosystem: Host-associated > Arthropoda: Insects > Digestive system > Gut ...
GACTAAATGTATTAAATTACGAAATGTATGATGTCCTTATTGGACCGCAGTAATAGCGAAGTGTAACTGAGTGAAGACTAAAGATATTAAATTGCCAACTATATGATATTCTTATGGGACCGCTGTAATAAAGAACTGAAACTTCGTGAAGACTAAATGTATTAAATTACCAAATGTATGATGTCCTAATTGGACCGCTGTAATAGCGAAGTGTAACTGAGTGAATACTAAAGATATTAAATTGCCAAATATATGATATTCTTATTGGACCGCTGAAGTAGCGAAATGTAACTGAGTGAAGACTATAGTTATTAAATTACCAAATATATGATATCCTTATTGGACCGCTGTAATACCGAACTGTAACTGAGTGAAGACTAAAGTTATTAAATTGTCAACTATATGATGTCCTTATGAGACCGCTGAATTAGCGAACTGTAACTGAGTGAAGACTAAAGTTATTTAATTACCAAATATATGATATCCTTATTGAACTGCTGTAATACCGAACTGTAGCTGAGTGAAAAATAAGTTATTAAATTGCCAACTATATGATATTCTTATGGGACCGCTGAAGTAGCGAAATGTAACTGAGTGAAGAATAAAGTTATTAAATTACCAAATATATGATATCCTTATTGGACCGCTGTAATACCGAAGTGTAACTGAGTGAAGACTAAAGTTATTAAATTGCCAAATATACGATATTCTTACGGGACCGCTGCAATACCGAACTGTAGCTGAGTGAAGACTAAAGTTATTAAATTGCCAACTATATGATATTCTTATGGGACCGCTGTAATAGCGAACTGTAACTTAGTGAATACTACAAGTTATTAAATTGCCAAATATATGATATCCTTATTGGACCGCCGTAATACCTAAGTGTAACTGAGTGAAGACTAAATTATTAAATTGCAAAATATATGATATCCTTATTGGACGGCTGTAATAGCGAACTGTACCTGAGTGAAGACTAAAGGTATTAAATTGCTCCAGTCCGAAACACTCTGGATCGTTCCTCTTTATTTCATTATTAGGATTTTGCTGTATAACGTATAGGAACTTCGTAATAAAATGAATTTACACAAAGCGCAATACACCTAGACGAATGCGGAATAATTTTTTGTAGAATTCGATAATTTCATAAAAGTGTTGCTCTTTCTGTTAGCGCCTGTACTTCATTCATAGGTATAATGTTCTTAATCCAAAAAAGCGTTGTGTGTACAGCCAAGCAACAGATATTTTTTAACGTAACACTTAGAATCTTTCGGCTTTTAAAATTCTGAAATATTCTCCAAAGTTTTACCAAGCAATCCGATTGGGTCAATTTTTTTTTGGCTAAATCAGTATATCATTACCGTTATTAAAAACTGACATTAGGGTAAATTTGCTTCAAAGAGGTATTTTATACACGTGTATCACTTTTGTACTTGTTAAATTTACCTTTCTTACAAAAACAATTATTTTCACCCCGTCAAAAGCTTCGTAAATACTGACTTAAAAACCAATAATATGTACACAATTCCAAAGCATGTCTATAAGCTATTTACTTACGATATTTCATTTTCCTACATGTAAACGAAAAATATTCAAAATTTCGAATATAAGAATTTAGTCAATTCAGTCCGTTTGTGAATCGGATTGCTATTTACGATTCCATGTCCTACTTTTCCACAATCAATACAGTGTATTTCTCATAAAGGAAGATGTAGGTTACTGCGCAGAAATATGACATTGCGGAAGGAACACTGCGTCGTTAGATCAGTACGGCATACCGCAATAAATCTAGATGTACAGTATCACTTAAATTGATATTATGTGCTTTATCGTATTTCTTGTGATTATATCGCAAACTCGATGAATTTGGTAAAATAATTCATATGAAATAAATATTTTTTATTTTCCCTTAACTTTTTTTACGAAGTATTTCTCAGTACCCGAAGAACACAACAAAATATTACCGTACAATTCCGCCCGCCTTCTTTCAAAGCGCATGTAATTTTTATATGTTTTAACCAAACAATTAGCTCTTCGAAATAGTTATGGTAAAAGTTCTCAAGTTGCAATATTACAAAAATTCTCCTGGTGCTGAAAAATGTAGACAATACGAGTAATAAAATGTGGCATAATTGTATTATTTGTTGAAATTGTCTTCTGTTGACTGAATAAAGGCTGTGTCATAGCAGTTTACGTAGTGTCACTCAAATGTACGAAACGTTCATGAAAGTTCCGCTTTATCAAAAATTGGACTTACTTTGTTTTACACAGCAGCACACGATCAAACTTGTAAGATGAGGTCATGACGCTTCGGATAAAATATGCTACATAATTCCATGCCGCGTCAGTTAAAATATGCTACATCATAACTTGCTGCATCAGTTAAAATATGCTACATAAAGCCATGCCGCGTCAGTTAAAATATGCTACATGTGACCTTGCCGGGTGAGATAAAATATGCTACATCAGACCATGCAGCTTCAGTTAAAATGCACCAAATAATACAGGATATTTAATATAATCTCTTAATAAAACGCAGAAGAAATTTAAAAATTCTTTACGCATTCATTTTCACCCTATTTAAAACGTACATTTTTGTATTGTATATTTTATTTTGTAACGTTACAAAAATAGCGACTGTAAAAGGGGCGCCTTACATTTTTATTGCATGTTCCTTTTATTGACATGCCTGGGGAAGACCTAAGGAAAGGCTGAAACATGTGGCATTCATTTAAAATAAACCAATAATTTAAAATGAATATTTCTTTTATTTGACTAAATAAATGTGGTTTATTCACAGGGCTTTCTGTGAATGCAACTGATTCAATTTCAGTAACCGTTGGGAATGCCTAGAGAACCATGTACAAGGGACTTTTGTGAGTGGCCACACATCTAAATCTAATAGATTATTTGTAAATTTCTACAAATCAAAATGTAAGGGAGTTTATGGAAGCCCACAAATCCTAAATAAAAGACCTGGTGAACAAACATATCCAGATTTGAGAGAACATTTTCAAAGTCCGCAGACACAAAGTTATGGTCCATCTCTGAACGCACACAGATCCAAATTGAGTGGAAATGTTGTGAATTCTCACAGGCTCAAATTTACCCGATTTATATGAACTCACAAAAATACCAGTTTACTAGACGCTGTGCTAGGCCCCACAGTACCAGATTTAATAGACCTTGCGATTGCCAACGAACAAAGATTTCCGAAACATTTTTGAATACCGGCAAACCCAAACTCACGTCATAAATTTGAGCAGCAGCAGATTCAGCTAATTGGGGCTTTCAGCAAATATTAACAGACTAAAATTTAAGGAACCTTTTTGAATTGATCTAGATTTCAGAAAATAAATTTAATGTTCAGAAATCGAAATTTGAGGAACTTTTCTGAATGTTCACCAAACAAACTTTACGGACATTGCATGAATGCACACAGTTTCAACTTCAAGGATTTGTGAGTGCCAGCAGACTCACATTTACGGGATATTTATGAACAAACATATACCGAAATTTACGGGACATTCTGCGAATACCCATAGATTCACATTTCAGGAAATTTGTGAATTCTTACAGATCCACATTCAGTGAAAATGTGAACACTGACAGAGCGAAATTTAAGAGACGTTGTTTAGTGCTCATAAAGCATTGGTGAAATTGCGCACATCGAACTTCACGATATATTGAGTACATAAAAATCTAATTTAAGAGAATTTTTTAAATAATCCAAATTCAAGAGACACACTTTGAATACCAGCAGATCAGAATATAAGAAAAAATTGTGATTGCCTGCAGACAAAATGTACGGTGTATTTGTGAACACCTTTATTTCAAACTTCTCGAGACTTTTGTCGACTGCTAGATGATTGCTTATAGATTACGTTGAGTTTATTCTGTTAGTTTACTTGTTACCTTTACCTTTGCTCGGATATGGAACACTTATCTTCCTCCTGTTCTGTGGAGAGTACCATTTGCTGCAACAAGAAATTATAAAAACTACACTCACAAATTTGCCAGTAAATATTGCTCTGGGCTCCCACTGTTCCTTACGGCACAAAACATGCTTCTGTCACCCATACTGTCAACAATAACAACTAGTCTCCATCGCTTTGCGATACTTCATAAAGCATTCATGTAAAAGTAAAGTAAAGATAAAGTGATTCATTTACAGGCTCGGTGTGACACTGAGGGTGGTTAGAGATACAGCCCTACTCTTCCATACCGCGGAACTAGAAGAGTTTGAGTGGTCAACAACATGCCCCAACCGCACTGTACCCCCGAGAAATACCCGGTACACATTTTAAAAGAGGCTGGACGGAACCCAGGACCGGTCTCGACGGACGGAAAATCTAGTCAATATCGAAATTCGAATCCGGACTCAACAGCCTGTAGTCAGTCGCTATACCGAATGAGCTACCCGGCCCACATAAAGCATTCAACTAGGGTGAAATAATGCGAGTTGAAGTCTGAACGCATTTTTAGGGAACTTAATTATTCCAGGCAGTAGTGGCTTCCAAATATTCTAAGTTATCAGATCGGTGGGAAATACTGAAATAGTTCGTCTTCTTTCAAGCTAGGAAACATCTGCAACTTCCCTGGGTAAGCACGTAATGAAATGCTTGACAAAAGATATAAATATATTGGCAAAAAAGGTGTGATTATATTATTGTGATAGCGGGAATTTACTGTGATAGAGGGCAGTTACTGTGATGGTGGGTAGTAACTGAAATGGTGGGCAGTTACTGTAATGTCGGGCAGTTACTGTAATGGCGGGAATTTACTGTGATGGCGGGCTTTAACTGTATATGACGGGCAGTTACTATGATGGTGGGCAGTTACTGTGATGGTGGGCAGGTACTGTGATGACGGGTAGTTACTGTGATAGCGGGCATTTACAGTGAAGTTGGGCATTTACTGTGATGGCAGGAATTTACTGTGATGGCGGGCATTTACTGTGATGGCAGGCAGTTACAATGATGGCGGGCATTTACTGTGATGGCAGGCAGTTACAATGATGGCGGGCAGTTACTGTGATGGCGGGTAGTTACTGTGATGACGGGCAGTTACTGTGATGGCGGGCAGTTACTTCGCAGTTTAACTGTTGATTTTTATTTTTCGTCTTTTAATTAAAGGGGGTTTGTTGTTAAATCTGTCCGTTAACAATCGGAAATTTGTATTAAGTTTACAATATTTTGTGCTGTCAGTAGATCTGAGAACAGCAGCTATACAAATATTAATGTCAATACAAACAGTAGCATATATCTGACACTGAATTATAATAAACGTCACGTATGCACATAAAGAACAGTAATTTTAACGTGACCGAGAGTTCTGATGGCTGAACATAAACCTTTGGTGTGAAGGCTAATGTGTGACAACCGAAGGCGCATTTCGGCTTGTTAATTCAGTTGGTGTTTTTATGGTTACTTGTGTGTGTACCTGTACGTGTCTGTGATAAGTGTGTCTGGGGACAGTTTGGGGTGTGCGTGTGGCAGCAAAGGTAGAAATTATAAGGACGTGTGTAAGGCAAGACGCTAATAGTATCATGACTGGTCCCACCGACGTGACTGCAAATGTCCTGTGCACCGAATCACGGCGACCTTTACTTACGACCGGCCGCGCTGTGTACTGGTGGGTCCGCAGCAGGGAAATTGCTGCATGTCACCTATATGGCGCTTAGAAATTTGAAACGAATAATAGATATTTGGAAAATTTGCACACCTGCTTAAAAACACTTTGAACGCTACTGCATTTCACTTTAGCGACGGTACCTGATATGATGTAGATTGCGAACTACACGATCGGCACTTTCTGGGCCAGAATCAAAGGACATTCTGTTTCATCAAGAAGAGAGTTTTTGAACATCATTTGCAAATATTAAGTAAGGTTTCATTTGTAAACCATTGGCCAGATATTTCGATAAAAATAAATATCTAATTAGCAGGCCATAATTAGGTAAATTATTTACCACAAGTCTGAATGCTTTTCTGTTTTATATCTTATTGAATTTATGTTACCCTATTCAATTTAAAGTACTAAATATTCATAAATGATTGTAACATATTTATTGTTTAAATTTGTTAAAACCGAATCCATTATATTTGCATTCATTTCAACTTAAATAATCCGGTTCAGCAGTTCCCAATTTGTTGGATAAATTTGGTTCCTTCGTTCCTTCTTGCCTCTTTGTTAACGACTTAACGTAAGGCTACCGTTTTGACATTTCTCTTGATTAAGTGAATATCAAAACGTTCGATGGATTTTTCTGAACATTTTTCTTGAATTCTCCACCTGTTTGCTAATCAAAAATTTTCATTTTTTACATGCCCTTATTTTCTATGCGCACGATTAACATATTTTTATTATTTTTTATGAAATTTTGTCATGATTTTTCGTGATTATGTGGGGTGGGATTTTGTTGTGTGATTTTGTTGTTTCTTTAACTTTTACATATGCGATTATTTTTGGTATCAATGCGGATTTCCACGTCTCATTCTGTCAAAATCTGATGTGGACAATTTTTTGTTTGTTTCTCTTGCAGGTGGTTAAGTGGTTTGTGTGACATTTCTCCAACTGTTTCCAGCGTACTTTCTTCAGAAGTGAATTTTGTACAATATAATTCAAATTAAACTCAGCCCCAATCCAAAAACACCTAACTTTTTGTAACAAGGTCACAAAATGCCCACTCTCTGAAATATTTTCAGATTTTGGATTTCTCCAAATTTACATTTATAAATGTGCTACTTTTACGATTGAAGGTGGTCAGCTATACCTAGTCTTGAAAATTGTGCCATTTTTCCAGATAGCCAATATGTCTTCCTGTTTTAATTTTATAAGGCCCTAAATTTCGCCCGTCAGAATGTTCTAACGTGCCTCGTGACCCTCGTTTTGATAATTGCTGTTCCAAAATTTTGTGACTATGGCTGATTATTTATGTCATATCAGATATTGCTATCTGTGCCCAGGTCATTTTAATACATGATTTATCGGAAGTATTCCCATTTTAGGTAAATCGTCACATATATTTATTTTCTGAGTCGCCATGTTACTGACGGCGGTGGTGATCGAACACGCCAATTTTGAATTTTACAAACGCTAGTCTTACTAGAGCCTCTTTCGCTCTTCGGACATTTGGACGGCCGCACAGCAGACCGACCGACAGGGGGGCACCAAACTGAGTTAGGTTTCGACAAATTTTGCAGCGACGTAATTTCATTTTTTGATTACACACATGAAAATGTGTGCATAAAGATAATGTGCCTTCGATGGTATGACTTTTGGTCCTGCCAATTCTTTACATTCGATCCGTGGGCCTATTGGCGTAAGCATGCGATTTTGTCATTCTTGACTCTTTTTCGGTCAAACTAATAATGGTAACATGTGGAAGGAGGAATTTTGTTGATTCGTGTATGAACACACTGCTGAACCCGGTGTATCAAGCCTGTTCGTGGCAGCAGAGCGGCTGAACAAACTGACTGTGAAACAGGGTTAAGAAGGCTCCATCTACTCACAAGTGCTCAACATCGCTGTTTGCACTATCTTGTATATAATTTTACCTAAATCGGACAATAAATGTGGCAAAGGAAGTGAAATTCATTGAAGACCGTAAATAAAGAAGCCCATGTCTTTCATCGAGGCGATTTCAGTAAAATCCATGCTGGTTGACATTCAGATATTATAAGTTTTATTTTATGTAAGTCAAAAAATAATTTGTAGAACGCTGGCAAGATTTGCTCAATGCCTCCAAGTCAAGCACAGGTTTCTCTGCACCGGTTCTGACGGCATTCAGAAATACCGGACGGTGACATGTGCAGATCTGATTTAACGACTTTGTCTCAAATCAGATAAGAAATGTATTAATTGTTGGTATGAATGTATTATTCCCTTAATTAAATTACGGGTTTCCCTGCGTCTATTTTCATCGACATTTTTCTGTACAGAACTGCTGTAATAGACTTCATGACTCCCCGACAGAAGGTTAGTCGCTTATTCTAGGCCGCAATCGGACAGACCGAGAAGCAGGGAGACATGTATGATTTCCGGATTAGGCACTTTTTTTTTCGTGGTAAAGAACGCCTAAATTCTTTAGTCGAATTTTTCTTCTAATATAAAATTACGTGAATGGCATTAAAATATTTGTGCTGCACCGGAAACAATTTATTCTTGTTTTCCTTTGGGTGTTTCGTACTGCCATCGATTGTGTTTTCTGTCACAATCACCCGATTTGGATAGCCTATTTTCATATAGTGATCAGGCATTAACGGCAACTTGGAAGGAATACGAAAGGAATAATGTTATGGGTTGATGACGTGTTTTACATGAAATTAGAGTTTAATCTTCGCAGTGTTCAGTTTGAGGGCCTAATGACCGGCATTGATTCTCTACAGATGAAGCATATTTCCAGTGGAGTGTTTGTGCCGGTTCCAAATACATTCATTTTCCCCTTTGCTGTCGCTCTTATATTTTAGCTCTTTCCCCATGCAATATGGCTGCCGGAATGTGAAACCCACAACGGACCTCCATTACGTACATTTATTGTCCGGTGCGTTGTCACGACCGGCACATAATTACCTGCCGTTGCCACGACCGGCACGTAATTACCTGCCGTTGTCACGACCGGCACATAATTACCTGCCCTTGTCACGACCGGCACATAATTACCTGCCGTTATCTCGACCTGCACATAATTACCTACCGTGACAATATTACTTTATTACTGGTTCTTGCTGTAACTAAAGAATCGGGGGACTGACCAAGCTTTCCATTTAAATAACAAGACATACAAGTGGTCAAGCACTATAATTTCACACATTCGTTCGTCCAGTCATTCACTCATTCCGTTTTATGACATGCATCATGTCCATAACACCTCCATTTCAGTTCTCCACACAGGGCGGAATCTGGTGCTTCTTCTTTTATGTTCCAGTACCGTACCGTCTAGAGGCACGCGGTGGTGCAGCTGTTTGAGGCACTGTGCTACATGCCGTAAGATTGCGAGTATTTGTGTAGAATATACAGTGACCTGATTTAGGCAGTTGTGTCTATGTCTTCCCCTGTTCTGCTTCACTTTCCTGTTGGCACATTATATAGTAAATTAAAAGGCTATTTGATAAATTCTTCCCCCCTTTTAATTTCAGTAAATTGAGATTCTATTCAAGACCGTGTACAAAAGTAAATTGTTACTGTTACGGTTTACCGACATTTCAAATAAATTTGTCTCATGGCTGATAACGCATATCTGCTTGAAAACCTCACGGTACCTGACGGAGAGTTCGGTACACAGCTGAAGGTTGTTTTTGAAGCTCAAAAAAAGCTGGTCGTGAGTTGTTTGGACTGACGATATTCTGTAATTTAATTAGTGATTCCCACATATAACACAAGACTGTGTCAGTGCCACATGCTGAACCCATCACCACAGTAACTATAACAATAGACAGCACACCGAATGTACAGTGACCCTGATTAAATTACACGATCGTTCCAGCGCTACAGGAAGTGTCCAACACCAAAGTAACACTAGAACCAACAACAAGATATCAATTCTACGGATCTCCAACTTCACACTTCAGTACCACTCAGTGTATCCCAGACAGGTATCTAGACACACGTACTTTACCCCTTATATACAGTTCTATCTCACCCGCAGAAGTGAAACATTCAGACCTGCCAATTCACCAGGCGGGCCCTCCACCGAACACCAACAACCACACAGCCCAAGGCAGAATACCCCCGCCCACGATACCGCACATCAACGCACTCCAACCGCCTTACCTGCTCACACGCAGTTTATATCTCATATAAAATTTATAGGCCAGAAGCTGAGATCTCAACATCCGCCACACACAAACAGTAATTAGATTCTGAAAATTTTACGAACCTGATGTTGGTCTCCGTGTAGGCCGAAACATGTCGTTTCATTAACAACCAATAAAACTGTTGTGTTTTGACTTACTTTACCTTTAGTTTTTAGTGTTAGTAGCACACAGAGCTATGGAAGGAGCTTCATAGCGACAGGAACAGAATGTCAGTAGCACACAGAGCTGTGGAAGGAACTTCATAGTGACACGTACAGAATGTCAGTAACACATAGAGCTATGGAAGGAGCTTCATAATGACAGGTACAGAATGTCAGTAGCACACAGAGCTATGGAATGAGCTTCATAATGACAGAAAAAGAATGTTTTTAGCACACAGAGCTGTGGAAGGAGCTTCATAATTGTAGGTAAAAAATGTCTCTATCACACAGAGCTGTGGAAAGAACTTCATAATGACAGGTACAGAATGTCAGTAGCACACAGAGCTGTGGAAGGAGCTTCATAATTACAGGTACAGACTCTAAGTAGCACACAGAGTTGTGGAAGGAGCTCCATACTGATAGGTAAAGAATGTCAGTAGCACACTGAGCTGTGGAAGGAACTTCATAAAAACAGGTACAGAATGTCAGTAGCACACAGAGCTGTGGAAGGAACTTCATAATGACAGGTACGGAATGTCAATAGAAACCAAAGCTGTGGAAGGAGCTTCATAATTACGTGTACAGAATGTCAGTAGCACACAGAGCTGTGGAAGGAGCTTCATAATAACAGGTACAGAATGTCAGTAGCACTCAGAACTATGGAAGGAGCTTCATAATTACAGGTACAGAATGTCAGTAGCACACAAAGCTTTGGAAGAAGCTTCATAATTACAGGTACAGAATGTCAGTAGCACACAGTGCTGTGGAAGGAACTTCATATCGAGAGTTACAGAATATCAGTATCACTCAGAGCTGTGGAAAGAACTTCATAATAACAGGTACAGAATGCCATTACCACACAGAGATGTGGAAGTAGCTTCTTAATGTCAGGTACAGAATGTCAATAGCAACCAGAGCTGTGGAAGGAGCTTCATAATTACGGGTACAGAATGTCAGTAGCACACAGAGCTGTGGAAGTAGCTTCGTAATTAGAAGTACAGAATGTCATTAGCACACGCAGCTGTGGAAGGAGCTTCATAATATCAGGTACAGAATGTCAGTAACACTCAGAGCTGTGGAAGGAACATAATGAAAGTTACAGAATGTCACACAACAGATTTTATTAAAACATGAATTAACTTTGTTTCTTTGCAAGCCTGATTTTCCAAAGACCTCTTTCCATTATGTTTCCTCACCAAAATCCTGTATACGCCTCTCCTATCGACAATTTTAATCATGCCCCACCCATCAAGTTCTTCATGATTTTATCAGCCGCACAATATTGGGTGAACAGTACAGACCATGATGATCCTAATTATGTTGTTTTCTCCACTTCCCTTTACCTCGTCCTTCTTAAACCCAAATATCCTCCTCAGCACCCTATTTTCAACCATATTTATCCCTAAATTTGAGCGACCAAGTTACACACCCACACAAAACAAGAGGTAAAATTACAGTAGTGGAGATTCTAATATTTATATTTAATACAATACATGTGCCCAATAATAATCTTTTACAGAACGATTCTTTCTGCCCTTTGCCCTGTTGACATCCCCAGCCAATCCATTTCTCTCCGGATAAAATTTTAACCAGATTGTCTCCAATTTACACAAAAATCATTTATAACTTTGGATCTCCACCACAACACACCACCTACCTGATTGCAGATTGGTTAGTTTTAACACAGCGTCTCGCTGTCAGCAATACAGCAGGGCAAAACACGTGTTCTGTGCTTGACAACTGTCGGACAACTGTCACTGTCAAAAGGTAGCACCGTGTTAGACCTCACCAATAGATGAAAAATAATCAATACTGCTGTGGTGTTCTGATTGGCTGAGGGACACTGCGTGGCCAAAAACTTGCGCTGAGACCACAATTACACCAGGCAGGTGTGGTCCAAACCGTGAGCTGAGTCACATTTGCAACTGTTAGGTGTGGTCCTGACCGTGAGCTGAGACCACAGTTGCCCCAGTTAGGTGTGGTCTTATAAAATACACTAAATTATACTCAGTAATTTCACCATTAAAACATATCTTTCGACATGGTCACAATTAGTTATTAAATGTAAATCGAATATATAACCGCTGAGCTTGCTCATTTTGAAACATATTTCAAACACAAGCCTCAATATATAGCTAGTTTTGTAATTTCGATAATTAGGAACTAACAGAGGGAACTAGATTTTATATTGCGCAATTATATTAATAGACTTTTTGCTGAAATTTAGAAATTTTCAGGACACAAAAAATAATCGAAATGTGGGCAATTTGTGAAAATTCAGAGTGTAGCACGGACTGAAACAATGAAACTGTCATGCCGAAATCCGAAAATATTTTGTTGTATTGCAAAAGCAAATTACTTAGATAAAATCATTCCACCATTAAACAAATCCCCCTAACACAATCTGTTGTCAACACACAATTCCCAACTCCCTTCCCTTCCCGCCTTTCATCCAATCCCCTAAAAAAATCTGTATCAACACACAATTCCCCCACTCCCTTCCCTTCCCGCCTTTCATCCAATCCCCTAAAAAATCTGCTGTCAACACACAATGCCCCCACTCCCTTCCCACACTTTATCCAATCCCCCTAACCAAATCTGCTGTCAAAACATAATTCTCACACACCTTTCCCTCCAATTCACCGCCTTTATCCAATTCCCGTAACAAAATCAGCTGCCAAAACAAAATTTCCCACACTCTCATCCCTTCCCTTCTGTCCTTTAACCAGTACCACTAACACAATCTGCTGCCAAAACACAATTCTCCCACTCTTTCCCTTCGCTTCCCACCCTTTATCCAACCCCCATAACACAATCAACTGTCAACACACAATTCCCCCACACCTATCCTTTCTCTTACCACAATTTATCCAAACCTCCTAACACAATATGCTCTCAAAACACAATTCTCCAACTCACTTCATTCCTCTTCCCACACAATATCAAATCCCCCTAACACAATCTGCTCTCAACACACAATTCCCTTACACCCTTCCCTTACCACAAATTATCCAAATCCCTGAAACAATCTGTTGTCAAAACATAATTCCCACACTCCCTTCAGTTCTCACACTTTATCAAATCCACTTAACACAATCTGCTCTCAGCACAAAATCCACGTATCATAAAGTTCTGCTTCAATTTTTCCTGTTCCAAATATTCTCCCCAGCACTCAGTTCGATAAAACGATCACCAATCTCACAAATGAAATATCCACAGTTCAAATCAAAATGAAATATCAAACAAAATTTTAATTTCAGTTCCTATACAACGACAGGTACAGCACAACACCAAACAGTCAATTCTTGTACACCGACAGTCACAGCACACCATCACTCTCTCAGTTCTAATACACCGACGGTCAAAGCACACAGTCAATGTACCAGATCCTGTACACAGACAGTCAGAGCACACGGCCATTGAATCAGTTCTTCTACACTGACAGCCAGAGTACACCGTCAATCTATCAGTTAATGTACACCGAAAGTCACAGAAAACCATAAATATGTCAGAACTTGTACACTGACAGTCAGAGCACACAGTCAAATTAACAGGTCTTGTACACAGAAGGTCACAGCACACCGTCACTCTGTCAGTTCCTGTACACGGGCAGTCAGAGCAGACCGTCAGTCTATCTAGATTCACAGCACACCGGTAATCTATCAGTTAATATGCACGGAATGACACACCACACCATCAATTTATCTGTTCCTCTAAACCAACAGCCAGAGTACACTGTCAGTTTATCAGATCCTTTACACAGGCAGTCACAGCACAATTCTCTATAACAGTTCTTGTACACGGTCCGTCAAAAAACACCTTCACTCTATCTGTTCTTGTACACCATTTGTCACAGCACACAGCCTCTCTATCAGGTCCTCTACACCGAGAGTCACAGTACACCGATGCTCTATCAGTTACTTTACAAGGTATATCATAGCACACACTCTATCAGTCCGTCTACACCGACAGTAAAAGCACACAGTCACCCTATCAGTTCATGTACACCGAAAGCCACAGCACACCGTCAGAGTATCAGTTACTGTACACAGAAAGTCACACAACTCATTCTCTCTATCAGACCTTCTACACCGACAGTCAAAACCCACCGTCACTGTATCAGTTCCTTTACACGGAATGTCACAGCTCACCGTCTCTCAATCAGTTCCTGTTAACCGTCAATCAAAACAAACCTTCACAATATCATTTCCTTTAAACCGAGAGCCACAGAACCCCGTGAATCTATCCGATTCCTGTACACCGAAATCACAGCACACCGTAAATCTGTCAATTCTTTTGAACCGAGAGTCACACCACACTCTCAATCTATCAGTTCCTGTACGCCGAGAGTCAAAACACACCGTCGCTCTATCAGTTCTTGTACACGGACCGTCATATCACAACGATAATCTATCAGTTACGGTACACGGAATCTCACAGCTCACCGTCACTGTATATTTCCCTGTACACCGACAATCTAAGCTCACCGTCAATCTATCAGATTCTGTTCACCGACAGGCACAGCTCACCGTCAGTTTATCAGCTCCTCTACACAGATAGTCACAGCAAACTTTCTATTTGCCAGTTCATGTATACCGACAGTCAAATCACAATTTCACGGTATCAGTTCCTGTACACCGACAGTTACAGGACCCCGTCTTCCTATCAGTTACTTTTCACCGAATGTCACAAACCAGGTATTCTCTATCGGTTACTTTAAACCGAGGGTCACAGCACAAGTCAATGTTTCATTTCCCGTTCACCGTCTTTCACAACCCACCGTCATTCTATCATTTCCTGTACTCCGAAAGCCACATCACACCGTTAATCTATGAGTTCCAGTACACCGATAGTCACATCACAAATTCTTTATATCAGATCCTTTACACCGATATTCAAAGCCCACATTCACTGTATCAATACCTATACAGCGGGAGTCAAAACACATCTTTAATCTATCAGTCCCTGTACACAGACATTCACAGCACAATCTCCCTCTATCAGGTCTTGTACACAGAAAGCCACAACACAAAATCCCTCTATCTATCCCGAACACCGAAAACCACCGCACAACGTCCCTCTATCAGTTCCTGTACACCGAAAGCCACAGCCCAACTTCACTCTATTATTTCTTTACACCGAAACCAGAGAAAATTTTCAATCTATCTGTTCGTTTATACCGAATGTCACAGCACACAATCAGTCACTCTGTTCCTGTACACCGACAGCCACAGCAGACCTCCAATCTATCTGTTCCCATACACCGACAATCACAGCAAATTACTTTCTACCGATTCCTCTACACCGAGAGTCAGAACCCAAATACACACTACCATTTTCATTACGCCGACAGACCCAGAAACCTGTCACTCTATCAGCTCTTGTACACAGATATTCACAGCACAAACCTATCTATCAGTTCCTGTACAGAGGCAGTTAATACGCACCATCAATATATCAGTTCCTGTACACCGACTGTCACAGCACACCGTCCCTCATTCAGTTCCTTTTCACCGACAGTCACAACACTCCCTCACTCTATCAGTGCCTGTAAATTGAGCGTCAGGGCACACCGTCTCCATATCAGTTCCTGTTCAACGTCAGTCACAACACAGTCATTCTTTCTGTTCCTGTAAACCAGCAGTAAAATCCCACCGTCAATCTATCAGATCCTATACAACGAAAGTCACAGCAAACCGTCACCGTATCAGTTCCTGTACACCGACAGTCAGAGCACACCGACCTTCTATCATTTCCTGTTCGCCGACAGACAAAACACACTTATTTTATCAGAACCTGTAAGCCGAATGTCACAGCACACCATCACTTTATTAGTTCCATTGGGCCGACAGTCACATCACAACTTCCTTGTATCAATTCCTATACACCCACAATCACAGCACAACGTCACTTCGTCAGTTCAATAACACTGACAGTCAGAACACACTGTCTATCTTTCAGTTCTTTTACACCGAAAGTCACAGCACACAGTCACTGTATCTGTTCCTTTACACTGAAAGTCACATCAAACCGCCACTCTTTCAGTTCTTGTACACCGAAAGACAAAACACACAGTCACAATCTCAGATCCTGTACATCGGCAGTCACGGCAAACCGTAAATAATCTGTTCAACTACACTTACAATCACAGCACTCCGTCATATTATCAGTTCCTGTACACTGACAGCCAGAGCACACCGTCAATCTATCAGTTCATGTACTCCGACAGCTCCAGCAAATTTCCTCTATATCAGTTCCTGTAAACCGATAGTCAAAACTCACCGCCACTCTATCAGTTCCTTCAAACCGACAGTTACAGCACCCTTTCTCTATACCGGTTCCTGTTCACCGACATTTACAACCCAACGTCACTCTATCAGTTCCTGTACACCGTCAGTCACAGCACACTCTCAATCTATCACTTCCTATTCACCGTCAGTAAAAACACACCGTCACTCTATCAATTCCTGTACACTGACAGCCACAGCAAACCTTCCCACTGTCAGTGTTTGTACACCGAAATTCACAGCACGAATTCTCTCTATCAATTCCTAAACACCAACAATAACAACACGCCTTCACTGTATCAGTTCCCGTAAACCGAGAGTCAGAGCACGCCTTCACTCTATCAGCTCCTGTAAACCGACAATCAGAACACACAGTCTCTCTCTCAGTTCCTCTACACCGAATTCCACAACACACTGTCAATTTATCAGTTCCTGTACACCGAAAGTCAAAGCAAAAATTCACAATATTTTTCCTCTATACCGAGAGAAACAACAGCCTCTCTCTCTCTATCAGTTCCTTTACATCGACATTCAGAGTACACCGTCACACTATCAGTTCCTTTACACCAACAGACACAGCACACCGACACACTATCAGCTACTTTACACCGACAGTCAGAGCACACCGTCACTCTGTCAGGTCCTCTACACCGACAGTCACAGCACACTGTCACTGTATTAATTCCTGTACACCGACTGTGACAGCACACTGTCACTCTATCATTTCCTGTACACCGGCAGTCACAATACACCGTCACTCTACCAGTTCCTTACACCGACATTCACAGAAAACCGTCACTCTATCAGTTCCTGTACACCAACAATAACAGCAAACCTTCACTCCATCAGTTCCTCTACACCGACAGTCACAACACTCCTTCACTCTATCACTTCCTCTTCACCGACTGTCACAGCACACCGTCTCTCTATCAGATCCCGTACACCGACAGTCCTAGCACACCATCACTCTTTCAGTTCCTGTAAGTCGACAATCACAGCACACCCTCTCTCTATCATTTCTTGTACACCGATAATCACAACACACTCTCACTCTATAATTTCCTGTACACCATTTCACGACACACCGTCAGTCTATCAGTTCCTGTACACCGACAGTCCCATCACACTCTCAATCTATAAGTTCCTGTTCACAGACATTCACAGCACACCGTCTCTCTGTCAGTTCCTTTACACCGACAAACACAGCACACCGTCACTCTATCAGTTCCTCTTCACTGAGAGTCACAGCACACCCTCACTCTAACAGTTCCTGTACACCGACCGTCACAGCACAACCTCACTCTATCAGTTCCTCTACACCGTGTTTCACGTTACACCGTGTCTGAGTCAGATCCTCTACACGGACAGTCACAACACACTCTCAACCTATCTGTTCTTCTACGCCGACAGTCACAGCACACTGTCTCTTTATCTGTTCCTCTACACCGGCAGTCACAGCACACTTTCACTTTAACAGTTCCTGTACACCGACAGTCACAACACACCGTCACTCTGTTTTATACTTTACACCTACCGTTACAACACACCTTCACTCTCTCAGTTCCTGTACCCCTGTACACCGTCACTCTATCAATTCCTCTACACCGACAGCCACAGCACACTGTCACTCTATCAGTCCCTGTACACCGCCCGTCACAACACACCTTCACTCTCTCAGCTCCTGTACACCGACAGTCACAGCACACTGTCACTCTATCTGTTCCTCTACACCGACAGCCACAGCACACCGTCACTCTATCAATTCATCTACACCGACAGCCACAGCACACCGTTACTCTATCAATTCATCTACACCGACAGCCACAGCACAGCGTTCCTCTATCTATTCCTCTACACCGACAGCCACAGCACACCGTCACTCTATCAATTCCTCTACACCGACAGCCACAGCACACCGTTACTCTATCTGTTCCTCTACACCGACAGTCACATCACACCTTCACTCTCTCAGTTCCTTTACGCCGACATTCACAGCACACCGTCACTTTAAATTTAGCTGCACTGCTTGTCTTGTTAGAACGGCTTTGTTGATGGTGGTTTTATTGATATTGGCTTATCGCTCTTTGTTTTAGGTAGCCAGGTTTTTTATTACATTACTTTACTACAGGCCATGTATCTTATTCCCGCTTCAGAAAATGTGATACATACAAGTTAGAGGTAAACGTAAAGCAATACTTGCACATGTCCACACTTGCTCTGAGGATTCTAGGCCTTCGGTCTCCTAGATTTGAAGAAAATCTTCATATTAATGTAGCAATTTCTTCATCCCTAAGCTTAAGTCAACTTTACGCCCAGGAATTATTCCTGTTTATTAAATCTGTTAGGGTTTGTTTCGAACAAAAATCCTTAGTGTGACTGGAAGGACTCAATAAATTGCAACTTCCAGATTCTTACAGTAGTATTCTTGTCACTGAACTTACATAATAAATTTAAATGTGGCGGTTTGTAACTGTGTGTTCTGACAGCAAACTTTGTGTGTTACAATATTGTTGGGCTCACTGAACGTACATAAACAAATTTTATTATAACAGTCTGTAACCGTGTGATCTGACAGAATCACATTGTGTGTTTAGCAAAGTGCCACTGAACGTATATAAATTTAAATATGACGTTGTGAAAATCTGTGTTCTGACAGCAACACATTGTGTGTTGCCGTAATGTTGTGCACACTGAACATACATAACAAATCGTACTTTGACAGTCTCTTAGGTGTTTTCTGACAGGAACGCATTGTGATAGATTAATGTTGTTCACACTGAACATACACAACTATTTCCTGCTAAATGCTTTCTGTAATTCTTCACATCCTGTCCTCTAGAACAGTGCGATTCACACACACCACTAGACATTCCATCTGCATCAAAACTACTTTTTACTCTGTACGTCACTGATATGGTGCTACGTACCAATATTAAATTTCAGTTACATTTCGTTTCCCTACGGTACAACAGTCGCTCGGTAATGTGTATCCTCGTGATTACGGGCAATGTTAAGCTATCTGTATCCCTCTCTTCCACCCCAGTCACTGTCCGGATCACAGGTGCAAATCTGAGACAATTTCTGTCAATAATTGCGTTAATGAAATGGAAGAACCAGCCAGTGTTTAACTGATCAGCAATAAGACCTGATGTGTTGTGTGTGTAACGGTTGGGAACAATTATTGTAATTAAATCGATCGGTAGTTGCAAACTGTAGACCGGTTAGCTCAACTTCGGTAGTTTGCAAACACATGGGGCAAGTTATAGCAGGGTAACTAAGACAAGTCTGGGAATTGAGTGGGTGGTTATATGAGGGTCATCACGGTTTTAGACCGGGGTACCATGCGAAATCAAATGGTTAATTTTGTTAGGTAATCGCTGATTGCTGGACGTGGGAGTTAGGACAGGCGCGATAATATTAGACATATCAAGGAATTTCAAATCAGTTCCAGGTGATAGGCTACTTACGGCAATTGCAGCACCCGGAGTGGAATTGAAGGTCGATGAGTGGGTAAAGGGATTTGTGTTGTGACGTTCGGAATGAATTGGGGCAGACCGGGAACTGTCTGAGGAATTGAGAGTAAACTGACCAGTGCCGCAAGGGAGTGTATTATGTCCTCTACCTTTTCTTGTTTATGTTAATAATATCTGGAAAAAATTGAGAATAATATACGGCTGTACGCAGATGATTGTATAACATAGAGGGAAATAGTTGGTAGCAGTGATATTGATAAGTTACAGCGGGACATATACAGATCTGGAGAATGGGCGGAAGGAAATGGAATGACGATAAATCCGTGTAAAATTATAAGAATAAGCTTCACACAAGCCAGGTTGAATGAATGAATAAGATGTAGTTCCGTTCAGAGTTTGTTTGTATAGCATGAAAATTTCTATGATAAAGCTCTGCACCGATCTGCAAACTGTTGAAAATCTTCACTTTTGCCTTGTCTGGCCGTGTGCAGCATCATGTAATTATATCGGTCTGTACGGACGTTTTTATAAATTTGTCTAAACGGATCTTTAAATTTTTGCCACGTCGCTTCTGGCGTTTCGAGCTCTGTGCAGCCCTGATAGAAAATTTTTGACGAATCCCTTAATTTTAGAACTGCAATCTCGAAATTATCTCTGTCCTGCCATCTACCTATACGGGATGTTGATTCAATGCTTGCAATAAACTCTTCTAATGAAACCGACGAATCTGAAACCGGCCACTTTGGTTCGAGGGAGACAAAGGAGAGATCCTTGTGAACTGTTGGCGTAGCTAAGGAAAAACTTTCCCTTAATCGTAGAACTTCAGTCTTCGTCTCGGCCAACCCAGCCTGCAAACGCGCATCTGCCATAACTATTATTTGCGTGCTAACCAGCCAACAAATTAAATAGAGCCTAAAAGAAATTTAGTTACCGGCTTGAATTTCTGCCAATTTTCAACTTGTATTTGTAAATATATTCACCAAAGCTCAAGTCCCAATACACTAAACTTTGCGTGTAATAATAAAAATTCCACGCTGCCAACCAATTTTGTAGTTCCGTTCGGAGTTTGTTCGTCCTACCGATGTCGGCCCTTTGGTACACTGATTGGAACTGCTAGATTTTACTAAATTTTTGTCAGTAGCACTGGGTAGGTTAGTGAGCCAATAGGCACTGTTTATAATATTAAACATATCGGTAATATCTGCCACCTATCAGAAGGATTCTGACATGCACAAGGTTTAGCTACTGGGACTGCGGGATAAATAAAACAATCACTTAAGCAATTCCACAAATAAATCAACCACGAATAAGGAAATAAATTTGAATTCTACTTTAAAATTTCTCTACAATATCAGTAAATCTTAACAAATGCACTGCGTTGGAATGAAAATAAATATCTTGCCGTTTTGTATTTAATCCAAACATGAAAATTTAGAAGTTATAATTGAAGTTGTCAAATCAAAATTTAATGTCCCTCTCTACTCGAATAAACGTAAATGTTGCAGGTTCTAATTTATTTAATCCAGTCCGCACTGCTCACCTTTCAGTATCAGCAGGCAGTACAGCATGGCCAGTGTAATATAAACACTTTAACAATTGTATTGCTTTCACTGTATAGAGTTAAAGACACGTAGCGGCCGGTAAATTTTCAAGCGTCGAGTGAGAGCAAAATAAACATAATTCACACTGCACCGGCCTGTCACGTCATAACCGGGGTTCGACATATCTAAAGTATATTGACCTGATTGGTATTTGCCGAACGGTAACCGTGAGTGACCATTCGTTTCCGTTACATGAAAGTCATATAACATTTAAATAATAAATAGTCTTAAAAGGAAAATCCCAATTCTTAATAAGCATAACAAATGTATTATTTTGTGTGATAGTTGAGTGTGGAGCGGTGTGTTGGGACAGATAGATGAGTGTGGAGCTTTGTGTTGGGACAGATAGATGATTGGGGATTTGTGTGTTTGGACCGATATTTGAGTGTGGAAAGATGTGTTGGGATAGATAATTGAGTGTGGAGCGGTGTGTTCGGAACGATAGTTGAGTGTGGAGCGGTGTGTTGGGAAAGAGATTTGATTGTGCAGCGGGTTGTTGGGACCGATATTTGATGTGTAGCGTTAGGATGGAACCGATAGTTGAGTGTGGAGCGGTGTGTTGGGACCGAGAGTTGAGTTTGGAGAGTTGGATTGGGACTGAATATTGAGTGTGGAGCGGGGTGCTGGGACTGATAGTTGAGGTTGCAGCATTGTGTTGGGACCGACATTTGTGTATGGAGAATTGTGTTAGGACTGATATTTGAGTGTGGAGGGGGTGTTCAGACAGAGAGTTGATTGTGGAGCAGTTTGTTGGGACCGGTATTTAAGTGTGAAACGGTGTGTTGGGACTGATATTTGAGTGTGGAGCGGGGTGTTGTGACCGATATGTAAGGGAGGAGCGGTGTGTTGGGACAGATAGTTGAGTTTGGAATGCTGTTCTGGGACCGATAGTTTAGTGTGGAGCGGTGTTTTGGGACTGATAGTTGAGTGTGGAGCGGTGTGTTATGAAGGAATATCAGTTGAGATTGGAAAGGTGTGTTGGGTCGAATAGATGAGAATGGAGCGGGGTTTTGGGGCCGAGAGTTAAGATTGGAGCTGTGTTATGACGGAAAGATAGTTGTGTTTGGAAAGGTGTGCAGGGACCGATAGTTTAGTATGGAACGGGGTTTTGGGTCCGATATTTAAGTGTGACGCCGTGTGTTGGGACCAATATTTGCGTACAGAGAAGTATGTTGGGTCTGATATTTGAGTGTGGAGCGGAGAGTTGGGACAGATTGTTGGTTGTGGAGCAGTGTGTTCGGAACGATATTCGTGTTTGGAGCGGTGTATTGGGACAGATAATTGTGTGTGGAGCGGTGTATTGGGAAATATATTTGAGTATGGAGCGGTGAGTTGGGACAGGTCGTTGAGTGTGGAACGGGGATTTGGGATCAATATTTAACTGCGGAGCTGTGTGTTGGAACCGACGAATGAGTTTTGATGTGTGAGGTGTGACCGATAGTTGAGTGCGAAATGGTGTAATTGCACCGATAGTTGAGTGTGAAACGGTGAGTTGGGACCGATAATTTAGTTTGGAGTGGCGTGTTGGGACAGATAAATTAGTGTGGAACGGTGTGTTGGGACCGATATTTGAGTGTGGAGCGGTGTGTTGGGACCGATATTTGAGTGTGAAACAGTGTGTATGGACCGATAGTTGAGTTTCGAGATTTTTTTTTACCGATATTTGAATGTGAACGGTGTGTTGGGACCGACAATTGAGTGTGGAGCGTTGTGATGGGACCGATATTTGAGTTTGAAACGGTGATCTGGGACCGATAGTTGGGTGCGAAGTGGTGTGATTTTACCGATAGTTGAGTGTGGAGCGGTAAGATTGAACTGATTTATTTGTGTGGAGCGTTGTGTTGAGACCGATAGTTGAGGTGGGAGCGTTGTGTTGGTACCGGTATTTGAGTGTGGAGCTGTGTATTGGGATCGATATTTGAGTGTGGAACGGTGTTTTGGGACCGGTAGTTGAGTGTGGAGCTGTGTGTTATGAAGGAATTATATTTGAGATTGGAACGGTGTGTTGGGAACGATAGTTGCTTATGGAGCGGAATTTTGGGAGCGATAGCTTAGGTTGGGCAGTGTGTTGGGACTGATAGATGTGTATGGAGCGGGGTGTTGGGACGATAGTTGATGTGACGCACTGTGTTGAGACCAATATTTGAGTACGGAGAGGTTTGTTGGGACTGATAGTTGAGTGTGGAGCGGGGAGTTGGGACAGATAGTTGGTTGTGGAGCGGTGAGTTCGGAACGATATTTGTGTTTGGAGCGTTGTGTTGGGACAGATAATTTATTTTGGTGCGGTGTGTTGGGACTGATCTTTGAGTGTGGAACGGGTGTTGGGACCGATATTTAAGTGGAGTGCGGTTTGTTGGGACGGACATTTGAATGTGGAGGTTTGTGTTTTGACCGATTTATGAATTTGGATCGGAGATTTGAGACAGTTGATTGTGGAAAGGTGTATTCGGACCGATAATTGAGTATGGAGCGATGTGTTGGGATCGACAGTTGATTGAAGAGTTTGCACGGATAGTTGAGTTTGAAGCGGTGTGTAAGGACTGATATTTGAGTGTGGAGCGTTGTGTTTGGATCGATATTTGAGTGTGAAACCGTGTGATGGGACCGATATTTGAGTGTGGATCGGTGTGTTGGGACCGATATTTGAGTGTCGATTGGTGAGTTTGGACTGATATTTGAGTGTGGAACGGTGTGCTGGGACCGGTATTTGTGTTTGGATCGCTGGGTTGGGACCGATTCTTGAGTGTTGAGCGGTGTGTTACGAACGATTTTGAGTATGGAGTAAGGTTTTGGGACTGATTGTTGAGTGTGGAGCGGGGTTTTGGGACCGTTAGTTATGTGTTGGTCGGTGTGTTGAGACCGATATTTGATTTTGGAACGGTATGTTGGTACCGATATTTGAGTGTGAAGCAGGGTGTTGAAACCGATAATCGAGTGTGAAGCGGTGTGTTGGGACCGATTTTTGATTTTGGAGCCTTGTGTTGGGACCGATAGTGGTGTTTGGAGCGGTGTGTTTGTGCCGATATTTGATTGTGGAACTGTGTGTTGGGACTGATATATTAGTGCGGAGCGGTGTGTTGGGCCGAAATTTGAGTGTGGAGCAGTGTGTTGCGACCCAAAATTGGGTGTGGAGCTGTGTGTTAGAACCGATAATTGAGTGCGGGTCGGTGTGTTGAGATCTATATTTGAGTGTGGAACGTTGCGTTGGGACTGATATTTGAGTGTGGTACAGTGTGTTTGGACCAATTCTTGATTGTGGAGCGGTGTGTTGGGACCGATATTTGAGTTTGGAGCGGTGTGTTGGAACTGAGATTTGAGTGTGAATCGTTGTGTTGGGACCGATATTTGAGGGTGGATCACTGTTTTGGGACAGACAGTGGAGTGTGGAGCGGTGTGTTGGGACCGATAACTGAGTTTGGAGTGTTGTGTTTGAAGGATATTTGAGTGTGGAGCTGTGTGTTCGGACCGTTATTCGAAAGTGGATCTGTTTGTTGAGACAGAGATTTGAGTGTGCAGCCTTTATTTTGGACCGATATTTGAGGGTGGTTCGGTGTGTTTGGACCGATATTTGAGTGTGCATTTGTGTGTTCGAACCAATATTTGAGTTCGTTTCTGTGTGTTGGGACCGATATTTGAGTATGGAATGCTGTTTTGGGACCGATACTTGTGTGTGGAGTGATGTGTTGGCACCTATCTTTGAGAATATATCGTTGTGTTGGGACCGATATTTGAGTGTGGAGCGGTGTGTAGGGACAGATATTTTAGGGTGGGTTGGTGTGTTTGGACCCTATTTTGACTGTACAGCGGTGTCTTGGGAACGATATTTGAGTGTGGATCTGTTTGTTGGGACCGATATTTGAGTGTGGATCGTTGTGTTCGGACCGATAGTTAAATATGGAGCTGTGTGTTGAGACCGATGTTGGAGTGTGGAGCGCTGTGTTTGGACCCATATCTACGTGTGAAACGTTGTGTTGGGGCCTATATTTCAGTGTGGAGCGTTGTATTCTGACAGATATTTAAGTGCGGATCGGTGTGTTATGACCGATATTTGAGTGTGATGCGGTGTGTTTGGACCGATAATTGGGTTTGAATCTTTGTGTTGAGACCTGTATTTCAGTGTGGAGCATTGTGTTGGCACCGATATTTGACTGTGTAGCTGTGTGTTGGGACCGATTTAAAGTTACTGAGCGAAAAATGTGTATTTTGATTTTTTCTGGAAATTTCGTCCAAAACATTTCGCTTCCAAAGAAAAATGAGCGAGTTACGATAAAATTCTATATTGGCCTTCACCTAAAAAAACCCTATATTATATCTGATTTTAACCCTTTCCCCGTTCAATTTAAATCGCTAGTGCCTGGGCAGAAGAGCCGAGTTTTATCACGGCACATTTAAATTTACGTACTATACCAGAAACGCTTTAGAGCGTTTAGAGGGGGAGGGGACTTTTAAATCCCGAGCGCTTTGGAGCGTTAGGGAGGGGAAAGGGTTAATGAAATTTGAATTCCCTTTTCAAGTGTCATAAATGCTCCAATACCAATCTTTATTGAAACATGTCCAATAAGAACAGATTTGTTCCATGCGCGCCGAGAGTCAGACAGACGTGATGAAACTAACAGTCGTTTCTAGGAATTTTGCGAATGCGCCTAACAATTCATACAAATTTTCAGTTATTCGGATTTTGTGTTGTAGAAATAAGTTTGTGTTTGCTTGTGTTAGCATAAATGTTGCAAACTGGAGGGGTTTGGCGTAGAAAAGTATTTCTAAAACTTAAGTCTCCTTTCCTGTACACAACAATTCAGTTCTTAAAAATGTAAATCTGTACATGTCTTTGTACCTTAAGTTAGCAATTAATACAGAATTATGAACACATTAAGATTGTCTTGAGGAACCGCACGGCACTCACCGGTCACCGCTGTACCGGTGTGCAGCTATTAATATCTGCTGTCCTGAGATTTACACATAATGTTGCCTCAGTTCCAGTGTTAAATATATCCTTCTGCACGGTTCACATTCAGCTGTCCATCGCACAGTAGACGGATCATACAGAGCTGTTGTAATGTGTGTGGCGAATTGCGTACTTCGGCAAAGAGCAGACCGAATTTGTGGTCTTATTTGTTTAGTGGTGATGTGTACAGGGAGCATCGTTGAACCTGTGGGAAATTAAAAGAAAATATATTCGTGTATGATTAGAAGCAAAATAGGTAAATAAATAAAGAAAATTAAACACACCCAATAAGCATACAAAATTGTAGAACATCAATAAGGTTCTCCGGCACGTCTACAATATAAAGTAATTAATTTTAAGAAAATATGTTCGTTCCTGTGTGCACAGCACCATGTGTCTTACTGTACAAAAATACGTGAATGACTCATGGCAATACGTGATTGACTGCACTGAAATACGTGACTAACTGTATGGCAATACGTGCCTGACTGCGCGGCTATACGTGATTGACTGCACTGTAATACTTGACTTACTGTATGGCAATACGTGACTAACTGTATGGCAATACGTGACTGACTGCACTGCAATAAGTGACTAACTGTATGGCAATATGTGACTGATGGTAAAGCAATATGCGACTGACTGTAAGGCAATGTGACTGACTGTATGCAATATGTGACTGAGTGTGTAATGTCTGCCCAAGGTAACTTGTTCCCTGTTAATCCGTCAGCGGGTGGACACTACTTGTTATAAGGTCGATAGTTCACTTCTTAACTCCTAGGGTAGTGCTACCACCATGTCAACAATCTTGTCCTATTACTGACAAATAATTCGATCTGATTATTCTGTACGATTCATCGGGAATTCAAGGATATTGTAGAGCCTTTCAAATAATTCAATTCAATTCTTATATTATATTATAAAATACTAATTCTAATAAATAAATATTCAAAATAGCAACTAAGTTATTATTATAATGTGTTCAAACTAACGAGTTTAATAATTGTCTCACCCCGTGTATATGTATATATTTATCTACTGGCTGTGTAAATTGGAATTTTGAACTGAATAAAATTAACTTAATAATAAACAAATTTGTTCGTCTCAAAGTATATAAATTTTCTAATCCCGTCAACAAAACTCAACCTGTATAAACAGAAGATAGCTGAATTATAACCACATCTCAGTCTCTGTTTTGCGCCAGTTCAATACAGTATGCAAAATATAAAAGTTTCTTCTACTTGGAGGGAAGAAGCAACCAACAGCAATCAAATCAACAAATTATTTCAACTGAGTGAGCGCGGGTTTCCGTGCAGCAGGTTTATATATATATATATATATATATATA
>Ga0123357_10001142_pt1 | contig 27589 bp, 18 predicted proteins | sample TergutEmb28metaG_FD_89873 | JGI IMG/M metagenome (GOLD analysis project Ga0123357, IMG submission 89873) | Embiratermes neotenicus P4 segment gut microbial communities from Petit-Saut dam, French Guiana - Emb289 P4 | ecosystem: Host-associated > Arthropoda: Insects > Digestive system > Gut ...
AAAGTGACTGATGTTGAAAGCGCCGTTGCGGCAGCGCAAAAATCGGATATTGTGATTATCTGTGTGGGTGAAAGGGCGAATCAAAGCGGCGAAGCCAAGTCAAAAGCCGACATCAATATCGACGAAAGCCAACAGCAATTAGTTAAGGCGCTCGCAGCAACCGGAAAGCCGGTCGTGACGCTGATTATGGGCGGCAGACCGCAAATATTCAATACCATAAGAGAATCATCGCCTGCCATACTTTGCACCTGGTGGCTCGGTACGCAAGCCGGCCCTGCAATTTGCAATGTGCTTCGCGGCGATTACAATCCTTCTGCACGCCTTCCGATGACGTTTCCAAAAAGCGTCGGCCAGATACCCATATTTTACAATTATAAAAGTACGGGACGACCCGGGCCGGCAGCCAAAGAATATGCCGCTTCCTATATTGATATGGATTATCTTCCTGCATATCCTTTTGGTTATGGACTTAGTTATACAAAATTCACCTACTCCGGTCTGACTGTAACTCCCAAAGGCAGGTTTGCCGATGTCAGCGTCAATGTGCGCAACAGCGGCGGCAGGGACGGAGAAGAAGTTGTCATGCTCTATATCCGCGATGAAGTATCTTCGTTTACCCGCCCGATCAAGGAACTCAAAGGTTTCCGTAAAATAGCGCTTAAAGCGGGTGAGGAACAGAAAGTGGTTTTTGAACTTACTGAAAAAGAACTTGGATTTTATAACAATGATGTAAAGTACATCGTAGAACCCGGCGACTTCACCGTTATGACCGGCCCATGCGGCGGCGAAATGCTTTCGGCAGTATTTACATTAATTCCTGCAGTTGATCCGAATGACGTGAATTTACCAATACGCGACATTATCGACAAATACTATACTGCCAATGGCGTGCCTGAGCTCTACATCGGCTGTGCGCCGCGTGGAAATGCTATTCCGCCCAATGACGAAACTGTAGCTATCAGTCGCGAGTTTTCGTATATCACTCCCGACAACCATTTTAAACAGACGCATGTTCATCCCAGCCCCGGCGTTTGGAGTTGGGAACAGGCGGATGATTGGATTACATCTGCCAAAGAGAATAAACAGGTAATACGGATGCACGGGCCAATAAGCCCTCAATGTTCCGACTGGGCGAAAACCGATACGCGAACGGCTGGCGAACTCGATCAGAACATGCGCGAATATATGACGGAACTTTGCCGTCATTTCAATAAATGTTCCGATGTTATCAAATGGATGGATGTTATTAACGAAATCTACGCCATTGGCGATATGAAAGATAATAAAACAGGCGAGGTGAAATACCATGTCGGCGATTGGTTTGGCCCGTTTACCGGCACTGTGCAGTTTCAAAATCCCTGGACTACAATAGGTTTTGATGAGTCAACCCCGTTGCGCGTGCCGCTCTATATTCGTACCGCTTTCGAGATTGCCACCAAAGAAGCTCCCAATCTGAAGCTTATGATCAATCAAAACGGACAATTTGAGCCAGAAGTGTGGGAGAATATGAAAAAGCTCGTTGCTTATCTGCGCGAGCGCGGACTAAGAGTTGATGGAGTTGAATGGCAGGCGCATGTAAAACCCGAGTGGGAAAAAGACGCGGGAAATCTCGACCGTTTGGCTTCATTCATTGACTGGTGCCATGCTAATGCGCTCGAATTTCATATTACCGAACTCAATATCTGGTCGCCTCCTGAAGAGGCAAAAAACTATGACGCACAAGGCGATACTTTCGCGGCAATCATGCGAACGGTGGTACAAAAACGCCACAGTGGAATGGTAGGGATAAACATTTGGTATATGAAGAGCGCTTCTGAATTAAGGAGCAAAGTTATCAAGTGTTCGCCGTGGGCGGCAGATGGCGCTCCGCTTCCTGCAGTAAAAAAGATCAAACAGATGCTTCTCGAAGAAGCAAGCAGGTAAAATATGATTATAGAAGAGTGCAGATTGGAATAAACCGGCCTGAATAAAAAATTAACACAAAATTTGGGACGATTATTTGGTTTTTTACGGATTAATGTATTACTTTTGAAAAATTTTCTAAAAATAAATAAATATGAAAAATATCTTGCTTACAGGGCTTTCGTTTACCGTTGCGGGAGCCGGAATTTTACAGGCGGCGCCGCCTGTAAAAAGGCCTAATATTCTGTACATCATGTCTGACGATCATGGTTATCAGGCTGTCAGCGCTTACGGATATGGTTTGAACCGGACACCGAATATCGACCGTATTGCGGGCGAAGGTATGAGGTTTAACAACTGTTTTGTCGTAAATTCACTTAGCGGTCCTTCACGCGCCTGTATGATAACAGGTAAATTCAGCCACAAAAACGGGTTCTACGATAATGGAGCGAACACTATTTTTGACGGTTCGCAACAAACATTGCCCAAGCTTTTGCAGGCTGCCGGCTATTACACAGGGATTGTTGGAAAATGGCATTTAGGAAGTACGCCTACAGGTTTTGACTCCTACAGTATTCATTACGGTCAGGGCGAATACTACAATCCCGATTTTATGGAAACAGGAGAAAAGCGAGTGCATTACGAAGGCTATGCCACCGATTTGACAGGCGATCATGCAATCCGGTTTCTTGAAAATCGGGAAAAAGATAAACCTTTCTTCCTGATGTGTCATTTCAAAGCCCCGCATCGAAACTGGATGCCTGCCCTCAATAAATTATCTATGTATGAAGATGTTACTTTTCCTATTCCGTCAACATTTTATGACAATTACGAAGGACGCATTGCTGCTCAGCAACAACTGATGAGTATTGCTAAATACATGACGGTCGGCGAGGATCTGAAAACCTGGGGACCGTGGGATACCAAAGCTCCCGGTGAATTTAAACGCATGACTCCCGAACAAAAAGCTATATGGGACAAAGCTTATCAACCGATTATTGATGATTTTGCCAAAAATCAACCACAGGGGAAAGAATTGGGCGAATGGAAATTCCAACGGTTTATGCGTGATTATCTGGCATGTATTTCTTCGGTAGATGACAATGTTGGACGTCTTTTGGATTATTTGAAACAAATTGGCGAACTTGACAATACCATTATCATTTATACTTCCGATCAGGGTTTTTATTTGGGTGAACACGGCTGGTTCGACAAGCGGTTTATGTATGAAGAATCGTTAAGAACGCCTTTCGTTATCCGCTATCCTGCAATGATAGCGCCTGAGAAAGTGAGTGATGCTATGGTTCAGAACATAGATTTTGCTCCTACGCTTTTGGATATGGCTGGAGTGTCTATCCCCTCCGATATACAGGGAGAATCGTTCAAACCGGTATTAACGGGAGAAAAACTGACCGGAAAAGATGCAATATATTATCATTATTATGAATACCCGTTGCCTCACGGCGTTAAAAAACATTATGGCGTGAGGAACGATCGTTATAAATTAATCCATTTTTATAATGATATCGACGAATGGGAATTTTTTGATTTAAAGACAGATCCGAATGAGTTGCATAATTTGATCAACGACCCTGCCCAAGCTGAAAATATCAAGGCGTTAAAGAAAAAGCTGGAGGAATTGCAGGTGAAATATGATGATACGGATCCGACAAACGACGCTTATTTCAAAATCGAACAGGATTATGGGAAAAAATATAAAGCGGAAAAGCAACAGGAAAAATAAGTATTTGATTTAGTTGCAAATACAACCGTTATAAATAAAGGGTGTGGCGAAGTCATTGGTGATTATGATATTGACACACCCTTTGCTTCTGCTAATGGAACATTATTGTACCGTACTTTGCGCCTGTTTTCGAGGAACGATAACATATCACTCTCAAAATCAATCAGGTTTTTCAGGAATGGACGGTTTTTCTTATTCACTTTGAGACCGGTGATCAGATCCTGCAACGGTTTTAATATATCCCTAACAAATTGTTCGTGAAAATAAGCAAGCGCTTTTTGGCATCGCACTTTCAATAAGGCAATAATCTCATCTTCAGTTATTTTCTGACTTGTGATCTGCCTCAGTTGTTGTTGAAATTTTGTTGTTGTATCCTCCAGTTCAACTATCTTTTCCTTGAATCCGGCGAACAGAAGTTTAGCCGGCTTATATTCCTGCGCCGTTTTATCTTCCATTAATTTGTCAAATTTCCAGAGTATATCATGGATGGGACGCCAATCGAAATACAACAGCAAACGTTCTGTCAGGAATTTTTTTCTTCCTTCCCGAAACAGTCGAAGCAATTCGTTTTCATCTTTTTCGGATTGGCTGTACCGAACGGCATAATCGTTGGTAAGGATACAATTGGGACGTATCATGGAAAAAAGCACGATTCCGTCGAGCGAAGTACAACGGCTTAAAGCAACATAAGTTTGCCCTGCTGCAAAAGAAGCGCCCGCATCGATAATCGCTTTTTCAAAAGTCAACCCCTGACTTTTATGGATAGTAATCGCCCAAGCCAAACGAAGCGGATATTGAGTGAATGAACCCAATTTTTCTTCTTCAATTTTACCTGTTTCTTTATTAAGCGAATAACGCATATTTTCCCATTCTTCTTTCGGCACCAGTATATCTTCGTTCAGGTCTGGGAGATAAACATAAATCTGGTCGGCGACAATCCGGGTGATGGTTGCAATTTTTCCGTTAAAGAAACGTCCATCCACGTCGTTTCGGATAAACATCACTTGAGCGCCTGCTTTCAGATGAAGCTCCATATCCGTAGGCAAAGCATAATCGGGAAAATCGCCCTCAACGACTCCGGTAAAAACGCGATCTTCGGCGGATAATTCTTCCAGTTTGCGATGATTGATCGCATCGGAACGATAATTGTGGGTAGTCAGGATAATGTAATTCTCTCCTTCTTCCGGCGTGAACTCAGGATTATACCGTTTGTTGAGTTCGTATAAATCATCCGGCGTAACGATATTGTTCCGAATCCGGTTCAGCAAATCTACAAATACGGGGTTGCCCTGACGGTAAACGGTTTTTAATTCGAGGTAAACGGGCTCGGTTTTCTTGATTGTGTGCGCATGAAAAAAGAATGTGCTTTCGTAGTAATTTTTCAACAACTCCCATTCTTCGGTTTTGGCAACCGGCGGTAACTGAAACATATCGCCGATATATAAAATTTGAATGCCGCCGAACGGCTGAAAATTATGGCGGATGCGCTGCAGGGTTTCGTCGATGCAATCCAAAACATCGGCGCGCAACATGCTGACTTCATCAATAATCAGTAATTCCAACTGCCGAAGTAACTCAATTTTCTCTTTGGAAAAACGGGAAAAAGTTTTCTTCAAAGGGTTGGATACACCGGGCAGGTATGGCTCAAAAGGCAACTGGAAAAGCGAATGAAGCGTCACTCCTCCGGCATTAATTGCAGCGACTCCGGTTGGGGCAGCTACAACTGCATTTTTATGCGTATGTTTCCGGATATATTTCAAAAAAGTGGTTTTACCCGTACCGGCTTTTCCGGTCAAAAAAACGTGTTCGGAGGTTTGGTTAATAAAATCGGCTGCTAATTGAAAAATAGCATTGTTTTCGTCGGGTTTCATGCTTGTTCAAAAGTTTTTACTTTAAAATTCAAAGCAAAATTATAAAAATTCTTTCAAAAAACAAGCTTTGGGAAAATTTTATTTTCACATTTGAGATATTTTCTATACCTTTGTTGCAAAATTGTAGCCTATGATATAAAAACTGCGTAAAAATACGCACATTTTAGAAATATTAGAAAAAGCGTTTGCTTTTATTCTTGTACACGAAATCTCAACAATTTCAAAACGATAAGAACAAAAAAGTAAACGCTCACGTTTCTTTCATATAAGCGTGAGCATTATTTTTTATTTGATCGTTTGGGTAGTTGAGAACCTCGTGTAACAAATAGAAAATTTTGTCCGCGCTTTTTTATGTGCGTATGTGAAGTATTTCAGAGGACAAAATGTGAATTACAAATTTATTTAATCCTTTAAAAATTAAAAATTTATGAACTTAAAATTATCAATTGTCAATTATCAATTGTCAATTATTCTGTTATTATTTTTTGCCTTGCCTGTTAAAGCGCAGGTAACGATTGGAGCCCCCAAAGCGCCACATAGCTATTCCGTGCTGGAATTGATGAGTACGAAAGGTGGACTTCGTTTACCTATGTTGTCAAATGATGAGCGTGACGCGCTCAAACTAACTCCCGATTCTACGGAAGCCAGTGGACTTTTTATTTACAACACCGACATCGACTGTGTCGAATTTTGGTCGGGCGGCAAGTGGATAGACCTGTGTAACAACACGGCTCCTGCCTTTACTACGAACAACAGCATCGCCCTAACTTCAGCAGCCGGTACAAACGCTCAAACCGTATGTGGCGGCACAGCTATCACTCCCATTACTTATGCTACCACAGGAGCTACCGGCGCTACATTTGTCGGTTTGCCTGCCGGCGTTACCGGCAGTTGGAATGCCGATGTCGTAACCATCAGCGGCGCTCCGACAACAAGCAGCAATTATATTGTAGTATTAACCGGTGGGAGCGGAACCGGCATGGCTATCGGTACGATTACGGCAAAGCAGGTTCTGAGCGAAATATCCGGCGCTAATGGCGTAACAAAAGGCGCTACGGGCTTGATTTATTCGGTAACTCCTGTATCGGGTGTAACAACTTATACCTGGACTGTGCCTGCAGATTGGACAATAACAGCAGGAGTGGGAACCAACTCCATAACGGTTACAGCAGGTACGACCGATGGACCTGCCGAAGCAATTACCGTAACAGCGAATAACGGTAACTGTACCGGAAGAAGTACATTGGCTGTCAGTGTCGGTTGCCCTGTTAAAACAACTTCCGGTAATTGGCTTACGTTTATGTGCTACAATTTGGGTGCAGCAGATGCTGTACAATCTCTAACCCCCGTCCAGCAGGCTACTTATACTACTCCTGACGATATATACGGAGACTTGTACCAATGGGGGCGAGTAGCTGATGGTCATCAATTACGTAGTGTGACGGTTGTGGATGGCGGATCGGACTCAAGAGAAATTTCTTACGATTCCAATTCTCAAATTCCGGTCGGCGATAGTTGGTATGGTGTACCTGTTAGTTTTAGTGGTGGTACTTACGATTGGCATGGTAACGGTGCTGGCAAGAATGATTACCTTTGGGATGGTAGTACGTATCCTGCTAATAATCCATGCCCTGACGGTTGGCGTCTTCCTACTCAGGCAGAATGGGAAAGTATATTTGGCGGTACCAACGGCGGCGCTTCGACTACTGCGACCGCTAACACATGGACATGGGCTCCTTCCTTGGGAGGTTCCTATATCATGGGGTACCTAATTAAACCTTCCGGCAGTAGCAATTACACGCTCTTTTTGCCTGCTTCCGGATATCGTGGTGGCAGGACTGTAGCAGCAATCGGCAGCATGAATGGCGGTTTTTATTGGTGTAGTTCTCAGAGTGGTTCGAACGCTTTAAACATGATGTTCTACAGTAGTGCTGTGAGCCCAACTTACAGCTTCAACCGTGCGACTGGCATGAGTCTCCGGTGTGTTGCAAAATAATCTGAAGTATAATTCGCTGGAATATTGACTTATAGAGAATAATAAGCGGAAAAAGACCCTATTTATAAAAGGGTTTTTGGGGTCGATTCCGTTCTGAGTAGAGATGGCGTGAGCGCCGTCTCTATTGTTTATTTTATGTATTAGTTTTTACAGAAGAATTTTTTATATCTTTGCAAAAACTTTTAATTGTTATGTTTAACTGGACAAATATAGATCTTTGGACACAATTATTTGGATTGTATCCTATACTTTTAAATCCACAAGACAAAGATAATAAGTATCTTATGCTAAATGGAGGAAGTAAGGATTTTTGCTTGCAAATGAACAATAATAACAATCAAGATATTTATTTTTCGGACTCTTGGTCTTCCAACACAAAAAATTTCGTAACAATCACAGAAGAAATAATTTTCATATATAATTGGTACAACAATAAAAAAACAGAGCAATATCTGTTAAAGAATGTTGGTACAGGATTTTATAATTATCTATCGTCAAAATCATATAAAACTCAAAACGATGTAGTGCCTTTTATCATAAATGTTTTTAGAAGGTTGAGAAATATGACAGGGAAAAAAGATCCTGTTGAAGCATTAAATTTGTTATTCAAACTTTTAATTAGCATAAACGAAGAATCCTTTGATACAAATTTATGGGGAATAAAAGATGCCCCTATTTCATCTGCCAATTTTGAATCTTTTGTCGATCAAATTAGAAAAGGAGTTAATGACATTAAGCCAAATCTTGATTTGATTTTACGGCATACCGCAGGGGCTTTATTTCAAGAGGCACAGAAGGAAATTATTTATTTTGACAATCAAATGGATTTGTTTGATGTATTTTCGAGCAAATTGAAAACCAAAAATAATATCTATTCGAGTGTGCATTATACGCCTCAATATCTATCAAGAAGCATTGTGGAAAATTGTTTAAAACAAATAGATTTGAACAAAACAGAATTAAAAATTTTTGACCCTGCATGTGGCTCATCCGAATTTTTAATAGAAACATTAAAACAATTACACAAACAAAGCTATAAAGGTAAAATAAAAATTATCGGTTGGGATTCTTCTGAAAGTGCAGTTTGTACCTCCAACTTTTTATTAAAATACGAACAGCGAACACAATGGAAAAACGATCAATTAGAATTTGAAATTAAACAAGTTACAGATTCTTTAACTGAACATTGGGACAGTGATTATGACTTAATCCTTATGAATCCCCCATACATTTCGTGGGAATTATTAACCGATAAAAGCAGCAAAGATGCTATAATGGAAACATTGGGTACTGCTTTTAAAACAGGAAAGCCCAATCAGGCAAGTGCATTCTTTTATAAAGCGACAAAATCGTTAAGTCAAAATGGCGTTTTAGGTTGCATTATTCCAACTTCCATATTGACTTCCGATTCTTATAGCAAAATCAGAAATGAAATAAATGAAGAATTTACAATTAACTTATTGGCAAAACTTGGAAATTATGTCTTTGAAAGTGCACTGACAGATGTTAGTTTTTTTGTTGGCAAAAAAAATAAATCTAATATTTTGCCCGAATTGATTTGGACTAAAAACGAAAAAGGCGTAGCACAGGATGTTTTATGTGATTTGAGAAAAAAAGAATTTAGCAATTCGCCTGCTGTTGAAAATAAAAGTTACAGTATTTATACGCCCTCTACATATCCTATCATAACTGATAGTTGGAAAGTAATTTCTTTAAAGGAAGAACGGTTTTTAAAAGATGTTCAACAGTATGAAACTGAAAAAATACTTGTGAAAGTTTCGGATGTTTTTAATGTAAAACAAGGGATTAGAACAGGAAATAACAACGTATTCATTATTTCAATAGAAGAATACGAATCTTTGCCAAATAATGAAAAACAATATTATAGAAAAGCAATAAATAACGATACTGTAAAAAATGGTATTTTTACATTAACTAATTATGTTTGGTATCCTTATGATTCCAAAGGAATAATTTTTAATAATGAAACAGAATTTCAGCAATCAGCCCCTGTTTCTTATAAGAAAATGAGCCAATTTAAAGATAAGCTATCAAACGACAGAGCAAGAAAAGATATAAATTCTTGGTGGCATTTAAGCGAACATAGAGCGTGGTTGCGAGATAAAGATAAACGGCTTTATTCCACTGAATTTGGTAAATCAGATTCATTTGCTTTTGATAAAGAAGGTAATTTCGTTGTAGAACGAGGGTGTGCTTGGATACCTAAAAAAGCAATTACATTGGATGATTATTATCTCTATTTAGCTGTTTTTTCAAGTAATATTTTTGATTTTTTGTTGTCTATTTATTCGAAACCTATTATGTCTGGTTATTATTTAGGAAAAGTATATGTTCAAGATATACCTATTCCTAATATTTCTTTATCTGAAATAAAAAATTCATATACCTATCAACGCCTTGTAGAATTGGGAAAAGAACTTGCAAACGGTAATTCGTATGTAAAATATGCAATAGACGATACTCTCGAATTTTTTTATCCAAAAATTAACTGATGATGAATCCTGAAAAATTAATTGGTTTATTGAATGAAAATTGTAAAAAGGCAATAAGCAAAGAATTTTATTTGAGAAAAATAAAAAACACCCAAAATAATAAGTTTTGCTATATTTTGGACGGAATATCTTGCGCAGTTAACTGGCTTGGGATTTCGTCGGAAGAAGTAAAAGTATTGTATTGGTTTGATGATTTTTGGTTGTATTTTGCAATAGAGTTTGAAGCCAAAAATAAAAAAGAAGGTAGAAAAACAATTACTGAAACAACGCTTAAAATTTCTTTATCTGTTTTTCAAGGTGAAAATAGCGATAATGAAAAATATCAATTATTTCGTGCAGAATGGGATGATTATAATGATCCCAATGCAAGTCACGCTCAACCGCATTGGCATATAACTTCGAGCCAAGCAATAGAAAATTCCATAAACAAATACACCGAAACTTTTGAACAACAAGATTTTATTAACTTATTAGAAAGTGAAAAACAAAAAGTATTTGATGTTACGAAAATCCATTTTGCGATGAATGGTAATTGGCATAATGAAAATTCTCACATTCATAAAATTGAAAATGAGCAACAAATTGTAAATTGGGTACAGGGAGTGTTACATCATTTAAGAACTGAATTAAACAACTGTTAACATAAACAAAACTACAATTTTATGCAAAGAATACAAGTCCGGTTAGTATTCATTTTTTCGTTTATTTTCTGTTTATTAGAGGGATACGCACAACAAACGCCTTCGGAAATAAAATACAGGGCGTGGGATATTCATGCCTTGCGGTACTATCCTTTTACGCAACCGGCTGATTCTTTTATGATGCAAGTCATTGAACGAAAGCATGCCCCTGTCGAAAAAACGCCTGTGAACTGCTATCAAAAAATAGCGGTGGATTTGGCGATGAATAAACAATTTCTTATCAATGAATTTAACGGTTCGGCAGCCAACCGGCATCTTCTTTATAAGTACCTCCTGTTGCCTTACAATACATGGCTCGGTTATGCCCGTCCCCTTCGGGAGGATTCGGCGTATTTGAATTTGGCGCTGTTTTTATCGGAAGGCAGTTTCAAGGAAAATCAACAAACGGCTTTTTCTGCTCAAAGTCCGTTGGAATGGATTGGAACGGATAATATCCGGCAATGTTTGGATGATTGGTTGGGAGACGCCGATGTATGGAAAGACAGGAGCGAGGTCTTGTATTCGTCTTTTAAAAGTCCGTTAGCAAAAGACGCCGGGAAAATCTATCAATATTACTTTTCTTCCCAAACAGAAACAGAAGGCATTCAGGTATATGAAATTGCTTTTTTCTCTCAAAAACCCAAAGAAAAAACGTTTGAAGGGTATTTGTATATTTCTGTCAAAGATTTAACCCCTGTTAAAGCGATATTTACAGTGAATCCCAAGGTGAAAAAAGCGCCGGTTAAATCGGTTTTGTTTACTCAAACTCCTTACAAAAAAGAATCACGGCTTTATGTTGGAGATGACATCAGTACCGCCTTGGTGCTTGAAAAAACCGTAATCAGTCCAACCTCTCAATCCCTCCCTTCTCCACCTTTACAGACTCCTGCTCAAAAAGAAATTAACGGACTTGTGGAAGCATCAAGGCGTACGCGCGCTTATTCGAATCTGCAAAAGGGCATTTCGTTTTTATTGGCCGATCGCATCGGTATTTTCCTCAATTGTTTCGATTTAGGACCTGTTACCCAAATGCTCAGCTACAATTATAAGGAAGGAATCCGTTTGCGGATAGGAGGATTTACTTCTCAAAAAATCAACAAGCAGGTCTCTGCCGGCGGATACGTGGCTTACGGAACAAAAGATGAGCGATGGAAATACCGCGGCGATTTTGTTTATTCTCCGCATCCGACTGACAGGTTTCGACTTACATACGTGAATGATTTAAATATTCCGGGATACGATTGTTTGGAGGATAAACGCGATTGTATTTTTTATTCGTTGTATCAAAATCGAACGATGAATATGTCGCTCCAAAAAATCGGACAATTAAGTTATGAAACAGACTTGTTTCGCCGGTTTTCTCTAAAACTGAACGCCAGATATTTGTATGACCAACCCATAGGAATTGTCAATTATGAAACGGTAAATAATGGCGTATGTACGACAATTAACAATATTACCACTTCGGAAATAGGTGTTTCGTTCCGGTTTGCTCCTAACGAAAAGGTTTTTCCTTTCAAAGGCAAACGGATTGTTCTTCATTCTCCGGATGTGGACTTTCGATTGAATCACAGGATAGGCGTAAAAGGAATACTCGGCTCGGATTTTAACTATCAGATCACCGATGCCGATCTTTCCAAATCGTTTGATTTACCAGCGAATGCAGGGTCGTTCGACATCCGGCTTTCCGGAGGAAAAGTTTGGAATCCGGTTCCTTTTCCTTTGCTGTTTATTCCAACGGGGAATCAAAGCTATATTTTTGATGAGAACGGCTACAATCTGATGCGGTTTTATGAATTTACTACCGACCGTTTTGTTGCCGGAAGTGCTGATTTACAAGTGAATTGGTCACCGCTTAAATGGATCTTCCCGAAAAGTAAGTTGAAAACGCACGGAGGCATTAAAGCTATTTATGGACCCTTATCCGGCGCAAACAATCCGGAATTGCATCCCGAATTGTTTGTTTTTAATAATGGAGTTGAAGCTTTAGGGAAAAAACCATACGCAGAAGCTCATATCGGGTTGTCGGGTATTTTGAAATATTTACGCGTCGATTATGTGTATCGCTTGACTTACGGAAATCGAGGGTCGCTGTTTGTTTCAACTGCGATTAGTTTTTGAGAGGAACTTGGACAAGCCGATAATTCCGGAATAAATTTTCACCCACGCAACATCTTCTCCATTTCAAAATGCAGAATCCCCACTTCCATAAATTCCTCCCCCATAACATTATATCCGATTTTCTCATAAAATCCTGTTGCCGTTTTTCGGGCGTGCATGCGAATCGCTGAATAGCCATTTTCTTTCGCCGTTCTTTCTGCAAAGAGAAGTAATTCTTGTCCGAGACCTTTTCTCTGATAATCGGAGGCGACAGCCATTTGCCTTAATTGTACCGTATCTGAATTTATTTTCGTGAGGATGCAACAGGCAATTGCTTGCTCGTTTTTCATGCAAACGAGCAAAATGTCGTTTTTGTCGCATAAAGTTTCCGCTTCCGTCAACCGCAGTCCGATAGGTTTGCGCAGCACTTCATCCCGCAACCGGCACATTGACTGATATTCGGGACTTCCATAATTGATAGTCCCCAGCATAAGGGTGTTGTGAAGTGCAGAGGCGCATGATGCCATTCGCAAAGTTACGGCATTTTTGTGGGCGTGCAGGGCTTCGTGTTCCGCCATAATCTGGATTGTTTTGCCTAAATTCAGGATGCCTTCTTTCGATATTTCCTGAAAGGTTATTTTTTTTACAAAACTGTCTAAATTCACGCCGCTGTAAGCGCGGGCATAGCCGTTAGTCGGCAAAGTATGATTCGTTCCGGAAGCGTAATCTCCAGCGCTTTCCGGCGTATAATGACCGAGAAAGACGGAGCCGGCATTGACTATGCGTCCGGCAATTTCGTGACAGTTCCGCGTTTCAATAATTAAATGTTCGGGCGCATAACGATTGGTGAATGCAACAATTTCGTCATCGGTTTGCAAGACAATAATCCGGCTGTTAGTCAACGCTTTTCCTGCAATTTCCTTTCGCGGGAGCGAATCCAGTTGCACCTCAATTTCGTGAACAACTTTTTCCGCCAAAGGAAGAGAATCAGTTGCTAAAATGGATTGACTGTCAACGCCATGTTCGGCTTGCGAAAGCAGGTCGGCAGCAACAAAAGCAGGATTGGCGGTTTCGTCGGCAATAACTTCGACTTCCGAAGGACCGGCAGGCATGTCAATGGCTACATCCCGCAAGCCTACCAATTGTTTGGCAAGCGTTACATACTGATTGCCGGGGCCAAATATTTTATAAACTTTGGGAACGGTTTCCGTGCCGTAAGCCATTGCTCCGATTGCCTGAACGCCGCCGGTTTTGAAAATTTTATCAACTCCCGAAACCATTGCTGCAAAGAGAACCGCCGGATGTATTTTCCCTTCCCTGTCAGGCGGCGAACAAAGTACAATTTCTTTGCAACCGGCTATTTTTGCGGGAACGGCTAACATCAGAACAGTTGAAAAAAGAGGCGCTGTCCCTCCCGGAATATACAATCCCACTTTTTCTATGGCGACGGATTTTTGCCAGCAAACTACTCCCTGAGTGGTTTCTATGCGCGGCAATTCCGTTTTTTGCGTAGCGTGAAATTTTTCAATATTGGCTTTTGCCGTAAGAATTGCTTCTTTCAATTCTTCCGGAATTTGTTTTTCCGCATCGGCTATTTCCTTTTCAGTAACACGAAGTTGAGTCAGCTTAACATGATCGAATTTTAATTCATATTCCTTTACCGCCTGGTCGCCTCTGCATTTTACTGCATCCAAAATAGCGCTGACGATTTCCTGCAATTTGCCGCAGTCGGCAACCGGACGGCACAAAACATCATTCCACCGACTTTCGGCCGGGTATTTTATTATATTCATAAGATTAAATAATTTACAATATCATTTTTTCAATTGGGATAACCAAAATCCCTTCGGCTCCGGCAGCTTTCAATTTACCGATAATTTCCCAGAAGCGTTTTTCATTGATAACAGAATGAACGGAACTCCAGCCTTCCTGAGCCAAAGGTAGAACGGTCGGACTTCGCATTCCCGGCAGAATATCAAAAATTTCCGGCAGCTTTTCGTTAGGTGCATTCAGCAGAATATATTTTTTATCTTCGGCTGTTTGAACAGCTTCGATACGAAATATCAGTTCTTTCAGGATTTCTTTGTTTTCTTTGGAAAGGTTTGGATTCGCAATCAAAACAGCTTCCGATTGCATGACGGTTTCCACTTCTTTTAAGTGATTGCCAAGCAGCGTACTCCCCGAACTTACAATATCGAAAATGGCATTGGCTAAACCAATTCCGGGCGCAATTTCAACGGAGCCGTTAATTACGTGTATATCCGCTTTTATTGCATGTTTTTTTAAAAATTCAACTAATATTCCGGGATAGGAGGTCGCAATTTTTTTCCCTGAAAACCAGCTCAGATTCTTATAGTCCTCTTCTTTAGGAATAGCCAGCGAAAGGCGGCATTTACTAAAACCCAGACGTTTAACAATTTCAGCTTTTTGTTTTCGTTCAATATATTCATTTTCCCCGACAATGCCAACATCGGCTACTCCGTCGGCTACTGCTTGAGGTATATCATCGTCCCTCAAAAACAGAATTTCGGCAGGAAAGGTTTTAGATGGGATTAATAAACTTCTTTTCCCTGATGGCAATGATAATTTAACTCCGGATTCTTGCAAAAGATTTAAACTTTCTTCAAACAATCTTCCTTTTGCCTGTATCGCAATTCGCAACATAATAAAAATCAAGTATAACAGTAAAAGTAAGTACCAAATTTCAGACAAAGGTAGCAATTTTTTGATAAACTGCAAACGGATTCGTTAGCTATAATTGTAAAAGATTATTGAATCAAAGTTTTGTATTAAAAATAAATTTTATACCTTTGCATAAATTTTACTTATGTCAGGAGTTTAGAGAAAAGGTAGAAGCATATTGGTATAAAATATATATTTTATTATAATTACAATGAAATTTACGAAATTTTCTTTTTATTTTACAGTACTAATTCTTATTACGTTTTTTTTATTTTCATCGTGCGCATCAAGGCGTGGTATTGTGTATTTCCAACACTCGGATAAAACTTCGGAAGAAATAGATAAAGAAGCTAACACAGAGTTCAATGCTCTGATTATGCCGAATGACAATCTTTTTATTACAGTATCCGCCGTCAATCCGGATGCAGTTGAACCTTTTAATTCAAATTTACTGCGAGGATCAACTTCTTTGTCAACCACTACCCTTGATGTTATGGGTTATTTAGTTGATCAAAAAGGAAATATAAACTTTCCGCTGATAGGAGAAGTTCATGTAGGCGGATTAACAAAACAGGAAGCCATTCAAACGTTGCAGAAAGCGGTGGCTGATTCGAAATTTGTGGAAAATCCGGTGGTTAACATTCGTTTCCTTAACTATAAAATAAACATTTTGGGTGAAGTGAACCGTCCGGGAGTATATACTGTTACAGATGAAAAAATTTCAATTCCGCAGGCGATTGCTTTAGCCGGAGATCTTACAATATACGGCGACCGGCGCACAATACAACTGAGACGGATAGAACAGAATGTAGTAAAAAGTTATACCATTGATTTAACATCTTCAGACATTTTCTATTCGCCTTATTATTACTTACAGCAAAACGATATTTTGTACATAGCTCCTAACAGAACAAGAGCGGGGAGTTCTACTTATAATCAGAATTTACCGCTTCTCATGTCAACCATTTCCGTAGTTTTTACTATTATCGCCTTTTTTATCAGAAAATAAAAATTAACTTTATATTGAATATGACACCAAACAATTTTCAATCGGAAAATATGGAACAGCAAGATGAAATTTCTATTATTGAGATTTTTATTCATTACCTGCGCTTTTGGAAATATTTTATCCTGTCTGTTATAATTTGTTTAGGATTGGCTTATGCTTACCTTTTATATACGACGCCGGCATACAGAGTTTTTTCAAAAATCATGATTAACGACGATAAGAAAGGGCAAATGGTGGATATGACATCCGCCTTTAGCGATATAGGAATCCTTCAGCCTAAGAGTAACGTTGATAATGAAATTGAAGTACTTAATTCCCAAACACTGTTGAAAAGCGTTGTGGATAGCCTTCGACTTAATATCAGCTATTTCAAAAACGGAAAAATAAAAAAACGGGAAATCTATAAAGAAACGCCGGTTTTTGTTTCTATTCCAACTGTAATGGCTTCCGGTTCGTTTACAGTAAATTTAATAAATGATAGCGTTTTGTCGATACATTCCGATGAAGAAAAATTTGATAAAAAGGTAGCAATGGGAGAAGAGTTAATTTCTCCGTGGGGAATATTAAAATTTATGCCTAACCCTTTCAAAACAGAATCTTATCCAATAGAAATTTCAGTTCGAACCGCTTATTTTCCGAAGATAGATGTTAGCACAGTGAACAAAACATCAAGCGTAGTACAGTTAGCGCTTATAATCTCTTCTCCCCGAAAAGGGCAGGATATCATTAATACATTAGTCGCACAGTATAATAAAAATGCGATTGATGATAAAAATTATGTTGCCAATAATACAATTGAATTCATAGACAATCGATTAGGTTCTGTTTCCGGAGAGTTGGAATCAGCCGAGAAAAAAGTTGAAAATTATCAAAAAGCAAAAGGAATTACTGATTTGCAAGCTCAAGGGCAATTAATTTTAGCTTCATCCAGTGGTTATGGCAAGCAAATAATGGATGCGGAAATTCAAATGGATTTTCTTAAAAGTCTCCAGGATTATCTGAAGAATCCGATTAATCAGGATAAAGCGCTTCCGTCCAATGTCGGTATAACAGATCCAACAGTCTTATCTTTAATTGGTAAATATAACGATTTAATGCTTGTAAAGAAAAAAGCGACCGCAGGAATGTTGGCAAATCACCCGATGCTTATCGAATACAATAATCAACTTGCTTTAATACAGGCTGATTTGCTAAGAGGCATTGATATTTCGGTAGCCAGTATTCAATCGACTATTAAGGAATTACAGCGACAAGACAATATGAATACGGATAAAGCGCGCAATCTGAGTACTCAAGCGCGTGAATCACGTGATTTATCTCGGCAACAGGTATTGAAAGAAACTCTTTTCACCTATTTATTGCAAAAAAGAGAAGATACAGAGTTGTCGTTGGTGACGGCAACACCTAATGCAAAAGTGATTGATCCTGCTATTGTCGATCCGATTCCCGTCAAACCTAAAAGAATGATTATTCTGTTAGCCGCTTTGATTATGGGAGTTATCATTCCGGTTGTCATTATTTATATCAGGGATTTGTTCGACAACAAAATTCATACGAAAGACGATGTAATACGAGTACTCACAGCGCCGTTCCTTGGGGTTATTCCCATATCGAAAGGGGACGGAGGCGATCCTTTTCCGGTATTGAAAATACGCTCATCAATAACAGAGCGATTCCGAACCATTATCTCCAATTTAGAGTTTATCGTAGGAAGCGAAAGAAGAAAAATAATATCCGTTACGTCTTTTACCAGTGGAGATGGTAAAAGTTTCTTTTCTCGAAATTTAGCTATGTCGTTAGCTACTTTGGGAAAGAAAACCCTGTTGATTGATTTGGATTTGCGAAAATCCGTACTGGTAAAAACACTTGGTATGGCGAATACAGAAAAAGGAAGCGCCTTGTTTTTATCAAACCCGGAAGTTCAGGTCAACGAAATTATTGATGCATCTCATACTTTTCATAAGAATTTAGACATAATTCCCGTGTATATTTTTCCGCCGAATCCTGCCGAGCTATTATCTTCCCAACGATTGGAACAATTATTCCAAACCATTGGAAGAGATTACGAATACATTATTGTGGACACTGCTCCGGTAGGTTTAGTTGCCGACGTTTATAACATCAATGCTTATTCATTAGCTACGATTTTCCTGTTGCGGTCGGATTTCTCATTGAAAGAAACTTTGCCGGAAATTCAAGAATTGTATAAGGGAAACAGGTTGAATAACTTAAGTGTCGTATTGAACGCTGTAAGTGATGAAAATATTTATGGATATGGGCACTATGGCAATTATAAACAAGACTATTACGCGGACGAAAAATAATAGTTGAGTTTTTTTTGGCATGAATTGGTATGCGGCAAAGGTAAAATATCAAACGGAACGAAAAGTAAAAACATGGTTAGATGAACAAGCCATTGAAAATTTTATTCCTTTTCGTACCGTATTGATTGAGCAAAACGGGAGAAAAATAAAAAGAGAAAAGCCTATAGTTCCCGGTTTGCTGTTTATTCGAACCAATTATCATGTTGCTTATACTTTACCGGTTGAGTCAAGAATAAAAATAGTTTTTTTGCGAAATTTGGAAAATCATCAATTGCTTATCGTTCCAGACAAACAAATGCAAGATTTTATGTTTTTGCTCGATTTTTCCGAATCGACTGTACGGATTGAAAATGCAAACTTGAAACGGGGCGATCGGGTAAGAGTTATCAAAGGAGATTTTGCCGGAGTAGAAGGAGAATTGGTTCGCATCAAAGGACATAAAAGGGTAGTAGTGCGCTTGGAAGGTTTGTTTTCTTTAGCTACTGCTTATATTCCGAGCGCTTATTTGGAAAAAATTGAATAAATAACAAAATAAAACGCTGTATCGTGTTAAGTGACGAGCTTCCTGTTTGGTTAAAAGAAGGAGAATCAGAGCATCTCGCCTTTCGGCTTTTTTTTGGACACGAAACAATTGAAACGTTGGTTGCTTTTGCCAATTTGCATGGAGGAGTTTTGTTACTCGGAATATCCGAGTTGAAAGAAATAAAAGGTATCCCCAATGCAAAAGAAAATCTTGACCAGTGGTTGCATGAAATTAACGCCCGAATAACCCCTCAGATATTTCCTCAGATAGAAACAATAGAAATTGAAGGCAAAATCATTATTTCCATATCCGTAGCTGAATATCCCGTAAAACCGGTTGCTTTTGAAGGTAAATATTATAAGCGGACAGGCAAATCCAACCAAGAATTATCCGTCCGCGAAGCGATTGATTTCCGGAGGCAATTTCTTGACTCGCAGTGGGATTCTAATTTTCGGTCAGATAAAACGATTGTCGATATTTCATTTAAAAAATTGTATCAGTTTATTGAACGGATTTGCCGGAAAAAACAATGTCCACTGGAAGAACCGCTTGCATTTTTACGAAGATACGGGCTGGCGGAAGGAGATGCAATCACCAATGCTTGCTGGCTCTTATTTCTTCCGGAAGAAACTTCGGAAACAACCATTGAATTAGGACGTTTTTCTTCGCCGACAGTTACTTCGGATTCCTTAACCTTAAAAACCGATTTGTTTACGGAAGCAGAAGAGGCGATGCGCTTTATTTGTAAACACATTCGTGAAGAGGAGCAAACGGATAACACCGTTCAATGGCAATATCCGCTGAAAGCCATTCAGGAATTGATAATAAATATGATTATCCACAGGGACTATACGGCTGATTATAATTCGATTGTAAAGATATTTGACGGATATATAGAATTTTATAATCCGGGCGCTTTACCGGATGACTTGTCTATTAAACAACTATTATCAGGCGCCTACATGTCGCGACCTCGCAATCGTCAAATTGTGGAATTATTTAAAGATGCCGGAATGTTCGAAAAATATGGCTCCGGAATCCAAAAGATGCATGCCTCCTTTATCGACAACGGTTTGCGTCCTCCGGAATTTATCAAATTGCCGGGCAGGTTGATTGTTCGTGCATTTGGAGGTGTTTCGGCAAATTATGTGAAAGATAAAGAAGAAGTTGCCGATAAAATCGCTGAAGAAATCTTTGAAGAAGTCACTGAAGGAGTTACAGAAGAATTAACTGAAGAAGTCAGAGAACATTTTTCAGACAGAGAACAACAAATTTTAGCGCTTATACTTGAGGATAATCGAATTCCTTTGAACGAAATTGCTCAAAAACTGACTGTATCCAAACGAACCATTCTGCGGGATATAAAGAAAATGAAAAATGAAAAAATCATCGAGCGAATAGGAAGCGAGAAAAACGGAAGCTGGAAAATTATTTCCAATTCATTTTCGTAATTTCACGCAATCTACCAAATGATTTTTCCCCTTGTGAAGAATTAAATGCGCCCGCTCCCGCGTCGGTAAAATGTTTTTGTGCAAATTTTTGCTGTTAATTTCTTTCCAGACATTCAACGCTATTGCTTCAGCTTCCTGCTCGGATAACGTGGAAACAGGGTAAAAATAAGATTCAGGATCGTTAAAAGCCGTTTCCCTGAACTTCATAAAACGGTTTAAAAACCATTCTTCGAGATAATTTTCTTCAGCATCGACATAAATAGAAAAATCGAGGAAATCGGAAACGAAAACTACCGGCTTGTTACGCTGCGGATAATCTGTCAGGTTTTGCAAAACATTCAAACCTTCAAGAATAAGTATGTCGGGTTGCGGACTGATTACAAGTTGCTCATCCTGCACAATATCATAGCTCAAATGAGAATATTTCGGCGCTTTGACTTCTGTTTTGCCTGATTTAATATCGCTGACAAACCGCAACAACTGATGAATATCGTATGATTCGGGAAATCCTTTTTTTGACATCAAATTCCTTTCTTCAAGAATGGCATTCGGATAAAGGAATCCGTCTGTAGTGACCAGCGCTATCCGGTTATTTTCTTTCCAACGGCTTAATAATGCCTGCAATACACGCGCTGATGTACTTTTGCCTACCGAAACGCTGCCTGCAATCCCAATAATAAAAGGAATCTTTTGCAGCTTCTCGTTCAGAAAATTCATCATGATTGCCTGCCTGCTTTTGGTCGAATTTACGTAATAATTCAGTAAACGGGATAAAGGCAGGTAAATATCGCGAACTTCATCGATAGATAATTCTTCATTAATACCTTTTAACTCTTGTATTTCACTTTCCGTCAAAGTCATTGGTTCGGACTTGCGAAGTTCCGCCCACTTATTCCTGTCAAACAAAAGGTAAGGACCGGTAGAGGCTATCTGCATTTTGAATATTTTTGCCGGCAAAAGTAACTAAAAAAGATTGTTTTTGAAATAAATATCGAAAAAATTTTTTACATATTTGATTTTAGAAATTTTGCCTTATTTCAATTTTTTAATCCGAAATATATCAAATAAATAAAATATTTACCTAAATTTGTCCTGTTAATTCGATGGCTTATGTTCATATCAAAGTAAAAGGATGGAAGCTGCAAAACTCTATATTGTTCCCACTCCGGTGGGGAATTTGGAAGATATGACTTTCAGAGCGGTTCGCATTTTGAAAGAAGTCGATTTTATTTTAGCGGAAGATACCCGGACTACCGGCTTTTTATTAAAGCATTTTGATATTAAAAACCAAATGCAGTCGCATCACAAGTTTAATGAACATCAAACCGTCGATTGGATTGTATCGCGGATAAAAGCGGGGGCAAGCGTCGCGTTGGTTTCCGATGCCGGAACGCCCGGTATTTCCGATCCCGGATTTTTGCTTGCTCGCGAATGTGTAGCGCAAGACATTGAAGTGGAATGCCTTCCGGGAGCGACTGCTTTCGTGCCGGCGCTGATAAACTCAGGACTTCCTGTCGATCGTTTTTCGTTCGAGGGTTTTCTGCCACAAAAAAAAGGGAGGCAAACACGGTTGAAGGAACTGGCTGCTGAGAGCCGCACGATGGTTTTTTATGAATCGCCTTTCAGGGTGCTTAAAACGCTTGAACAGTTAGCTGCGTGTTTGGGCGCCGGACGGAAAGCCTCCGTTTCGAGAGAAATTTCCAAATTGCACGAACAAACTGTTCATGGCTCTTTGGAAGAATTGATTCAATGGTTTACAAAAAACGAGCCGCGTGGTGAATTTGTCATCGTGGTGGCTGGAAAAGAGGATAAAAAAAATGTTAAATATTTTAATTTACAAGAACAATGAAAAAATTAGCTTTATTTGGTTTTATTGTATTCGCTTTGATTTTTTCGTCTTCCTGCGTAAAAAATTCGTCGGAATATAAACAGCTTCAAGCGGAGAAAGATTCATTAGCATTAGTCAATATGAAGAGTGCAAGTGACATGGAAGATATTCTTTCACTTTTAAATGAGGTGGAAGACAACTTCAAGGATATTAAGACGGCTGAAAATTATTTATCCGTACAATCCAACACACCCGGTGAATTGACGCCTTCTACGAAGGATCGAATTCAGTCAGACATGAAATTTGTTACCGAAACGTTGAATAAAAACAGGGAGAAAATCTCTGAATTGGAAAAAAAATTGAAAAATTCTTCCATACAATCGGCGCAATTGCGGCAAACATTAACTAATCTTCGTACGGAATTAGATCAGAAAACGATGGCGCTGGTTGCCTTGAATGAGGAATTAGAACGTAAAAATCAGCAGATTACCGAGTTAAGCGCTAATGTCAGTAATCTTTCCAAAGATGTGCAGGATTTAAGGACGCAATCAAATGCCCAACAGCAAACAATTACTCAGCAAAACAAAGTGATTACTACGGTTTATTATTGCTTTGGAACTTCCAATGAATTATCAAAACAAAAAATATTGGTTAACAATCAGTTAGGGCCTAACTTTAATCCTGATTACTTCATTAAAATAAATGATTTTAACAAGTTAACGGTTGTTCAATTATGGGCTAAAAAAGCAAAATTGGTTTCCAAACATCCCGATGGCTCTTACGAATTTGTTAAAGATGCAAATAATCAGGTTGAATTGCATATTTTAAATCCGGCAAATTTCTGGAGTTTAACTAAATATTTGGTTGTTTTAGTCAATGTATAAAATATTTTAGTGTCCTTCATTGCGAACGGACACTAATTTATTCCCATATTTGCAACCGGTTGCGCAATTCCCGCATTTCCTCTTGCATAAGTTGGATGCGCTCCAAGAGATGGTGAATGGCGTCAATTCCTTCGATATTGATCGACAAATCGTAGTACATGCGGGCGTAACTTTCCAGATTATTCAGTTCGTCTGGATGCAAGCAGCGTTTATCTTCGATTTCCTGCGTGTGAATCAGTTCGTTTTCTTCCAATAGAGCAACGAATTGCGGTTCGATATGTGAATGCCGGATATATTCCTCAATGATAATTAATTCTTCCATAGCTCGTTGTTATTTATTTTGTTGTAACTCCTGAAACAATTGTTTTTGCTTTTCCGTCAAATTCTCCGGAATTTGCACTTGATAGGTTACGATTAAATCGCCGAACTCGCCGTCGTTCTTATAAACGGGGAAACCTTTTCCTTTCAGCCGGGCTTTGGACCCTGGCTGCGTACCCGGTTTCACTTTCATTTTAACTTGACCTTCTAAGGTGTTAATCAGTAATTCGCCGCCCAGTACTGCGGTATATAAATCCAAAGCGGCATCCATATACAAATCGTTGCCATTGCGTTTGAACGCGGGATCGGGTTGAATGATGAAAGTCAGGTATAAATCGCCTGCAGGAGCGCCGTTAGCGCCCGGTCCGCCTTGTCCTTTGAGCTTGATTTGCTGTGCATCGGCAATACCGGCAGGAACTGTAATACGCAGTTTTTTATCATTAACGTCAATTGTCTGTTGATGCGTTTTTGCAGCTTGCTGAAGCGTCAGATGCACCTCTCCGGAATAATCCTGTCCTTTGAAAGCAGCCGACCTTCCGCCGCTCTGTCGTCCGGCGCTACCGAACAAATTTTCAAAGAAATCGGAATAACCGCCGCCGCCGAAATTGCCAAATCCGCCAAAGTCCTGATACGTAAAACCTTCGCCGCCAAAACCAGCGCCTTGTTGCTGCCGGGCCTGTTCAAACTGGTCGGCATGTTTCCAGTTTTCACCGTACTCGTCGTATTTTTTACGTTTCTCAGGATCGCTCAACACTTCGTTTGCTTCGTTGATTTCCTGAAACTTTTTGTGGGCGGATGCATCCTGCGGGTTGAGGTCGGGATGGTATTTTCGCGCCAGCTTCCGGTAAGCCTTCTTAACATCGTCCTGCGAAGCTGTTTTGCTTATTTCCAATACTTTATAATAATCTATATAAGCCATAATGTATGATTCAGTTTTCAAAATTACAAAAAATTCTTTTTCGGTTTGCTAAAAACGGTTAAAACTTTTTTTCATCGCGCCGCAAAAAAGATTCAACCTAGCCTCGCTCAATTTCCTCATTCCCACGATTTTTTTTACCTTTGCCTCATGGCAGAACGAAAATTAACGGATTGGTTGCCGACTACTCAGAAAGAAGTGGAGTTGCGGGGATGGGATTATTTGGATGTAATTCTTTTTACAGGCGACGCTTATGTCGATCATCCTTCTTTCGGGGCGGCGGTAATCGGACGCCGGTTGGAGGCGCTGGGGCTGCGGGTTGCCATTGTACCCCAACCCAATTGGTTAGACGATGGACGGGATTTCAAAAAGTTGGGACGTCCGCGACTTTTCTTTGCCGTTTCGGCGGGCGCTATGGATTCGATGGTGAACAAATACACCGCCAACAAACGCCTCCGTTCGGAAGACGCTTACACGCCAGACGGACGAACCGACCGGCGCCCTGAATATCCAACCATTGTTTATTCTACTTTGCTAAAAAAGTTTTTTCCTGATGTTCCGGTTGTTATCGGAGGAATTGAAGCTTCCTTGCGGCGGCTTTCGCATTACGATTACTGGCAGGATAAGCTATTACCCTGTATCCTGATTCCTTCTCAAGCCGATTTATTGGTTTATGGCTGTGGCGAAAAACCGCTGTCGGCTATCGTTTCCGCTTTACAAAACGAAAAACAGCCGGTTGCCGAACTTTCTTCAATTCCACAAACGGCATTTCTTCAAAAAGAATACCGGAAAATGCCAGGCGACATTGTACTTAACTCTTATGAAGCGTGCTTAAAAGACAAACGCTTGGCAGCCGAAAATTTCAAACATATCGAAGAAGAATCCAACCGGATGAAAGCCAGCCGTTTGATGCAAAAAACAGACGACCGGTGGGTGACGGTCAATCCTCCGTATCCTTCCATGACGACGGAAGAAATTGATGCCTGTTACGATTTGCCTTATACCCGCTTGCCGCATCCCAAATACAAAGATAAACGGATTCCGGCTTATGAGATGATTCGCCATTCGATTACCATTCATCGCGGTTGCTTCGGCGGATGCTCTTTCTGTACGATTTCGGCGCATCAGGGAAAATTCATTGCTTCCCGCTCAAAAGAATCTATTCTGAAAGAAGTGAAAGCAGTCGTAGAAATGCCTGATTTCAAAGGATACATCAGCGATTTGGGAGGTCCTTCGGCTAACATGTATCAAATGAGTGGGATAAATCTGAAAATCTGCGAGGCTTGTAAAAAGCCTTCCTGTATTTTTCCCGTCATTTGCCGGAATCTTCAAGCCGATCATCGCCCGCTGTTGGAACTCTATTTAGCGGTTGACAAAATACAGGGAATCAAAAAGTCGTTTGTCGGCAGCGGCATACGCTACGATTTATTGATGCATCCGTATGAAAACGGCGAATGGAGTAAATCAGCCCGCGACTATACGCAAGAGCTGATTCGAAATCACGTTTCCGGACGATTGAAAGTGGCTCCCGAACATACTTCAAAACCGCCGCTTGATTGCATTCGTAAACCGGACTTTTCCGTTTTTCTTCAATTTAAGAAACTGTTCGAGAAACTTAACCGCGAGGAAAATCTGAATCAACAACTGATTCCTTATTTTATAAGTTCACTTCCGGCTTGTACGCAAAAAGACATGGCGGAATTAGCGGCTATCGTTAAAAAAATGAATTATTATCCGGAGCAAATTCAGGATTTTACGCCGACTCCGATGACTTTGGCGACGGAAATTTATTATACAGGTTTTCATCCTTACACACTTCAACCGGTTTATACGGCTAAAACTCGGGAGGAAAAGCTGAAACAACGCAGCTATTTTTTCTGGTATAAAAAAGATAATCGATGAACGTTCGCGAAAAAATTAGTTATCGGCAAGTCGGCGGCACAAAAATTTGACAGCCTGACAGACAGTTGACAAAAAATCCTGATAATTTAGTGTAGAGAACCGTATCAGTATCAATTTCCTTACAAAGAAGAAACAACCTTGTGAAACTAACAGACATAAAAAGTTTTAGCGACTTTGATATTAGCAGTTGCTATACAGAAGATGGAAAAGAACAATAAAAAAATGCCTGCATTTAACGCGCAGTTTTGCGAAATGTCAGGCTTGTCTCGTCCAAAATTTTGTTTAACTTTGCAGCGTTGACTCTCGTCCCGGCGAAGGGAGTTGAAAAATGAAACAGTCAGTACTATTTTTAATCAGTTTAAATAAATATCAAATCAATGGAAGATAACACTAAAAATCTTGAAGAACAACAGGGGCGAAATATTGAACCTGTTTCGAAGCACGAAATCATTATTACCGATAAAAAGAGCAAAAAAGGCACAAAAGTTTTGCTCATTATTGTGGGAGCTTTGATGCTGGCAGCTATTGTGATAGGTCTGATACTTTGGAAAGACATTTACGACTACAATCAGAATGCCAAGAAGAGTTATTATATCGTTATTGCTGAAAAACTTAACTTTGTACAAAAAAAATCGAAAGACGGTAATGATAAAACAACTTTTACAATCGTAAGAGAACTGCCTTTTGGCACAAAAGTAGAAATTGATTTTAAAGACATTGTGCAGCAAGATAATAAGACTTATTATGGATGTAGATATTATCTTCTTGACGGTTCAACTGCCGAAATTTTCAAAAGAAAAGAAAATTACTATTTGGAAATGACCACTCTTGACGAACTCGAAAGTACCAGCTACCGCAAGGAATATCTGAGAACATTTCCAATCAAGGATGCACAGCAGCTGCCCGCATCGGTTAAACGTACTATCATAGGATATTTTTATGACAA
>Ga0123357_10001144_pt1 | contig 27571 bp, 40 predicted proteins | sample TergutEmb28metaG_FD_89873 | JGI IMG/M metagenome (GOLD analysis project Ga0123357, IMG submission 89873) | Embiratermes neotenicus P4 segment gut microbial communities from Petit-Saut dam, French Guiana - Emb289 P4 | ecosystem: Host-associated > Arthropoda: Insects > Digestive system > Gut ...
CAAAAAAAGGGAAGCAGCAGCTTCCCTTTTTTGTCGGAGGCCGTCTTCCGGCGCGATAGCAAAGCGGTTATGCAACGGATTGCAAATCCGTCTAGTCCGGTTCGACTCCGGATCGCGCCTCCACCGAACACCGCACCAATCTTAGAGATGCCGCTACAACAAACGTAGCGGCATTTTTCTTTTTGTGCTCAAAAAACAGGCAAAACAAGCCAAAACAAGGGAGTTTTGTTAGCAATGCCAACGAAATAAAGATCGCTTTGTCCGTCTGGAGCGGTAGAATCGAACCCAGCAAGCTACTGGAGCGAAACATGGGAAGACCTCGCGCTACGGGCCGCGTCCACGTCAATCAGCGCGGAAGCAAGTTCCAGATCCGCGTCATCCATCCCGACCTGCCAAAGGACAAGTTCTTCACCTTCGACAGCGAGACGCAGGCAAGGAACTACGCCCTCAACATCGAACGCTGGTTCGCCGAAGGCAAGGTGCCGCCGGAGCTCATGACGGGCGATAGGCAGATGCGCACGCCGCTCGTGCTGGAGGCCATCAAGATGTACGAGCAGCACTCCGATCCGCCACCAACGGCGAGCGATCGGGAGCTGCTGCACCTGGTCATGTCGCACACCCACGGGCTGCGCATCTCAGATCTCACCTACCAGTGGGCTCAGGACTACGTGAAGGGCATGAAGATCGGCCCCAAGAAATTGGCGCCTGGAACGATCCGCAAGCGCGTGAACTTGCTCGGTCGCATCATGGATCACTACCTCTCCACGACGACCAAAAACAACGAGCAACGCCTTGGCAACGTGTTCCGCATGCTGCCGCGCGGGTATTCGATCTACGCCGACTCGGAGCGCGTTGACACGTCGCGCGATCAGCGCCTAGTCTCCTTGCACGAGGCGTCCATTCTGAGCGCGCTCAATGGCGTCAAGGCGGATGACAAGGAGCGGCGCTGGGGAAACTTGCCAAAAGACGCGCCGCCAGACCTGGCTTTCAAGCTGCTGTTCGAGCTGATCGTCGATACCGGATTGCGGTTGCGCGAAGCCTACAAGGCGCGCTGCGGCGACATCGACGCCGACCATAAGTTCATGAACGTGCGCGGCGCCAAGGGCCACCGAGGAAAGATCAAATGGCGCACCGTTCCGCTGAAGGCCGGCATTTACGCCAAGCTCGAAGCTTTCGTCAAAGACCGCGATGCCGACGAGTTGATCTTCCCGTACTGGAGCGGAGAAGATGACGATCTGCAAAGAACAAGCGTCCGGCTGTCTGCACGTTTTTCCACGCTATTCAAGTACGCAAAGGTGCCGGATTTCACTGAACACGACTTGCGGCATGAAGCGTGCTGCCGATGGGTGATGCTGAAAGACAAGTCAGGCCGATGGATGTTCTCGGAAGGGGAAATTTGCCGGATCATGGGCTGGAGCGACCCCAAGCTGCTGCTGCGCTATCTGTCGCTCCGTGGTGAAGATTTAAGTGCCCGTTTGCATCAATGACGGCGGCGGGCCAATCTCAGGAGGCGGCCGCCTACCGCCTTTTTTCAGGGTTGCGCAATTCGCCGCTGGTCTATGCAGGTCGATCCTGACATGTCTCGGAGAAGACTCTCCATGCTGCTCGCCTCTCCTTGCCTCCGCATCTGCAACGGCCTTGGCGTTGAGGGCCGAAAGCAATGCTTCTGCTGGGAAAGTCCAACTGCGTCCAATCCTCAGTCCAGGAAGCACGCCTTCTCGCGCCAATTTTTCAACTTGCTGATTGGTGCAATCGAAGATTTCCATCAGATCGGCAATCTTTAGGATTTGTTTCACATCACCCCCTACAAAATGATCTCCTGCGCGGCTCACGATGCCGCGTCTTGACGCGCGCTCTTGCGCGCATTGATCCACGCCGCCACCTCGTCGGCGTCCCACCCGACCCGGCCTGGCGAAATCTGAATGCGGCGCGGGAACTGGCCGCGCTTCTCCATGTTGAAAATCGTGCGCTCAGAAAGAGGGATCATCGCCAGCAGCCTCTCCCGATTGATGAGTGTTTTTTGCATTTCCATGCTGTTGTTGGTGTTGTTCGTGTTGTTGGTGGCCAGCGCCCATGATTGCTTGAGCGCCGGCTTCATGTGTTGGTCAATTTCCGTTCAGGCGCGGCGCGCCATGAAGGCTTCCTCGTGGCTGAAGTTCGACCGCGCCAGCGCCTCGGACTGCGACGGAGAAACGCTGTTGCCGCACATGCGGATCTGCGCCGTGATCGACAGCGGGATGCGCGGTATCAGGCGCGGATCGCCCGGCGCCTGCACGCCGTCATGGAACAGCAGCGCCGGGTCGGGTATCTCGTGGATGATGTAGTCGTCAGGGAACGCCTGGGCGCGGTACAGCTCACGCGCCTTCAGCATCCTGAGCGTGATGTCTGCCAGCACCCACCAGGCGCCGTCGCGGGCCATCAGCACCAGCTCCGCCGGCTCGGGGAAGTGCTCGGGCATGTGCGCGTGCAGCAGATTCGCGCACGCCATTGCCTTGTGCCTGCACTCCGGCGTCAGCGAATCGGCGGGCACCTGGACGGATTGCACCAATCCCATCCGCGCCTTGGTCGGCAGTGTGTGCATAGGCTCTCCAGCGCCCTGCCATTGGCCGCCCGAGCCGTAATATTTCACAAGGTAGGCCGTCACCAGCCGTTGGTTGCTGCCCGAGGCCGTGATGGTGGACATGGGCGCGCCGGCCGGCCGCCCGTCGCCATCGTAGAACCCGCCGTTGGCTTGCTCGAAGAACGCCGACACCATCGCCTGTTCGCCTCGATGCGCGCCCGTCACCGTGGGCAACGGCTCGGCAGGCGTGCTGCCGGCGCGCTCGCCGTGGTGCGTCAGATGGGCCAGGTGCGCGGCCACCAGGGCGTGCTTGTTCGCAGCGACGACGGTGCCCAGCGGCGCTTCGATGTCCTGCGCGCGCGGCTGCTGGCCGGCGCGCTCGCCGTAGCCGATGGTGACCAGGTGCGCACCGACCATCGCATGGTGCGTGCCGCTGGCCGCCACCGTGGAAAGCGGCTGATCCACGCGGTGGCCGCCCATCTGAGCGTCGCCGGTGCCGCGCAGCGGCGCCAATACCGGGGCGACCAGCGCCCGGTGGTTCTCCGTGGTCAACGTGCCGAACGGCTGATTGGCGGCTGTCGGCTTGCCGGAATACGCTGGCCCGCCAGCGCCGGACACGAACGGTGCCAGCACCGGCAGGCCCAGCATGTGGTGGTTTCCGGAGGTGACGGTCGGCAGCGGCTGGTCGATGGACGCGCCCGCATGGCCGCTGGTGTTCGTCACGATGAACGGCTTCGGGCTGGACAGCACATGCCGCCACAATCCCTTGGCGACGCGGCGCTGGGTGTTTGCCGCCAGTTCCTTCTTGCGGTCGAAAATGCTCTGTGCCGGCAGGCTGAAGTCGATGCACTCGGCCGCCGTGCGGTGCGGCGCCAGCGCGCCGGCCAGCACGCGGCGGTCGGTCGGCTCTGCGTGCGTCTTCCTGGGCCAGACAATCGGCAGCCCGTCGCGGCGGGCGATCAGGAACAAGCGCTTGCGGATGGTGGGCGCTCCGTTGTCGCACGCCCTCAGCTCGCGCCACTCCACGTTGTAGCCGTGCTGGCGGATCTGCCGCACGAAGGAGTGGAACGTTTTGCCCTTGCGCGCCGGGTCGGGGCGCACCAGGCCGTCGGCACCCACCAGGACCGGCCCCCAGGACTGGAACTCCTCCACGTTTTCGAGCATCAAAACGCGCGGCTTGGTGAGCGCGATCCAGCGCATTCCCACCCAGGCCAAGCCACGGATGTGCTTGGCCACCGGCGTACCGCCCTTCGCTTTGGAGAAGTGCTTGCAATCGGGGCTGAGCCAGACCAGGCCCACCGGCTGGTTGCGCGTCACGATGATGGGGTCAACGTCCCAGACCGATTCGCACAGGTGCTTTGTGTAAGGGTGGTTGAGCGCGTGCATGGCCAGCGCCTCGGGGTCGTGGTTGATGGCGATGTCCACCGGCCTGCCGAAGGCGGCCTCCAGGCCAGTGGACGTTCCGCCGCCGCCGGCAAAGTTGTCGATGATGAGTTCGCCGGGGAATGGCAGGGCGAGTTGTGGGCGCGGCATCAGAACGGTTTTTTCAAAAAAACGGGCGCTCTGTGGCGCCCGATGGGTGTGATGGTGCGGGGCAGTCCCGCGTGGAGGTCAGGTGCTCATGCTTGTCGGCATTTCGCCGCCGCGATAGCTGCGTCGATTGATTCGTCAAGGTCGGATCCGTTGAGCAGCAAGTTTTCAGGCGTCATGCCCGCAAAGACGCCTCCATCATTGATGCACTCAAGATCGCGGCTACGCAAGAATCGATACCGAGCAGCGTCTTTCTCGTCCTTCTCACGTTGCGGGTGGAATTCGAGCGTGTCGTCGAGCATGGCCTTGGTCACTTCGGCGGACAGAGCGGAGACTGGCGGCGCTTCGTAGAGCGGGATGATCTGCACGCCATTGAGCAGTTTCTCTGGTGGGCGTTTGGATACGGTGCCATCGAGGAGTACGCGGTGCGGTGCGCGCAACATCCACGCCACTGGCTCCGCTTGTGGAGCCTGAACAGAGGTTCCAGACTCCACAACGCGCGTTGCGTCAGCTCCAGGCTCTGCAAGCGCGCCGATGCGGTGTTGCGCCTCGGCCCATCTGACGCCCTCGGCGAACACGCTGGTCAGCGTCGGGGATGGCCCCCACTCGATACCGCGACGGCCATGATCTATTTGATCCTGCGTCAGCGGCGTGCTTTCGGCCTGGTGACGGTGGACAACGATTCCTTCCTCCAGTAAAGCGGCATCGGCCTCTTCAAGTGACTTTCCAAGCCAGGAATCGAGAATGCCGCATTCCGTGAGTTCGCTCCACGGGGCAATATCTCCGTTTATGTGCAGACCGGCTACGCCCTCGCTGTTTTCAGAAAGCACTCTGATGTCGTGAACAATGTTGCGCAGCGCATCGGCGGCTGTTATTCTTGTCATGCTTATATCCTTTTGAATTCAATACGCCACACAAACGGATTTTCTTTCCATGATCCTTCTCCGTTGATGTGCTCCCACAAGGTTCTGAAGCTGTGAACCGCTGTCGGCATGGGTGGCACGCCAACTTCTTCAAAGTCTGGATCGCAGTATTGGCGCCATCCTTCGCCAATACAGACGCGCTCAACGCCCTCGGCTATCGCGTCGGCTTCGCTGATTTCATTCAGGCGCTCGACGCGAACATCGACGATTTCCAGCTCGATCCTAGACGCCCAGCGTGGCATGTGGATTGATGGGCGCCAGCGAATATCATGCGCCTCTATGCGATCAGGGTCGTCGTAGTCTCCGATGCCGAACGAATGATCGTCGGCAGCGTAGAAAACGCCAATCCACGGGTCGAACGTGTTCCACGTTTCGCGCACCCAAAGCCTGTCTCCGCTCTTTCCGTGCTTGCACGCGAGATCGCTGATATGCTTCTTGTGGCCTCCTGAGTTGACCATCGCTCCGGCGTTGACATTGAGCCAGCGGTAGTTGCTTGGAGGTTTTACTATGCGCCTTGTTTGCGATTTGGCTCCTGAAAGGATGGAGCGAACCATATGATGGTTGAACAGGATCGGACGCTCTTTCATCCAGTTTTCTCCTTGTTCCTGGCAACTTCATGGCGCGCCCATTTTAAGAAGCATTCCTTTGGGTCAACTGGCCCGCGCTTTGTGCAGCCATAATCGACTCCATCGAACTCACACTTCCCTTCGAAATTCAAGTACGTTTCTGCCGCGCAGCTGTCATAAGTTTCAATATGGCGCAGCAACGCATCACGCTCTGCCGTTACTTGCTCAAGTGCTGCCAGCAGCTTCGGAATGTCGTCTCGCGTTAATCGCTTGAATATGTAATCTGCCTCATCAAGCTTGCCGGATAGTTCGGCTTCAAAGCACCGATCACGGATAGCGTCGATTTCTTGCTTTGTCACGTCGGCTCCCATCCCATCGCATCCACCAGCACGTCAATCAGAAAGCGCAGTTCGCTCGTGGCCAGCGCAACGTCGGCGTCGAAGCTGTCAGCCGGTTCGACGCTCGCGTCATTCAAGTCACCCGCCAGCACGATCTTGCGAAGCTGCAACTGGTGCGTCAGCGTGAAGTCCACGTCGCCATTCGACAGCGCCAAGCTGACCGGCAACGCTCCGCGTTTGACGTGCTGGCGAACCTCGGTCGTGTCCAGGTCGTGGCAGCTGAACTTGATGCGCACCGGCTCATCGCCTGATCCGAGCAGTTCGCACGCGCGGTTCAGGTACAGATCGCCCGGCGGGCTGCTTTCGCCAACCAGCCAGTTCGTCATGAACACCTGCGGCGACTTGTCCGTTTGCAGCGGCGCAACTCTGAAATCACCCGGCATGGCGCGCACCAGGCTGGTGACCACAGCATCCGCCACGCCTGGAGACGCTGTGTCAATCACCAGCCGGCCGCTCTCGCTGTCAATCCACACCAGCGCCTCCTTCCGTTTCGGGAAGGCGTGCGGCAGCAGCTCTGCTTTGACGTCGTCGCGCAGATCGCGCATTGCTTTCTTGCCCGGCTTGCGGCCTGTGGTGCGCTCGATTTCGGCGGCTTTCTCGTCGGCGCGCTTGCGGATTGCGTCTCCTGGCACTGCTTTGGTCTCGATCACATAGCTGGCGATCAATTCCCCGTTGATGGATTCGATCAGCGCGCCGTGCTCATCGCCGCGTGGCGGCACCCAGCCCTCGGAGCGCTCTTGGCTGGGCGAGCATGGAAGATGGATGGATTTCGCGAATTCCCTTTCGAGATAGACAGACGTGATGGGTAAATTGGAGACTTTGTAGATGGTTGCGTTCTTGAACATCGTTGGATGGATGGGCTTGCGCGGCACCCGATGAACCGGGCGCGCGCTTGTTGAAGAAAAGAGGGCGCCGCTCGCGCGGGCCGTGCGGGGAGACAGGAGGTTGGTCAAGGAGACGAAATGCCCGCCCGGCTGGTGTCGCCCTGGAAATGGGTCAGGCGCTTTGCAGGATCGGTGTTGGCAATTGCCGGCGCAGCCAGCTTGCGATTTCCCACAGCGTGGACGGATCAAGGCGGTCGGCGAAGATGAAGCCCATCGCCGTGGCGCACGCCTCGTGGCATGTCCAGCGATCCGCCTTTCCGGGGATCGGCCACGCCAGAAACCCGAAGATTTCCTGCCAGTCGTACAGCGCCCCATCGTGCTCGTAAAACCAGTCCGCCGCCCGCTGCTTGTCGGCTGCGGACATCCAAGGCAGATCGACCAGGATCCAGTCCACCGACTCCGCTTTGTAGTTGATGCGCTTGAACCGCACGCCGCCTCGGTGGCCGGCGCGGCGAGCGCTCCATGACGGGATGACCTCCATGGCCGCGCTGCTGGCGCTCCAAAGAGCACCGGAGGCGGTCGGATGGGTCGTTCCGTCTGGCATGAATCCGTCCACTTCGTCCCCAGGCTCGAACACGACCTCACAGTGGCTGATCTGGCTGCGCAGCCGCAGGCGAATCAGCCGGCTGCCCAACCCGGCGTACCAGCTCTTGCGCGTGCCGATGAAAAACGCCAGCTTCATGCGGCTTCCTTCTGCTGCGTCGGCATGACCTGTCTTGCCTGCACGGACTGGATGTGCCGCACCAGCGCGGCGCAGATGCGCGGGAAATCGGCTTCGTGGTACAGCTTGGCGGCCTTGTCGGTGGCTGCCGGCGCGAAGCCCAGGCGCGTGAGTCCGTCGGAACTCAGGGCGACCGGCGCCAGCCGCTCGTTGATCTGGCCCAGCCGAAGCGACGGCGGGCCGCTTGGCTCCGGCGCGGTCTGCGGGTCGTTCGCGGCCTCGGCGCGCTGATGCGCCACCGCTGCGGTCGCGCGCTGCGCCGTCACGGCGGCGGGCGCTGGTTGCGGCGCCAGCGTTGCCCTCGCCGCAGCCTCGGCCTCGGCCTTGGCCTGTTCTTCTGCCCTGATCCGCTCGCGCTCGGCCTCCAGGCGGGCCGCCTCAACTTTTTTGTGCACTTCGATGCGAGCCAACACCGCCAGCTTGAAGTCCTCCATCGGCTTGGCGACCAGTTGCTGCAGGTCGGCAAACAGGGCGCGGAATTCTTCTGCGGCGACGCCGAACCAGGCCAGCTTTGCAGACAGGTCTTCGGCCTGCTGGTCGGCGGCGATCTTGCCGTTGGCCAGCGCGGTGTCCAGCTTGTCCTGCGTGCTGGTCATCGTCTTCAGCCCCTTGATGGCGCCTTTGAAGTCGGGCGCCGGCACGACCAGGATCGCGCCGACGATGGCGCTCTGGAGTTTTTCGACGTGTTCAGCGAACGCCTTGCTCGCCGCCGCCGCCTTTCCTTCCTTGCGCCGCGCCTTCTCGCTGTCGAACAGCTTCTCGGCCATCAGCCGGTTGTCTCTCACCAGCTTGGAAAGCACGTCTTTGTGGCGCTTGGCTTCATCGACGCTGGTGATTTTCGCCAGCATTTGCGCCTCGGCGGAATTCAGGGCTTCCTCGGCCTTCTTCATGACCTTGATCTGCAGGTCGAGGTCGAGGAAGTCTTTGTCGTCCTTCGGCTCGCGGATCAGCTTGTTGTCGAGGAAGTCACGCAGCGCCGTTTCAAACGCCTTGAAGTTTTGCCGAACGTCGATCTGCCCGCTGACCTGCACGTACACCGCCGGCAGCGCCTCCACGGGTTCGGCCACGATGGACGGCTCAGGCTCGGGCGGAACGTAGGCGTCAAAGTCGCGGTCGAACTGCGCCCATCCCGCCTTGATGCGCGAGAACCACTCCGGATCAGGCCGTACGTCCATGTGAACCATGTTCTCCGGCGTGCCGTCGGACACGGTGAACACCACGCGCGACGCGCCCGTCACCAGCATGATTTGCTGGCACTGCGGCATGTGATCTTCCGGCAGCACCCCAGCAGCCACGGACGCGGCCAGTTCCTTCGCCCATTGCTTGTGCTCGAACGCGGTATCGCCGGCCATCGTCAGGCCGTCGCACGACGCGGAAAGATTTCCGCCTTCGTCTTCGTTGGAGCACGTTACCGGGTAGAGGTCGTCGCCGATCCGCTCTTCGATGATCGGTCGCGCCATGGCTTCGACCTCGTGGCCGTGGTCGAGGATGTTTTTCTGCACCCAGTCGCTGAACTCTTTCGGCGTGCCGGTGTGCTTCATGTGCATCAGCTCGGAGCGTGTCGTGTTCTTGGACAGGCCCAGCATCGCCGCCGCTTCGCTGGCGCCGTGGTGCGTCAGCCGGAATTCATGCCATTCCTGGCTGCCTTGAACAAGGTCGTGGATCTTCATTGCTTGGCTCCCTCGGTGGCCCACGACGAGATTTCCATCTTCTGGTCGTCCGTGAGCAGTTCTTTGGTTTGGATCATGGCGATCAGGTCGTTGACCGGCTTGCCGCCCTCGATGGCCTTGCGCCATCCGGCTTTCTTCTTCTCGAACGATTCGGCGCTGCACTCGGGAATCTTCTGGCCGGCTTTCTTCTCTGGAGCGCCTTGCTCGGCCTTGTTCTCCATGACCGTCGTCCAGGTGGCTTCGCCGTCCCGGATGGCGCCGTACAGACCGCGCAGGTTGACCAGCTCGGCGGGTGAACATGTCCCGATGTCGTGCCCGATGTATTCGGCCAACTGGCTGGCCTTCACGCCCAGGCCGTCGAACGAATCCACGATGAGTTTGCGCTCCGCCGCCGGGTCGCTGGCGGCTTCATCAAGGCGGATTTTCTTGATGATGGTTTCCGCTTCGTCCTGCAGGTCGCCCGGCACGATGCGCAAGCCCAGCGTGCGGATGGCCTTTGAAATTTGAGCCTGCCGCTTGTTCAGCAAGTCGTCATCGTTGGCCGGAACCGTGTAGGTGAGCTTGTTGTAGCTGTTCTTTCGCACGCTGATGTAGCTGCCGTCGTCCATCGGCTTGTTGCGCTCCACCGTCTTGGACACCTTCACGTCCAGCGGGTAGGTGACGTTGGATTCGAGGTCGGTGACGCTGACGCGGTGAACCTCCTTCGCCGCGTCCTCGAAGATCATGGTCGTCTCGATCAGCACGTTGGTCATGCAGCGCAGCGCCACTTCAACGAAGCGGATGCCAAGACCCTCCACCCCCTGGCCGATTGGCTTGTTGTAGTAGGCCGATTTGTTGCGCGCAAAGGTTGGGCGCCGGCACTCGCGCAGCAGATCCTGGCGCACCTGATCCCAGTTGCGCGGGCGGTGCATCGCGATGGTGTAGCGAGCTTCCACCATGGCCTTGGCTTGGGATGCCACGGCGGTGGCGGCGGATTCGATGCCGAACTGCTGGAGTGCTGGCGGCGTGAAGGCGTTTTGTGTTGTGGTTGCGATTTCGTTCATTTGTGGTTCAAGGTGAAAGGGTTGCGTACTGCTGCGGCTCGGCCTCCAGGTGGCAAACCAGCGTCTGGCCGTCGTCCACCCATTCGAAAGTCGCCCCGTCGCACACCTTGCCCGCCGCCAGGTCGCGGCGGATCAGGGTGGCATCGGGCTGGCAGGTTTTTTCGTCGTCGTTGCCATCGAGCAGCACGCCGACGATGAGCGTCGCCACGACAAGGGCCGTGAGGACACAGGTCTTGATGGCGTCGCTCACGGCAGTTCTCCTACGGCGCGCAGGTGGCGCTGTTGCAGATCGAGCGCGAACTCGGCGTCGCGCTCGGTAAGGCGCTCGGACTTGCGGACGTTGTAGGCGAGGTCGGCGGCGAGCGCCGCAAGCTCTTCCTCGTCCTCCCGGCCATGGACAGCTTCGGATTCGGTCTCCGCGATCACTTCACTTCCTCCACGCGGCCGTCCGGGTAGTACAGCTTGCGGCCCATCCGGCTCGGCAAGTCGTAGGCGGTAAAGCGCCCCGGCATCAGGCCGGCGTTGCGCCCCAGCTCAGCGCCGTCGTAGTGGCCGATGGTGGTCGAGTTGGTGATGGGGCGCTCCCCCGCTTCGGCGGCGGTGCCGCCTTTTCCCTCATGCGTCATGCGCAATTTCTCCCTTCGATTTTTTGGTTGCCCGGCGCAGCGCGCTCACGGCGTCGCTGGCGGGCTTGACGTAGTCGCTCATTCCACGCATCCCAATCCCATCTGCGCCAGCTGCATGCATTTCGGGCAGGTGCAGCGCACCCCGTCCCGGCGCTGTCGCGCGCCCAGGTCGAATTCATCCTTCGCAGCTTTGAAGCTGATGCGGTTTTCGACGTGCAGGCGCATGAACGCCCGCTGGTCGCCGTGGTAGCCGGCGTAGCGGATCGCGAACAAGGCGTCGGCGCGTTTCATGCGGCGCATCCGGTGGCCTTGGCGATGGCGGCGCGGGCCTTGCCGACAGGGCTGTCCGGCGTGGACTGCAATCCAGACGTTTCTGCGAACCGCACGAAGCTGCAGGCGGCTTCCAGTAACTCCGGCGCTGCGGAGATCAAGGCGGCGTCTTCGACGGGCATTTCATCCCCGTAGCTCATGGCGATGACATGACCGTCGGGTGCCAAGATGTAGTGAAGCGCAAGGCGCGTGTCGAACGGTTTGACGACGCGGAATTCCCACGGGCCTGGTGTGTGACTCATACTGGGTTCCATCTGGCTTTGGCGATGGCGTTGCGCGCGGCATCTCTGAGCGGACTGTTTTCGTCGAGCACTTCTGCCGGTGAAAGCCCAGCGCAGATCGCGTACTCAATGGCGTCCAGCGCTTCCAGCAAATCGGGCGCCGATGCGATCAGGAGTGCGTCGCCGATGGGCATTTCAGCGCCGTCGCTCTTTGCGACGACGCGACCATCGGGCGCGACGATGTAGTACGCCCCAATGTTGGTGGCCACCTGGGTGACGCCGTGGAACGTCCACGGCCCCCGGTGTGTGCTTTCCGCTCATCCCGCCTTCCCTTCATCCTTGCGGCCCATGCGCTGGGCGAGCTTTTGGTTGCAGGCGGAGGCGATGTCGGCCAATTCTTTGTTGCTGGGCGACAGGCTGTTTTCGGGATCCAGCAGCAGGCGCGTCAAATTGCCGAGCGACATCACCACGTCATCGCGGCCAATAGGCTCGGCGTGCGCCGTGGTCTGCTGCTTGCTGTCGTCTTTCAGACAGAACAACCAGCGGGCGTTCCGCCAGCTGTCGCTGCCTGAAACCACGGCCTCGAACACGGTTCTCAGCGCGACCGCGGACACTTCGGCGGCCAGCGCAAAGCCAAGTCGAACGCGCTCCGGGTCGGCCTTTTGCAACAGCTCATTGAGCCGATTGATCGACTTGAGGTGGCGCGCCGTGCTCATCGCGTCGTCGCCGATGTTCTCGGCGAATGCCTGGCCTTCAACGTAGCCATCCACCGGCAGGCTGTCGCCGAGGTTTTCGACACCGACGATGCTGTAGTCCAGCACCGTGCTGTCGGGGTTGTTGCCGCGCAAAAGTTGCTTGGTAATCTCCGTTCTGAGGCTGTGGGCGGTGTAGCCCTCAGGTATCAGGATGTCGTCCGGCACAGCGACGGCAAGCCGGACGGTGGCTATGTGAACGTGCTCTTTCGTTTCCATGGTTGCTCCTTGGTGGCCGTAATCGGCGGTTCTGGTGGGTTGGTGCGTTCGCTTTGGTCGGCGTCCTGTTTCAAGGGCGCCAAGCAAAGCGCCCGCACCCAAGCCCCGCGCGTGGCGGTGCTTGGGCGGGCGGCTTGTGAGAGGCCCGTCTCGTGGGCCATCCGTTGCGCGTCGTCCTTTGCTGGCCCGGTGGGCGTGGCGCGCGGCAGGTGTCTCCCGGATGACTCCGGCCCCTGCGTGGGCATCTGGCAGCCCGCTGCCGATCAACATCGGCAACCGTTGGCCCATCGCCTGGCGGCGAGTCCCGTTCCGTTCCGGTAATGCGTCGGGGGTCGGGGTGCGCTTTTGCTTCTGCCGCGCGGCACGGGGGCAGGAGGTTGTCGCCGCGCTCGTGGGAGCGGGCCTGGCCTCTGTTCATCCATCCAGTTGTTAAAGAGCTGCGCGTTGCTGGCCGTTGCTGGCCGTTGCGCGTGTTGATGAGCGAACTTTAACGAATCGCTAAGGTTGAGTCAAGCGTAACGGTAAAATTTTTTGCAAAAAAAACCCGGCGCAGGGCCGGGCGTGTTGGATGGTCGAAGCGCAGCGGCTTGGGAGCCGGTCTGGACGCTGGGGTGTCAGAGGTGGTCTTGAGCTTGGCGTTGGCAGGCCGCTACATGCGGGAGGTCAAGCCAGGATGGCGGCGGTGGTCGCGATGCGCGCCTCCGGTGGTCGGTCAGTAGAGGGAAAGTCGCCGGCTGCTGTGCTGGCGACTGCGCAAGTGATTTAGCGCATGCCAGCTTCGCTCAGCCCCATGACGATGACCTGAACGTTGGGCTTGAACGTCGATTCCAATACGGCATTCGTGTCTTCCGTGCTCAACCCGGAAGACTCAAGAATCCGTTCGCGCACGATGTTCGGTGAGTATTTGGGGTGCGGCGAACGACCTTGCTCGCGTGCATAGCTGGCCTCAATAAACATCCCGGATGCCGCTGCGATGGCGCATTCAGCAACTTTTTTCTTTTCGATGTGCCTTGCCTTGGACGCATCTTTCCAGCATCCAGATTCATAGGAAAACATCTGGTTAACGTCGCCATCAAGGTAACTGCGGAACATATCTCCAGAAATCTTGATGATCTGCCTGTCGGAAAGCAGCGACGCATCGGCGGCGAAGACGTTGGTTGCGGCAAGCATCGCCGCGCAAAAAATCAATTTCCTCATATTTCCTCATTAAATTGAATTTTCAAACTCATCTATAGCAGCCTCCAATACCTCGCGCAGAAGATCTTTATCTGCATCTACGCTGACGCCATGTTCGATTTTATATGATGCTTTTAATTTTTCTGCTATTGCAGAAACAATGTCTGGCGACGTTATTGCATCTTTCAATCTATCTTCAGACAAGATGTTTTCTTGATGGAAAGATGCTTTGGTCTCTCCTGAAATGATGGCTTGCTTGCTTATTAGGTACAGATCATCAACATCACTCTTGGACAGTCCGTCGTCATCAAGAATTTCAATGTCGAAAATTTGCAGAATTCCGGGCTCAAAGCCTTTCCTTGGCGTCACATGGAGCAGCATCCATCGGTTGCCGTTCGTAAGTATTGCCCACTCTGCATGCAACGCAATGGCATAGTTCGCCACCTGATTCACGGCGGCAGAATTCAGTTGAACGGATGCAGCCTTGCATTCAATGACGGCAATGACGGACTCCTTATAAAGGAGGGCGACATCAACGCGCTTGCCAAGCACGGAAAGCTCGGCGGTAATGTCGTCGTCTTTGTAGCCGAATGCGGCGCGCATCATGTCGATTACCCAGCGGCGCGTCTCCTCCTCGTTGCGACGCCTATTGGCAATTTGCTTTGCTATGCGGCCTATGCTTTCTGAAATTTCCTTGTTGATTTTTGCGCTGACACTACGCTTGCTGCGAGCCTTAAAAAAACCTATCACTACACATTTCCCTATTTAATTTTTTTCAACATCTCCCGCACGACTCCGACGATGCGCGAATCGCCAAGTGGCTTGATGGGGTAGCGCTGGTTGAGGGGCTTCAGGAACAGGTCGCTGCCATCGCGCACAAGTTGCTTAAAGGTGGCCTCACCATCGCCGTTCCTGACAATCACGTAATCGCCAGGGTTGTGGTCGATGTCTGGCTCTACGACGATGGTGACGCCCCGGGGGAAATCAGGCTCCATGCTGTCGCCACGCACGGTCAGAGCGAAGGTGTGCTCCCTAACCGTAACAGTTGTCTTGACCCACTCTTCCACATTGTCTGTTTCGATGGCGTCGCAGAAGTCCCCGGCCTGCACCCACGAGATCAGCGGGACGCGCCCATCAACGGCAGGGGCCGGGCCGAGATCGTCTCCGTGCGGGATGTCGAGCCACCCTTCGGGCTTGTCGGCTGCCTTCTCGATCTTCCGGGCGGTCTCTTTCCTCATGCCGCGCGGTTTGCCCGTCTTGGCGTCCGGCACACCGTCACGGAGCTGGACGAACTGAGAGGTGGACATGTTCACGAGCTTTGCGGCAGCAGTCGGCCCTCCCGCCTCATGCTGGATCAGCCTCATGCTATCTCGCCGAAGATCGTCGATGTCTTTCATGGCACTTTTGATTACATAGCAGTTCGCTAAGTTTGTCCAGTCCCGTTACGCTATTGACACAACCTTAGCGATTCGTTAAAGTTGCAGGAATGCAACTGAAAGCCTACCTCTCTGAGCGGCGTGGTCGATCCATGCGCCTGGCGCTTGAACTCGGCGCCCCTCAATCCCTCATATCGCAGTGGTTCAACGGCCGCCGCCAGATCCCGGCCAAGCGCTGCCCCGCCATCGAAAAAGCCACTGGCGGCGCCGTGACCTGCGAAGAGATGCGACCAGATGTTGACTGGGCCTACCTGCGCGGCGATGTCGCCAAGGAGACGGTCGGTGCCTGAGTCCTCCCAACCCTCCGCCACGCCCATCGAAGGCGCGCAGCAGCCCGGCCCCGCCAGTGACGCCTTGCGCGAACCGGCCCAGCCCCTGGCCTTCACCCAACACGGCGCTCCCGAGGAAGCAGCGCCGAGGCTGATTCAGATCGGCCCTCTGGATGTTTGACGGCCCCGAGGCCGCGTTCGAGTTTTCCATGGCGCCAGTGTCCCCGCCAGCGGGCGCGGCGCATAGACGAATTTGAGGAGGTGTTAGCCAATGCGTAGACCAATCAAGCAGACCCACCGCGCGCTGTTCCTGGCGTTGCAGGCGGATGCCAAGCAGTTCCCGGGCGGCATCCGCGCCATCGGCGAGTCGATGGGGATGAACGGCAACACGCTGGCCAACGGCATCAACCCCGATCACGACGCGCCGCCGCCGTCGTTCGGCGCGATCCTGGAAATCGTGATGCTGGCCCAGGCCCGCCGCGCGGTGTTCGCCATGGCGAGCATGGTCGGCCAGGTGCCGATGGACTTCGAGCTGGAGCCGCGCGAGCCTGCGGAGGCGGTGCGCCTGTTCCTTTCGCTGGTGGCATCTGCATCCCACCTGCTCTGCGCCGGTTCGGAGGCCGCCAAGGATGGCCGCTTCGACGCCGACGAGCGCCGCGCGCTCGAACCGCTGCTGCTGGCGTTGATGAAGTCGTCCGGCGAGCTGCTGCAATCCGTTCGAGGAGGCGCGCTGTGACCAAGACCGCAGCCCTCTTCAAGCCGCTGCCGCACGCGCAGCGCGTCGTCGTGGCCCGCAAGCTGGGGACGGAAGCGGCCAACGCCGCCGAGTTCAGGGCCAGCGAGGAAGCGCCGGAGTTCCGGGCGCGGGCGTTGCAGTTCATCAAGGACTTCGTGGCGGCGCAGACCGGCCCGGTGGCCGGAGAGGACATCACGCTGGCGGCGCGGCAGGCCGGCATACGCCAGAAAGATGACCGGGCCTTCGGTGCTATCTACTCCAAGGCGATCCGGATGGGGTACATCCGCGTCGTCGGGCATTGCAACCGTGTTCGGGGCCACGGTACGGCGGGCGGCAGGCTTTACGCGCCGGTGGCCGCATGACGCGCTTCATCGTCCGCCGCCGACCGCGCGGCTATCTCTGCTGGTGCGCCGCCTTCACCGCCCGACGTGGCTGGAGGCAGGTCGGAGCCGAGGCGTTGGCCGTGGTTGACGACTTCGGTTGGCTTGTTTTTGTGGGGGCCGCGTGATGGAGCAATACCTCGACCGCTGCACCTTCGGCGACGTACGCTCCGTGCTGCGTCAAATGATCGCTTCCGGCGTGCAGGTCAACACCATCGTGACCAGCCCGCCGTACTGGGGCCTGCGCTCGTACCTGCCTGATGCGCATCCCGACAAGCCCTTGGAGATCGGCAGCGAGCCGACCATCGGCGAATTCATCGCCACCATGGTCGAAGTGTTCGACCTGTGCCGCCAGGTGCTGCGCGACGACGGAACCATGTGGGTCAACATGGGGGACAGTTACGCGGCCAACGGAGGTCGCAGCGGCAGTGGCTACGGCAACGAATGCGACGGTTGGAAACGTACGAACCGGGATGAACGAGGACGTTCAACGACGCCGCGCGGCCTCAAACCCAAAGACCTGATCGGCCAGCCCTGGCGCCTGGCCTTCGCGTTGCAGGACGCCGGCTGGTATCTGCGCCAGGACATCATCTGTCACAAGCCGAACCCCATGCCAGAAAGCATCCGCGACCGATGCACCAAGGCGCACGAATACCTGTTTTTGCTATCGAAATCTGAGCGTTACCACTACGATTTCGATGCGATGCAGGAGCCGGTCAGCGGCACCGCGAACCAGCGGCGCGCGACGATCAAGACGCCGGACGGCTGGGACACTGGAAAGGGATCGGGAGGCCACGGATCGTTTCATCGCAACGGGCGCGAGAAAGGTCATGCGCGGGAGCTTTCGCAGGGCGTAGGGCGCCGCCAAGGCCCGCCCGGCAATCCCGCCGAGGCCGATCTGGCCGCCGTAACCGGCAGGCTGCCAGGCAATGTCAACCCGCCGAAAGGTCAGCTCAAATACGAAAACGGCGCGGAAGAACATCGAACCAAAGCAGGTCTGCTCAACTATGCGCGCAAGCTGGCTGAAGCCGGCAGCGGCGCCAAGAACAACGCCAGCATGGACGAGGCGCTGGCCGTCATGCCGACGCGGAGAAACCGCCGCAGCGTCTGGACGATTGGAAGCGAGCCGTACTCTGGCGCGCATTTCGCCACCTTTCCGCGCGCTCTGGTGGAGCCGTGCATTCTTGCCGGATGCCCACCGGGCGGCGTCGTGCTTGATCCGTTCTTCGGCAGTGGCACGGCCGGGCAAGTGGCGCAGCAGCTTGGCCGCCGTTTCATCGGCATCGAACTGAACCGAGCCAACGAACCATTGCAGGCAGATCGCCTGCGGCAACCGTCCTTGATGTTGGAGGCTGCCTGATGGCTGCTGTTGAATGGTTCCGCCTGTGGCACGACATGCCCAACGATCCGAAGTGGCGCACGATTTCCAGGGCTTCTGGACAGTCCATTTCGGTCGTGCAAGCTGTCTGGCTGCAAATTCTGGTGTCCGCCTCTCAGTCGGAAGAGCGCGGCACGTACACGATCCTCGAAGAGGACATTGCCAGCGCCCTGAACGAGGGCGACGATGCCGTCTCCGCGATCATCAAGGCCATGCAGGGCCGCGTGCTCGACGGCAAGCGTTTGACCGGCTGGGAGCGCCGGCAACCCTGCCGCGAGGACGGCGCTACGGGCACCGGCAAATCGCCCGGTAGTAACTACGTTTACTACGTAGTAGATACGGAGCGCGACGTAGTAAAGGTAGGGATCAGTAGGAATCCATGGTCACGGGTCAAGGACATCCAGGTCGGTTCGTCGTCGAAATTCGAGCTGCTGGCGACCCTCAAGACCAGTGAGCGGAGCGAAAAGGCGCTGCACAAGTTCTTTGCAGCGACGCGCCTTCAAGGCGAGTGGTTCGAGCGCAGCGAAGCTCTTAACTCGTTGATTCAAAAGACTATTTCCAAAGAGGTCAGCACCTTCGAGCAGTCTGTTGGCTACCTGTCCTCGCTGCCCGTAGAAGCGTTCGTAGTTGGCGTAGATGGCGTAGATGGCGTAGTTGACGTAGTAACTACGAAAGATACAGATACAGATACAGATACAGATACAGATACAGATACAGATACAGATACAGATACAGATAAAGAGAGCGAGATTCGCGCGGGCGAGCGCGCGACACCGCCGTCCGCGCCAAGCCCGGCCATCGCCCCGGCGCTGGCCGGCGCCGCCGCCAAGGCCATGCGCCAGGCCGGGCTGTCCGACGGCAACCCGTCGCATCCCAAGCTGCTGGCGCTGCTGGCGGCGGGCGTGACGGCGCAGGAACTGGCCGACGCGGCCTCCGAGGCGGTGCGGCGCGGCAAGGGCTTTGCCTACGCGCTGGCCGTGGCCGAGGGGCAGCGCGCCGATGCCGCCGCCGTCCGCGCTCCGCCGCGCCAGGCGGCCAATTCCGCGCACGGCGGATTCGATCAACGCAACTACGGAACCGGGGGGAAACTTTGATGAAAACCATCGCCGAGCTGGGCCTGGATGCCCAGCCGAAAACCAAGGCCGTCGCCTGCCCGGCGCACGGCGAGTTCACGAGCCGCTGGTACTTCGGCACGATCTGGTCGAAGTGCCCGGCGTGCAGCGCCGAGGCCGCCGCCAGTGAGCGCGCAGCCGCCGAGGCCCGGCAGCGCGCCGAGCGTCTGGCCGCGTGGCAGCGCAAGATCGGCGACGCTGGCATCCCGGAACGCTTCCGCGACCGCCGCCTGAGCACCTTCGTGGCCAGCACCGACGCGCAGCGCCGCGCGCTGGACTTTGCGCAGGGCTATGCGCGGGATTTCGATGCCGCGCTGCGCACAGGCCGGTGCGCGCTGTTCATCGGCAAGCCGGGCACGGGCAAGACCCATCTGGCGGTCGGCATCGGGATGCATGTGATGAAGCACGGCTCGCGCAGCGTGCTGTTCACCACCGTGATGCGCGCCGTGCGCCGGGTGAAGGACACCTGGGCGCGCGGCAGCGCCGAGAGCGAGAGCGACGCCGTGGCCGCGCTGGTGTTTCCCGACCTGCTGATCCTCGACGAGGTGGGCGTGCAGTTCGGCAGCGACACCGAGCGGCTGATCCTGTTCGACGTGCTCAACGAACGCTACGAGCGGCGCAGGCCCACGCTGCTGCTGTCGAACCTTGCCGTCGATGAGGTGCAAGCCTACTTGGGCGAGCGCATTTTCGACAGGATGCGGGAAGACGGCGGCGAGTTCGTCTCGTTCGACTGGGAAAGCCATCGGCGCACGCAAGGAGCGACGGTATGACTCTGGCCGAAACCGCCCATCTGGCCGTGAGCGCCCAGCGCGGCCTGTTCGTTGCGGCCCGTTCGGAGCGCGCCCAGCGCCTGAGCGGCACGCTGACCCCTGACGTGGCCCAAGGCCATGCCGCCTTCCGCTCGGCGGTGCGCCACCATCTGGCCGGATGCGCCCGGAGGTTCGCCGCCGCGCCTGTGGCCAACGATGCCGCGTTCAACCTGGGCACGGGGACGGAGCCGGCATGAGCGACGTGGTTCTGGTCAAAACCCCCGGCGGCGCGCTGGCGCCGGCGGACGATGGCGCGCGCGCTTTCATCGAGAAGCTCAAGGCGGGCTTTGGCGTGCGCGCCACGGTGCGCAAGGTGCGCAACATCAAGTTCCACCGCAAGGCGTTCGCATTGTTCAAGCTGGCCTTCGACGTGTGGGAGCCGGTCGCGCCGCTCGAATACAAGGGCTTGCCCGTGGCCAAGGAGTTCGAGCGTTTCCGCAAGGACTTGACCATCCTGGCCGGCTTCTACAAGGCCGTCTACAACGTGCGCGGCGAAGTGCGTCTGGAGGCCGAAAGCCTGTCGTTCGGCAACATGGACGACGAGCGGTTCGAGCAGGTGTACCGCGCCGTGCTCACCGCCGTGTGGGATCGCGTGCTGCGCTCCGCCGGCTACGCCAGCGAGGACGAGGTGGATCGCGTGGTCAACGAGCTGATGAGGTTCGACCAATGAAGCGACCGCCAACCGCCGCAGAGAAACGGCACATGGGCCGCGTCGCCGCGCTGGGCTGCGTTCTCTGCGATCACCTGGGCCTGGGCGCCACGCCGGCACAGGTGCATCACGTCCGCGAAGGTCAGGGCATGAGCCAGCGCGCCAGCAACTTCCTGACGGTGGCGCTGTGCCCGGACCACCACCAGGGCAGCTCCGGCTTGCACGGGATGGGCGCGAAAGCCTTCGAGCGCGCCTTCGGGCTGTCCGAGCTGGATCTGCTCGCCATGACCATCGACCGACTGGGGGCCGAATGCAAGTAGTTGCCGATGGTTTCGTGGCGTGCCTGGATTGCGCCCACTACCGCATCCGTGATGCTGGAGCCCTGGGCGGGCTGGGGTTCGGCCTGTGCGCCAAGTCACGCAGCCGGGCATTGCACACGTCCGCCGTCTATCGGCGCAAGTGCTCGATCTTCGTCGAGGCCGAGGACGCGGTGCGTGCATCGCGGGCCGCGTGGAACGAAAAGCGCCGGGGGAAGCGACTGTGAGCAATGCACTGCGCTGGAGCGAGGAACAACTGGCTGCCCATCTGCGCGGCAAGGCGGCGCCAGTACCGGCGCTGACCGAGATCGCCAAAACGATCCCGACGGCCACGGGCAGCCTGCGCGACACGGGCATGAACAAGACCGAGGTCGAATACGCGGCGCTGCTGCAAGGACGCGCCGAGCGCGGCGACATCGCCTGGTGGAAATACGAGGCCGTCACCCTGAAACTGGCCGACAACACGCGCTACACGCCCGACTTCATGGTGATGCGCTTCGATGGCTCGCTGGAGGTTCACGAAACCAAGGGCGGCTTCATCCGCGAGGACGGCTGGCTGAAGCTGAAGCTGGCCGCCTCGATGTTTCCTTTCAGGTTCTTCCTGTGCCAGAAGGCGAACAGGAAGGACGGCGGCGGCTGGTCGATCAAGAGGGTTTAGATGGAAGAGGACATGGCAGAAAAAAAATCGGCGCCCGGTACGCGCCAGGAGCAGGCGGCGGCGGTCAAGACCATCGGCGCGCGGATGCGGCAGGCCCGCGAGCTGTGCAACCTCTCGCAGAGCGCGGCGGCGCGCCGGCTGGGGTACGCCAACCCGTCCAAGCTGTCGAAGGTGGAGCTGGCCACGGACACCAACAGCGTGCCGCTGTGGCTGATCGTGCGGTCGGCCAAGGTGTACGAGGTGTCCATCGACTTCCTGTTCGGCGCCAGCGACGACTGGGAAACCGATGCCAGGATGACGATGGAGCGTTCCGTTTCGGCCTGGCTGTTCGAGGCGATGGAAAAAGCCCGTCTGCGCGATATGGGCGTGCTGCGACGATTGCACGACAAGGTTTCGGCCATGGAGGACGGGATTGGCTCGATGCTGTCGGCGTCGCACGACGTGAGCGCCGCGCTGGATCGTTTCGCCGAGGTGAACCCGGAGTTCCAGGACATGCGGACGGGAAGCCGTCTGGTCGGCGCCGTGGAGCGGGCGAGCGACGCCGCCAGGAACGCTCAGGCCAAGATGACGCGCTTCCGAGTGGAGTGCTCCATGGCCGCCGCCGACACCAGCCAACTGGCATTGTTCGTTTAGAGAGGGATCGAGGGGGATATGGCAGCGAAGCCGAAGCTGACGCCGGAGCGATGGGCGGAGGTCAGAAACCATTGGGAGCTGGATCGGCGCGATGGGTACGCATGGCTGGTCGAGGAGCTGGGCTTGCCCGTGTCCGCTCCGGGCGTGCGCAAGACCGCGCTGCGCGACGGCTGGCTGAAGAAAGCGCCGCTGCACCTGCCTGGAGAGAAACCAACGGTCAAAGCCGCCGAAACCAAGGCCAAGGCGGGCAAGCCCAAGCCGCCGAGGAAGGAGGGTTCCGCGCGCAAGGTTTCCAAGGTTTCTGGAAAACGGGAAACCATCGGAGAAACCAAGGCGCGAGAAACCAAGGAAACCTTGACGCTGACGACCGCCAACAAGCTGGAGCGCGACCCGGACGAGTTCGGCGTGTTCGACGATCTGACGGATCAGCAGGAAATGTTCGTCCGCGAATACCTGGTGGACTTGAACGCAACGCAGGCGGCGATCCGGGCAGGTTACAGCCCCAAGAGCGCCATGTCGCTGGGCTGCCAGCTCCTCAAGAATCCGAAAATCGACAGCGCCATCAACGCGCTGCACAGCGCTCGGGCCAAGCGGCTGGGCATCGAATCCGACGATTTGATGCGGTCGTGGTCGGCCATCCTCACGCTGGACGCCAACGAGATCGCCCAACTGCGCCGGGTCTGCTGCCCGTACTGCTGGGGGGCCGAGCATCAGCGGCAATACACCCCGTCCGGCCTGGAGGAAGCCAAAACCAAGCACGCCCGCGAGCGCGCACGCAGGTTGAAGGCCGACGAGAACGACGATATCGGCGAGTTCCCCGACTACACCGACGCCTGGTACGACAAGCGCAGGCCGCCGCACGAGGATTGCCCTGAATGCCACGGCGAGGGCGTCGCCGATGTGTTTTTCAACGACACCCGCAACCTGTCGCCGGCGGCCCGGCTGGTATATGCCGGCGTCAAGGCGGGCAAGGACGGCATCGAGGTGCTGACCATGAGCAAGGAAAAGGCCGCCGACAACCTGGCTCGCGCGCTGGGCATGTTTAAGGACAAGGAAGCCGAAGTCACCATCAACATGACGTCGATGGGCGAGCTGTCGCTCATCTACGAAACCAGGATGAAGCAGGCCCGCGAACGTCAGGCGCTGGTGCTGGCCGAGCGCGGCATCGTCGATGGCGAGCGGCGCGCGTCATGATGGGCGTCATCGCTGAGGCATTCCACGGGCTGGTGACTTTGCGTCCTGAGCTGGTGACCAAGCTGGTGACAATGCGGTGACCAAGCGGCGCAAAAAACGCAACCTGCTGGGTGATCCGCGCTACGAGGAGTTCGTCGAGCGGTATCACGCCGACCCTCTGCGCTTTGCCGTGGAGGTCACTGGCTTCGTGCCCAGCGACGATCAGGAGGCGATTTTTCAGGCCATCACGCCGGTGAATGCCAAGGTGTCGGTGGTGTCGGGCACGGGCACGGGCAAAACCGCCGTCTTCGGGCGTATCGCGCTTTGGCACCTGCTGTGCAATCCGGTTGCCATCTACGACGGCAAGGTGGAGATCGGCAGCAACACCTACATCGGAGCGCCCTTCATCCAGCAGGTGGCCGACGGCATCTGGAAGGAGATGCAGGACGCGCGCATCGCAATCGCCAACGGGCCTTGCGCCTGGATCAACGACTTCTTCACGATCACCAAGACCCGCGTGCATGTAAACGGGTACTCGGAACAGTGGTTCATCACGCAGATCGCCATGAAAAAGGGCGAGGCCATCGGCGTGGCGGGCAAGCACCGCTACTGGCAGCTCATCATCATCGACGAAGCCGCCGGCGTGCCGGACGATCACTTCGACGTGATCGACGGCACACAGACCCAACCCGGAAACCGCACGCTGATGGCGTCCCAGGGCGCGCGCAGCTCCGGGCGCTTCTACGACTCGCACCACACGCTCACGCTCGAAAACGGCGGCACCTGGAATCCCCTGCGCTTGAATTCTGAGCGATCCCCCTTCGTCACCACCGGGTGGCTACGGGCGCGCGAGTCGGAGAGCGGCGGACGGCATTCTGTGGAGTACCAAATCCGGGTGCTGGGCCTGTTCGCGCAGAACAGCAGCAACGTGCTGATGACGCGCGCCGACATCGAGGCGGCGTTTCAGCCGCGCCAGATCATCGGCGACGACGAGCCGTTCGGCTTGGTGGTGCTGTCCGACGTGGCGTTGGGTGAGTACCGTGACGATTCGGTGGCCGTGGTTGCCAAGGTCATCGGCGACGCCGACCACGGCCCGGACGCGCGGCGCGTTGAGTTCATCGAAATCCCGATCTGCTCCAACGACAAGAACGAAATCGACCTGGCTGGCGATCTGGTGAACCTGGTGGGCAAGCTGTCCAACGCCACCCTGTACGTGGACGGCGGCGGCGTCGGCGCCACGGTCTGCAAGCTGATCGAGCGCTCCGGCGGCACGGTGGTGCGCGTGAACTGGGGTGCGCCGTGCTTCAAGAACGAATACAAGCAGCGGTTCTACAACCTGCGCGCCTGCGCCCAGGTGCGTTTTCGCGATGCCATCCGGCAGGGCCGCGTGGTGCTGCCGCAAGGCATTTCCAAGAAGCTGCGCGAGAAGATCATCGACCAAGGTTCGCGGCTGCCGTACCACTTCAGCGAAGCCGGCGGCCTGCGCTACGTGATGGACAGCAAGGAGAACATGCGCCGCGACGGCATCAAGTCGCCCGACCTGATCGACGCCATGAGCTTCATTTTCCTGGAAGGCGCGACCTACGTGGTGGCCGACGGCGCTGCCAACGCGACCGGCAGCCTGACGGCATCGGTGCTGGCGCGGGCGCAGGAGATGCTTGCGGACGTGTGAGCGACAAGCCGAATCAGGCCAGAGCTTCAATCACCGCTTGCGGGTTGCGCTCGATCACGTTGAGCAGCACCAGCGCCGGGCCGTGGGGGTTGCGGTCGCCGCGCTCCCAGTGCCGCAGGGTTGCCGTCGAAAAACCAAAGCGGGCGGCGAACTGCTCCTGCGTCATGCCAACCTTGGCGCGCACGGACTTCACGTCCACGGTTCTTGGGCGATGCACGCGCACGCCACGTTCGTCGCCCTTGGCGTGGGCAATGGCCTCTTGCAGCCCCTGCCGGATACTTTCAAATGCGGTGCTCACGGTTTGCGTCCTTTCCAGATGTTGACCAGTACGTCCACCAGTCCGGCCAACTCATTGCACTCGGCCTTTGTCAGGGTGGACTTGTCGCCCTTCGCAAAGAGCGTCAGCAGGTACAGCGGCATGAAGTCACTGTGGTAGTAGTAGATGACCCGCACGCCCCCGCTCTTGCCTTGCCCGCCGCGACGCCAGCGCAGCTTGCGCACGCCGCCGGTGCCTTCCATGACATCCCCGTCCTCGGGGTGCTCGGCCAAGTAGTCGATCAGCTCCTGGCGCTCTTTCGCGCTCAGGAGCTTGTCGGCCACGCGGATGTAGGTCGGCATCTCGGCGATGCCGTGCAGTGTTTCGGCCATGCCATATTCTAATCCAATGGATTAGAGCCATCAAGATGGGACGGAAAACATCGAAGAAATCCAGCGCCGAAGGTGGGAGCATCGTTCGAGTCATTGCTACCGAGTTCGCACGATGGAAACGCCAGTCATCAGCTACAACCTGCGTGATCGCGGGCGCCAGTATCGCGGCAAGGAGCGGAATTTCAACCTCCGCGCCATTTGCGACGCCATCAACGGCCCGGCCTGCCAGGAGCGCGTGAAAAACCGCGACCTGGTGGGTTACTACGGCCACTGGCCGCGCATCAAGTTCGGCATGAACCCGGCGGAAGGCGGGCTGGAGGATGGCTTGCCGTCCCTGGTGGAACCCGCGCTGGTGACGACCCTGCTGCGCGCCAGCCCGGACGGCACCATCGAGCATCAAGCCGAATTCCTCAACAACGACCCCGGCCAGGTGGCGGCGAAGCTGTTTTCCAACCGCGTGGGCGGTTTCAGCTCGGCCATCGACCAGACCCGGCCCGAGTTCTTCGGCTTCGACTACGTGCTGGAGCCGAACTACAGCACCAACAGGGGCTACACCCTGGACGACGTGCGGGGCATGACGCTGGACGACGTGCAGGCGGCCATCTACGACGAGCAGTTGCGCGGCCTGAACCGCCTGCTGGACTCGGCCACGGCGGAGCGCGACATTGCCAACGGCGTCATCGAGCGCCTGAGCGCCGAAAACGAGCAACTGCTGTCACTGCTGGCGGCCAAGGGCGCTCCCACTGGCGCCGTGCTGGATTCCGCGCCCATGTCGCCCTTCGCCGTCTCCGCCGATCAGATGGAGCGGATGCGCCGCGACGCCGAAGCCTTCCGCTCTGCCATGGCGTTGCCGAAATTCGTCGAGCCGGCGAACAACGCCGACCCGGCGCAGAGCGTTCCGGCCTACGGGCGGCTGCTCGAAAAGTTCCTGCGGTAAGCGGTCATGCTCCAGAACGTCAAGATCGCGCTCGGACAGTTCATGGGCCGCTACTTCGCGTCCATCGTGCCGACCACCAAGCCGCTGGAGGGCTACGTCACGCGCCCGCTGGCCAAGGCTGTCGCCTGGGCGCCGGCGCGCATGGTGGACGCCGCCGAGGACATGCTGGCGCTCTGGCTGCGCGCCGATCTGGAGGGCGCACCCACCGCGCCGCCGGAGCTTCCCGCCATCATCGTCGCCATTTCCAAGGACTACGTGCCGACCGGGCGCGACTACACCCGCCAGGTGGCCGAACGCCAGTTGGTGATGATTCCCGGCGACGCGAAGGAGCGGATGTTCGGGCTGCGCGCCGTGGCGGGCGACGTGCGGGCGCAAGTCGTCATCTTCGCCACGGATGAGCCGTCGGCGCACTCGCTGGCCGCGCAGTTCCTGCTGTTTTTGGACGCGAGCGAGAACCGCCGGTTCGATGCCGTGTACCGCTTCGCCGGGGTGGACACGGCGTGGCCGGTGCAGATCGAAACGCCGGAAAACCCGGCCATGGCGATCAACACCGACGCCAAGAACCTGACCGTGCTGGCCATCGACCTGTCGCTGCGCGTCGAAGTGCCGCTGTACGACGCGCCCAAGGAGGGCGAGCCGAACGACGGCAAGGGCACGCCCGGCATCGACGATCCGGCGGGCTACCCGCTGGTGCAGTCCGTCAACGTGAAGGCGACGCCGTGATCCAGATCCAAGCCACCGTCACGGGCTACGGCGGCCGCCCGTGCTCGCTGTTTTCGGCCTACGACCCAGAGGCCCGCGTGCTGGTGATCGGCGCCGAGGCCGACTACCGCGCCGAGCGCCGCGATGGCTGCATCGTGCTGACCAACGTGCCGGACATTGCGAGAGACCGCCTGTTTACCGACGCCGATTTGCTTCCGGCCATTGCCGCCTTCCACGCGCTGAAGGCCGGCGTGGCCGCCGACGGCAAAAGCTCCAGGCTGGCGTTTGCCGAGCGGGCGGTGCGCGCCGACCCCGACAAGTCCATCGAGCGCGACGGCATGGACGCCAGCGGGCCGAAATACCGCGTGGCCGACGGCATCACCTGCGGCCAGATCGCGGCGCTGGCGACCTGCCTGCACGCCATCCGCTCCGACACCGTGGAG
>Ga0123357_10001145_pt1 | contig 27561 bp, 21 predicted proteins | sample TergutEmb28metaG_FD_89873 | JGI IMG/M metagenome (GOLD analysis project Ga0123357, IMG submission 89873) | Embiratermes neotenicus P4 segment gut microbial communities from Petit-Saut dam, French Guiana - Emb289 P4 | ecosystem: Host-associated > Arthropoda: Insects > Digestive system > Gut ...
AAAAAAAAATAAAAAAAAAATAAAAATATATTAGATAAAAAAGAAAAGAAGAAAGGAAAAGAAAGGAGGGGAAGATTGTGTGTTTGGGGGGGGGGGGAGGGGAGAAGTCAATAATATAATACACAAAAGACGCTTCCTTGCATTATAAGTTTTTGAATTCACATGTTTGAGCTTCTAAGTATGGGTAAACAACAATAGATGAAATATAATTCTCAGACTCTGAAAGAACTGGTCCTGAATATTAAGATATGAAAACTGACGAACATTGTAACTACACTGTACAAAAAGTGACATGAACATACTCTTATATTGGCTGAGGTTTTTAGTAAGCATGTTTGAACTAATCACCCTTGGATATTGAGGGCTTTGTGGAATATACCACTGAGATGCTGAAGGATACAGGAGCAAAAATTGAATATTTACCTCGAAATTTCCGAAATTTTTGAGTACATATTTGTCACATAGAAAGGGATTGAAATTAGGAAAATGATGACAGCAAACAGAGAAGTTACAGGTAACTTCATAGTTGAGAGATCAACATAACGACACAGAACAGAGGTCTCCTTACATTTTTTTGTTTTTCAATAAGCATGTTAAGCCTCTCAGTTTTGGGTAAACACCTATAGGTGAAAAAGGCTTCTCAGACTCTAAAAGTACAGGACCTGAAAATTCAGATATGAAAAAGGACAAATGTTACAACTTAATGCTAAACAAAAAGAAGTACAGAACTTCCAAATACAGAGGCTGAGGTTTGGTGTAAGCAAGTTTAAACTAATCACCATTTGGTAATGCGGGCTTTTTGAAATAGACAACTCAGAATTAGAAGGGTACAGTAGCAGAAATTGAATATTTACCTCAAAATGTCTAAATTTGTTAAGTACATATTTCTCATATAGAGAGGGAGGAAAATGCAGAAAATGAATATTTAAGTTGCCAAAATATATAAAATAACAACAGCAAGCAAAGAAGTTACAAGAAACTGTGTAGGAGTCAGATAAAGTGAAATATATATTTGAATGATATATGCATTTATTGGTACTGAGAGACTGAGAATGTCACAGTTTTATTACTGATACCATTGCATGCTGTAAATGTAAATGATGTTAAATTCAATGAAATTCTTGCTAGACCTATGTAATGTTTGTATGTAGAACCGTGTTTTTAAGTTTCTAGGACAGTTCTCTTCCTACTAGAAAAAAAATATGTATTTTAACTTACATTGGTGCTTCATCTAATATTTTGGGAATTAAAGTCTGCGGTTTGCTGCCTCCAAGACTGAATGAGATTACATGAACTATACAGGTCTATAAATGGAATTACAATAGTGTGTAATACACCTGATTTATACCACAATAGTGCAACCATGGTATTAATCTTTCATATCAAACATTGGTAAGAGTGTATATTCATTCATGTTACTTGGTATGGTCAAGCTCTGAAACCACTTTGTCCTTGCAGGAGTTTAAGTTTTCCATTTGATTTGTGAGCTTTGGCTACAAGGAAAACCAGCAAACTTAATGATTAATTGTTGAGCCATCAATATAATATGAAATAGAGCACTCGTGAAATATCAATTTGCCTAACCCCCCAGTACACAGTTTAAGAAGAAGCAGAGAAAACTTGACAGATCATTAAGACCAACACTTAAGCAGGCTATATTTTTACGAAAATATAAGGAGTCCACCCCCAGCAAAGTTTTGACAGAAGGTGTGATTGTAACCCAACTGTCTAGTAATGTGGGAATCTCAGTTTGATGAATAGTATGGATAACAACAGATTGCTGTTCCATGAGCAATTTGTGAATTGTTTCTCACATCTGTGATATTTTCATGGTCTTGGTCAGAACATGAGTTGAAATTAATTTTATGGAATGTTCTGAGTAAAACATTAGAAGTGAAGTGAGATGAATCAAGTGTGGAGCAGAGAATTTTTTTTTTTTAGTTCAATAATTTTAAATGATTAGATCAAGAATCAAGAGTTTTTGTATTGTGTCTCCATAGCTCCAGTAATATGAAATTTCAATTTTCATCATGTCTATAGATGAAACTTTTTGACAGACATCCCTCTCTGCCCATGCAGTGTCGAGATAAACAACCAAAGAAATGAGTTACTGATACTGAACAGAACACAGCCTTGACATTTCTTTCTTTTGGGTATATATGCAAGGGTTAGTCAGAGCTAAATGCCTCCTGTACTTTATTTTGCGCTGTTTACAAGTTCAACAAGTGAAAACTTCATGAACCTCGCTACTATACTGCTGAAAACATAATTATTTTTTAATGAAGTCTCCATTTTCATCAGCAGTCTTCTTACTTATTAACAAGCGCATACAGTCACACCCATTACAAGTTGTTAATTTTAAGGTAGCTTTAAGGTAATAACAACAGCCCATGATAGTGAACGGTGACAAACAAGACCGGATGTCCAATTTTTACAAATGCAGCCTCACAGTGGAAGTCTGTCCATATTTCCACCACACCCTGAACAGGGTGCTACACACACACATATATATATATGGCGATACAAAGTGAGTGTTCAAGTGATAATAAGTAATATAGAAATATTCTCACCATACCTCCACTGGACAACAGGATATAGAATGTGTGACCTGTGACAGCTCATAGCGACGAAATAGCCCGTTCTCCCTCTTATGACAAGAATTGTACCCACTGACATCAGCATCAACCTGGGGGCCACATATCTGTAAGTAATATTTCCACAAAAATACCTTGCTAAAACATGTTCCCAGACACAAATATCTGTGGCAATTTCAAAACCAAATGCCCATTACCAGCTAATTATTTTATTTTATTTCATTTCATTCTGTCCTTATTTTCTGTTTTATTTTTAGCTTACCCATTTTCACTCACCTCATTTTTACATTTTATGTCATTTATTTTTATATTTATAGTTTTATTTTATTTAGCGTACTTCATTTTGTTTCCATTTTTCATTTTTATTTTGTTTTTATCCTCCATTTACATGTCTTTCGCAATATAGGCCCCCCTAAATAAAAACAACATTGACAATAGACGTCCACCTAACAATCCAGCACGGTACAAAAAAGATTTCCCATCCTCACCACATCGCGTCCGTGGCCTGCAGCCGAAACGCAGGCAACTCATAATGTCTATGGAATCTCAGCTCTCCCTGCTACTGGCAGCAATTACAATGCCGCAATACCAGTCGGCTTCCCCCTCAAGCCTACGACATTCCATTGATACCTCCAGCAATAATGGCGATCTTTATGAAATCATAGACGTAACATGACATGTAGAGATTTACATATAAAACCTTCTGCACACACGCCCTCCAACTCTTTTGTAAACGAGATCTCGTCCCCTCTACTTACACCAACATTGATGGTTATACCGTATCATATTACATATTGTGTAGTTTTCTCCGATAATTATATCCAACCTGATGATGGCCAAAAGTAGTATTGGCCGAAACACATAGTTGACATGTTATGTATAACTGACAATACAGTTGTGTTATGACGGTCATGTCCATGCATAACTGTTTCCTTATTACAAGTTGTGTTCTTCTTGTGCAGCACCTGGATCATGGTGTACTGCAGTGCCTTGTTTTCATGTAATGGTGTCCTCCTAGGCTCTCTTTCAAAGGGCCAAACAAGTGACAGCGCAATGGTGCAAGGTAAGGACTGTAGGGTGGGTGCAGCAACACTGTACATCCACATGTTGCGATGGCCTCAACGGTGTTCAAACCTGTGTGGCCTGGCATTTTCATGGAATAGCAACACTGACTTTTTCCCTGTGAGACAAACCTGTGGAAGGTGAGGATTCAGACTTTGTAGTATTTCATTACAGTGGTGAGAATTCATTGTTCTCTCCTAGGTAAGATGTTCACGAGAATATCGTTCTCATAAAATACTGCAGCCATGATTTTTCTTGCCTGTGGCACACTCTTGAATTTTTATTTCTTGGGAATATCATATGGTGCCATCCATTGATTGCTGCTTGGGTTCAACTTCCATGCCAATTTGTAATAGGAAAGGCCTCCTGTCTGTTATCAGTGCAAAAGATCAATGGCAATTGTTTTCCTTACTTCTTTTTATGCCTCTATACTGTTTGTAATACCTGATGAGCACAGACCATGGAAGAGCTAAGTTTTTCATTTATTATGCTGCCTCTGCAACTGGATGGGTGTTGTTATGTAATGGTCACCATGTATCAGCCCATCAACCAGGCAGCTGTTGGCAGGCATTGCTGCTATGCAAGAGTGACCACTCTGCAATATTCAATAAGTTCTGCTGTCCTATCTTAGCTTTCTTAATCTGTCTTACCTATCATGAGACAGTATTCATTACCACAAGTACTTCCTCATACACTTTCAGGAGATGTTTGTGAATAGCTCATACAAGTTGGCTTCTCACCTTCAGTAACCAAGGACTTGATGACTGTTACCACACATCAGTCTGTGGCATTTAAAATGAACAGTTATTCTGACATCTCTTGAGTGAAACTGTTGTCACTATTAGAAAATGACAGAAAGTGTTTGACGACTTCACTGATGTAGTGGTTATTCCCATTAAAAGGAATGCAAGGGGATAAAAAAATGGAAGGCATGTTTTCCTAACCACCCCTTACAGATTTTGGGAATGCTTCCTTTTTGCTTACAGATTTCCACTACTTCCACCAAAAAGATTATAAGGGTTCTAGACACTACAGCATTGATACATACCAACCCAGTCAAAAAATGTCCTGCTTTACTGGACCTCACTCCTTATGATTTCTTGGAAGTCCACATTTTACTTCCTTCTGATCCATTTTGGTCCAGTCTTGTCTTCACAGCATTTGTCCATTTCATTACGATCCTTTTACACTAATGTCTATGACATGATATCTTCTCTTCTCATTTGTCAAGCTTATGTTTGGGAACATCTGGAGTATGGACCTGCAGTTTCTAGTGTGAGATTTGAGTTGCCTGGACATTTTCCTTTCACTGATTGGCAAGAGCTACAGCACTTTCTCCACCAAACCCCACCAGCTGTGTGGCCAAATAAATAGGGAGCTGATACTGACTACTGAGATTATTAGGCCCAAGAAGTTAATAAACAATATGATGTTTGTTTGTGGAAATTAAAAATAAGTGTGTATGTTATTTGTTAGTGTTACATGTTTTTAATTATAGTGGTAAAAACAAAATGAAAAAGAGAACTGCCTTTTGAGAATGATTGTACAACCCTGTTTACAGGTGTGTTGGAAATGTCACTGATGCAATATGTGAGTAAGTTTTGGATTTGGAGTTGGTAGTGGTTTCCTTTACAGAAGTCAAATGGTTATGCTTAGGTACACAATAATTTGTATTTTGCAGAAGAAAAATGTCATTGTGTTTAAAATGAGGACAGGTTTAATTCTTAGAGAAGCCCCATGTTGTAGGATTTTGTAAAACCAAGATTGTCTTAAAAATCTGAAGGTAGGTACCCTTAAATTGGATGCAGCAGGATCCTCTAAACCAAGACTACTCAGCCTCACATTCCACACAACAGTAGGCTTCATGAGTTCATATTTTAACATGTCAGCAAGGCCTAACTGGAATTAAACTGTGATAGGTGTCTTCACACCCCACTGAAAGTGCCTCCACTTTGTCGTAGTATTGGGGCTTGAGTGGCCAAAGGATCCTAAGAGCTATGCCGTTGGTAGCTTGCTACTGTTAGGGTCTCCCTTGCCGGACAGGTCGAAGGTGATGGCCCAGACTAAAAGAGGCACTCTGGTCCTCCAGGTTGGGGGTTGGGCAGCGGGCTGACAACCTACCCCTGTAAAAAATGCTTGTTACAAAAACTCAAAAATGAGCCTTGGAAGTGTGAAACAGAAATGAACCTGGCGGTGTTTGAGGATTGGAACTTGGAATGTCCTATCATTACATAGACCAAGAGCAAGCAATACAACAATTAGGATAACCAGGCTTGGATGGGCAGGACATATAGTACTAATGCAAGATAATCTACCATGTAAGAAAATCACCTTGGACAAGCCAGAGGACAGAAAGCGACGGGGAAGGCCAAACCTCAGATGGATGGACGGAGTGATGAGGGATGCAGAGAGGCTGGGAGTTAGAAATTGGAGGATCAAAGCCAAGGACAAAGATGGTTGGAGGCGACTTCTAGAGTCGGCCAAGACCCTACATGGGTTGTAGCGCCCGGGAGTGAGTGAATCAGGTGTCTTCAAAACTGACTGCTCATGAACGTGTGGGCTGTGGAGATTATAGTTCTTCACTTTGAAACTAGAATGTTCTGAAATCAATGTGTTGTAGACAAGATATTAATTTACTAGAGGCACCAGATTCATCCCAAAAAGCACTTCATGAGCCCAGACAGGGAAATTGCAATGGTACTGATGAAAAAATACGGGAGTTAGTGCCAAAAAAAGTAAAAAATGACATTACAGTGCCAGACAATACAAATGAAAGCCCTGGAAGATGCTACATCACTGGAGATTCTGTAGCAATATATCAAAACCCGCAATGATCAGGAAATAAGATTTATGCATTGTAAAGGATTAGCTGTTTGTTAGAGAAGATGTAATGTAATTTATTCACATTCTGTAAATCCAAATTAGGATACAATCCTATGAATATAGACAAAGTCACATAATACTATCTAACATAATATACACAGTGTTGGAAGAATCTTAGCAATAAATAATAAAACACCTAACACCAATTTTAAATTGTTTTCAATGGAATATCTCTGATAATTAAAATATTCTTCACTATTATAAAAGGAATTTATGAGTAAAAACCTCTTTAAAGCATTCCAAAATGGTACTATCTCATTAGCTAAGTCTTTGACATTGCGAGGAAGGGTGTTAAAAGTTTTAATTGCTGAGTAGTACACTGCTTTTGGAACTTTGTTAGATTAGCTGTGGGTGGATGTAATTTAGTTTTAAACCTAGTGTGAATACTGTGGATCTGATTATTTGTATAAAATAAATATCACAAATATTGACAGTGAAAAGATATATTGAGTATATAAGGGCAGTATTTCTAATTTTTTGAACAGTTCCCTACATGAATCTCTCATTCTTGAATTTGTGATGATTCTAATCACCCTTTTTTGAATTTTGAAAATCTTAACACTATATGGTTGATTTCCCTAGAAAATTATCCCATAACTCATAATTGAATGCAAAATAAACCATTCTTAAAGTTTCTTGAGATATTATAGCTTGTATCATTTGAATTACAAAACATGCTGTATTCAATTTTGACATCATTTGGTCTATATGACCCTTCCATGATAGGGAGTCATCAATGATCAAACCCAAAAATTTTGTAGTTGAGCTTTTGATGTAATTACCCTGGTAGTTAAGTTTCAAATCATAATCCCAGCTATTTTTCATACTAAATTGTAAGTAATGTGTTTTATTATAATTTAATATTAATTGGTTTACTTTAACCCAATTATTAATATCCCCAAATATTTTACCTATTTTTTTCTCAAAATTTGCCAAATTTGGACTAGTTACTATTATACTGGTATCGTCTGCACACAAAAAGATAAATGCCAAAGCTTCCCACTGACTATCTTGAAAAATTAATAGCATACCAGCAACATATAATTAACTTGCACTGCAAACATGATTATCTGTTAGGAGAAGTGAGTAACATACTAACCCAAGCATTGTTTGACAGATAAGATTACAAGAAATTTTTAGCAGAAAGAGAGGACATGACAAACTGGGATTAAATGTGATGCTTTCAGTCTAGCTGATGGGAGGTAACTAACATTTGTTATTCTAAAAAGAAGGAATCATCTGCAAGAAAAAGATACCAGTGGAAGTACATTTAAATGTAATGAGAAAGGGTGGATGACAGAATTCATGGTTGAATGGCTGAGAGAATTCTGACAAGAAGAACAGAGGATCTAGAAACCAGAGAATGCTAGTGTTTGTTGCTTTCAAAAGTCACAACACTGGAAGTGATATATCTGACTTCTAATCTACATATAGAACTGCCCCCATAGCAGGTGGCATGACCTTTCAGTGACAGGTTCTTGCTGTGGTAGTTAACCACTTGCAGACACACTACTGTATGTTGGCAGTATGGGGAGTGACTGCTATCTGGGATGTGCCACTAACACCAGCAGGAAAGAAACATACCACTATCTGAAGCATTAATTGATCAGTGGATTAAGATGGCTTGGAATGACATTTCACTAAAATCCTAGAGAAGGGTGTTTAGAAACTGCTGCATGTCAAACGACATGAATGGAACAAAGGGTATGTCTTGTGGGATGAAGAACATGAAAAATTATCTTCCAGTGACAAAAGTGTTAGTCATGACTACTTAATTACAGAATATTAAGCATGCAAAGAATAAGTGGCACAAATCTGGCTAATGTGAATACAGGTATTTTCCAAAAAAAACTGACAATTATTGAGGGAAAGGGGTCATTCTGTGCTAAAATAAACATAAAATTTACTCCATGCAATTAAAAGAAATGCCCAAATTTATTTTGCAGAAGGTCAGCATTTTCTCTTGGATACCTTAAGATACATATAGCTTAGAAATGAATTGTGACTGCATCCGACACAAGCTAGTCAAATTCGTATCATCAGCAAATACAAGAATTTAAAACACAAAATATTAAAATGCAATGTCAATATATGTTTTAATAAGCAGTGTTTAAATACTGGTAAATGTGTGAGATCTCAGAAATGTAAAATATATACGCATTTTATTTTGAGTTTTAAAATCACATATTTAAAAATACAAGGATGGTCAGTATGACCGAAACTTTGGAATATGTACTGACAAGACCAATAAAATTTGTAATGGTTGATAGCAGCACCTATATCAATTTTAATCCTGGGTACCAGGTCACCTAGGCAACTAAATTTCATACATTCGCACCTAATATTTGTGGGTTTTCAGTATGGCTGTTGCTTTATACCACACTTGTGGGAGCCAGAATTTTCAGGTGGCTCCTAGATTTTTGAAATAGTTGTGGACACCTGTGTTAAAGTTACACTTGTACAGCTGGAAGACGTCTTGCAGACCAAGGATATTTTAATCTCCAAGGTTCATGGTGCACCAAACAACCATGTCCAGCAGTTGTATTACATAGTACTTGATTCAACTTTGGCCTCTTGATGGATTTATAATAAGTAAATTATGCTTGATCACATTCTTCATACACAATGAGTAATATTTTATGACATACAAACTGTACAGATAGAGGTGGCACTTGACTCATGATTCCCAGGCTTAAAATTTTGTCATTATGCAGGTGCTTGGATGACAGTGTTGCTTACAATAAGACCATCCCCAATTCATGACTCAAAATGACACCTTTTTCAGTTCTTAAACCTTTTGTCCTTGACACAAAAATTCGGAGTGAGAAGATTTTTTTGTTGAATTTATCCTCTTGTAGTACATAATTTTAAACAATGATATACATATTGCCGTCAACTACAACAAATCTTATTAGTCCTATCAACATACAGTACATGTCTTGGTCACAGTGACCATCTTCAAGCATTAAATATGTGATATTTAAAACTCAAAATAAAATGCACATACAGTGAATTTGTGAGATCTCACAAATTTTACAAGTCTTATTAAATTTTATGTAGCAATTAAAATATAGGTATTCTTATATTTCCTGCTCACGGTTTTCTTATTGTCTTTTTGTTTATATAAAAACTTTTAAACAGTCGTTAAAAACCGTACTGTAACTCATGTACTTCATCGCCACATGTACTTTGTGGGATATCATAAATGCTTTTAAAAAATAAAGGGTTTTTATGCCTGAAATAGATATTTTTGTATTAGTGTTTAGTACATACCAAAAGAACCCAATGTATATAGTGCAGATTAACTTTTCCTACAAAATTAACACCTTAAAAAGTAGGCATCAAACCCAATAAACAAAGATGTGTGCATTTCAAAATAAAACACAAATAAATAGTACATATAAAGCTGCCTAAGCACTAATAAAAAAAATATCTGTGGCAGGCACAATAAACCCTTTGTTGTTTAAAAGCAATTATGACTACCCACAAAATACATCTGGCAAGAAAGTACTCCAGTTACAATACAGTTTTAGCAACTGTTTTTACAGCTTTAACATAAATACGAGGCAAATAAATAAGAGAACCACAAACAGGATATTTTATTTATATATTTTAATTGACACATAAAATTTGGTACGTTTCATACAATTTGTGAGATCTCAAAATATATGCATTTTATTTTGAGTTTTAAATATAATATATTTAATGCCTGAAATAGTCTGTCTGACTGAAATATACAGCTTGCATTGACATTACTGATAAAATTTGTTGTGGTTGACAGCAATTTGTGTATCAGTTTTTAATATGAGAAGCTCTGCTAAGTCATTCTGAAGCAAATGCAAGGCTAGACTGATCAGCTGCACCATACCAAATGTGTGGGTTATTTAATGTCACCACTAGCGGTAAGAATCGCAGGAATTACGAAAGACAGAACCCTTCCAAAACACATGCAGAGTGGGCCAACTGCAAAAGCAAATTTAATTACCATTTACATGCACAGCTAATAACATCAAGAATACAGGGAGCAATATGGCTGACAGATGTAAGAGTCATAATAAAAATTAAATGTGTTCAGTATCCGTGCTATTATTTCTTGTGCTGTAGAATAATACGATATACATGTATCCTCTACATGAGAATGAGATTCTTTTCACAGTGGTGAAAATTCAGACGGTGGTCTTCTGGGGTATGACACTGTAATTTTTCAGGTGCTTAACACGTATGCATCTACATGATGTCATAGCCCCAGAGGCCATCAAACTTACATGTTCACCCTCTTAATATCTCTATGGTTACAACTACTGAATCGTGTCTTACACAATTACAAGAAAATCAGTATGAAATAACAAACTGTTTTGCATCTGTTCTACATACACTTGCAAAAAGAACCAGTGAAATACTAGTTTTCTTTTAGAAACTTGAACTGCACAGTATTACTACAGTCCATCATTTCTAAAATGAAATGTTGTGAAAAGTGATACATAAGTACACTATGGTATAACCTCTTCAAGACACAAAATAAGAAAATACACTGGCCTTTAGAGGGCTACAAAAGCCACTCACTTGGAAACTTCATATTCCTGTTTCAGTTAACCATATTTCTTTGCCAGTACAATAAAACACAAGACAGGTAATTCATGTAAATTGTAACATTCAGGCATGTCCATGTAACCACTGTTGCTGTGGAAAAGCACTAAGTATTAAATATTCCAAGTTTGTGTCTGTAGCCTTAGTCATCCAGCATGCAAAGTGCATGTGCCACTTTATATCGTCATCTGTGGCCTGTTTGACTCTATCATATTTTTCCAAATTATTTCATAAAGACATAATATTCAGAAAACTTTGCTGACCATATAATGTGTGTTTTGAATTTCTCTACAACTTCTGTCTGAAACATTTTTCATTCTAAGAAGAATTCAGAGCAGTACAATAAAAAATGTACATAGATCTTCAAAAAAGTACCCATTACTCTTGTCAGATTTGAATGAAACTTGAGTTTTCTCCACAGATTTTAAAAAAATACTAAAACATTAAATTTTATGAAAATCCATCCAGTGGAAGCTCAGCTGTTCCATGCAGACAGACAGCCATTACAAAGCCAAAAGACGTTTTCTGCAATTTTGCAAACGTGCCTGAAAGTTAGAATTTTTGTATATTTATAATACTCAATATACACTGTATTAAACTGACAAAGATGAAATACAATTGACTATACCACATTAACATGACCAATCTTAACATCTCAGTTCCTCAAGAGTTCCATATGACAGGAGTGCACAAATTTCCCAAAATTCAGAAGCCACCTTCAAATTATGGGTGCCAGAAAATTAAAATGAAGTTCCACACTGAAAACCCACAATTCTGGGGTGACCTATGAACCTCACGATTATTTGGTGCTTTCTGTCCACTGCATGTGAACTCATACATTTCAATATGTAAAGAAAAACTACAATAATCTTGCTGAAAATATTTGGCAGCACTCAAACTTTAGTTTCCTGGGCAGCCACACACTTGGGATCTGAACACCCTTGCTGTATGATAATGAAGAAGCCTTGAATTCCACTTTAAATTTTCTACTGACATTCAGTCCACAAAACAATCAGGCCAAATAATAAAGGTATATTATATACTAGACTATTATTCAGAAATTATAATCTGCTGTTGGTGACGTCTGCTATGGACAGAGAAAGTTGCCAAGTAATAAAAAAATATTTTAACTATAATTATTAGTATGTGACAGATTCAGAAATTGATAGACATAGGTGAATGTATCATAAATTAAGTGTTCTTGGTAACACATCTGTAATCCCCCTCCCATCCTAAACACACATTCATTAAACACATCACTGTGCTAGTAAAGGTGCCTTTTTTTTTTTTTGTTACTGGTACTGTGTACCTTCTTATATTCAATATGTCAAGCAAAAAATGCATTCAATAAAATATGACAAAGTACAAACAATAAATTCATGATGAATATCAACTCTTAAATGTTTGGCACCAAACTGCCATCCTCAGGGAGTCTACTAACACAAAGGAACACAAGTTCAACATGACAATTCAGGTACTGAACACAATTTTACATATTTTGTTAAACCATATAGCTGCACTGGTCTTACAAAGTTCTTCCTTTGTGTTTTTATAGTTGTAAGCAGCTGCTGCTTGTTGAGTGTTTGCGAATTTTAAGTTCCTCATACCTAGCATTTTCTTATATGCAATATATCAACCAACAAATGCACTCTATACAATACAATACAATACAATACAAATCATTATGAGTATCAGCTCCTCCATGTTTTGGTACAGGAATGCCATACTCTGGGAGTCTACTAAAACTAAGGAACATAAGTCCCATGTTACAATTCAGGTATTTATTGCAATCAATCCTGTACCAAAACATGTAGGAGCTGCTACTCATCATGCTTTGTATTTTATTGTATTTTACTGAGTACATTTGTTGGTTGATATACTGACTTTTAAAAGTACCTGTTGAAGGAATAATCATTCAATTTCTTTTTTTAAATGATCGCACTTATGTTTGTAAAAACCACACACATATTCATTTCTAAAACTGGAAATATATCAGTCTCCTCATGCCCAAGCACTCTTCAATTTCAGCAAGAGCCATGCCTATTATATAACTTAAAACTAAGTCCAGTTTTAGATGTCTGTCACAGTGTTAAAACATTAGGGTCTAAAATACCTGAAATCCATATACAGATACATAAACATCCATACACACACACACACACACACACACACACACAGCCACACACTGTATGAAGATTTTACACCACAAAGAATGAAAGTTATTAATACTTAACTTATTTAATATGGTATATCAAGAGAGACGAAATGAGGAAAAGTTGGCTAAAAATTACAAGAAATTTGCAAATGTACAGAATTAATAAATTAAGACAGCTCACTTTTAACATCATACACTATTGTGCATATAAAGAAAATTAAACCTCACTAAAGGAACAATTTTAAATTATTTTTATTATTTGTTAACATCTTAAATGTTTGACTAATTCAGTGTTTACAAAACTCAACCCAACAAGTATTGCACATTCATTACCAATAAATAACATTTAAAAATGTATTTCATACATATGGACACTTGATACAACAGCACACACAAGTGTCCTTCATACATACACAATTAAATGTCAGAGTTATTAAAAAAATCTCCAACATTTTATTAAGTAAAGGGCATAGATTCAAGTTCAGACACACTCCACACATTTGAACAGAAAACAAAAGAAAATACAAGAAAGAATGAAAGAGAGAAATCAGTGCCTAGTATACAGTAGTCAGATAATTCATTAAAAAATATGATGATAAAAACTGCTGCCTTGCTGAAAGGAACTTGTGATTATCAAACAGATGGAAAATTCTTCTTGTTCGGAGAGGCCTACACAAAGGAATGGTTTCAAGAAAACTGTGCTAATACTTCACAGAGTAAAGCAGTACACACAAACATTACACAGTCTGCAATGTCACATAATGTATGCCTGATTTTCTTTGTTTCTTTCTGATTTTTCCCGAAATTTTGTGCATTCACATTGTCAGTTTGAATGCTTCGGAGGGAAGGTCCTGTATCAAGACTGCAAGGTAATTAGATGCAGCTGCTCTGTTTCAGCCTTCAACAACATAAGTTCATCTTGAATTATATCTGTGATAGTCTTTCTAGCTTCCTGATCAGTTGCATTGTTTAATCTTAACTGATCCAATATGTTTCCAAAATCAATTGGTTTGCCAAAGTTAATTGTGACCTTGTTACGTACTCTAAGATAATATGGAGGTTCATTAGGAAGAATATTATCCATACCCATATGCCACATTGGTACAATAATAGGCATCACAGGTGATTCATAAATTAGACGTCCGATCCCCCACTTCAGCCTCTGAAATTCTTTGGTCATATTAACTCGTCCCTCAGGAAACACGTGTACCCACTGACCTTTGCATAACTGCTCTAAGCAAAATTCAATGGCTTTCTGAAATGCAAAAGAATTAAACATGTTAAATGAGATAGCAGAAATACACAGCAATTCTCGTTCTTTTGCTGTCTACTATTCTCTTCAGAAATTACATGTAAACACAACACACAAATTGCCAGATTGAATTATGTATTACAGGCTCCAGTTACATAATATCCTCACTCTCCTCCTTCCGGTATCTATCAAAATACTAGATTATGAAACGGAAGCAACAATAATACATAAAAGTACCCCAAAACCACCAGGTCCTCAAATTCAAATATATGTTTGGTGTATAACTTTGACTGCTTGAATTAAAACATTCACAGTACAATGGCAGATATAAAGACCCTATCAATTACATCTTGTACTTTGTATACCTTTGATGTTTATAAATTGATGCCAAGTCCCAATTTTGGCATCATTCCTTGGACATACAAGACTGGGAAATGAAAAATGCAAACAATTCAAAAGCCTCTTTTTTCTTTAACCATAAAGCTGTCACTTACCTGGTAAACCCCTTTTCCCCGGACGATTGGCACACACTTTCCAAGCATAAAGAAGTATGAATGGAACACATTTGTAAAACAAATATCATGGGCTGCTAGTGACCATCGCATCTTCTTGCGATTGCATATATGTCTGAGGCTTAGACAACCTGAAAAAGGAGATTTTTAAAAATTCTATCTTATGCTTTATGTTTGGTTAAAGTTCATTTAAAAATCAGTGCAATTAAATATAATTACCCCATAATCCTGGATCATCAAAGCAAGAATGATGATTAGACACCGTGATGAGTGGAACATTTTGTGGCCTATGGTCCAGGGCTTTGATTAAAATATCTTTGTTATACACATTTGTTGTGTTCAGCCAATCTGAAATATGTATATTACAACTGATTATTCAGAATATAATATAACATATGCATGGGTACTTTCCAATAAGATTTTGCTTCTCAGGCAAAATAAATTATGAAATTCCACCTTGTTTCTTTTATGTTTGTGTGATGGCACATTTTACAATCAATAGCTGCACCACAACAAACAAATCAGGCAAGACTTGATCCAGTAAAAAGGTTGCCTCCAAATAATAAATCAGCTTGTAGAAACACTAAAAACATACAATACTTTTGGTGATGTTGAACATTTTTGAGTTAGAAAGGTGGGCAAAACATTTCGCATGTTTCTTGCCTCATTTCACGCTCATTCATAAACTGTAAAACCAAAGGCAATTAATATTTCTTGAAGCTGGGTTCCAGAATTTATGAACCCACAACTCAGCCTAACTTAACTGTGACACATACAGACAAGGAAATTTATTTCTAGCTCATGTAATTTGTCAAGAGTTGTCACATTCTGCACAAGTGAGGATGAAAGCAAACTATGCTGCACAGGCTTAAAATAGTTTATATTTCTTTAATTTGTAGGGATACTACCAGTAATTAATATTACATAGCAACACATAATTAGATGTCACGGACTAATAAGAAAAATGGAAGGAAGTGGTCATGGCCTAATGTGAAGTACCATGCTGGCCAAGATTCAAACTGGGTGCATCCAAAATACAAATCAAAAACAATGGCACTTAAGAAAACTTGCTTTGTCAAAAGTGTTTCCTTATATATATATATATATACACACACATGTATGTGTGTGTGTATTTTGCTTGGAATATGTACCTGAAATAAGAAGTATTGTGTTATGAAAACTAAGGACTTCAAAATGACACTTCTAAAACAATTATGTTCGGCCTTATGTGTCACCAGTATAAACCACTAACAGAAAGAGTTTCATTTCTACGTCTGTGGAATATTTTAAATTCCATTACAAATATGCTAATATTAAAACAAAACAAAAAAAAAAACGAATCAAATGTATATAATATATTCAGATATGGGACAGAACATCTCCTTTTCACACCTTCCATTGACAAAGACAGAGCACCTGCAACATATAACTCACTGTTTTGTATTGTTCAGTAGTGTTAGAGTGACAGGAGCAAATAAATTTCATGCCTTATTTTGCACCACCAACTATGCAAAGGACACACGATTTTTTAACATTATTCACACGATTTACCAAATGAAATAGGAAGAGATCAATCGTGTAATTGCGTAATGTCCTGAAAGGTTTCTGTTCTTCTGTTTCGTTCATATAAACAGTACTATAGGTATCCCAACACGTCCTTTGTAACAGCTAAATTGAACTGTGGTCATCTAAACATGAGTATTCGCCTAAATAAAACTGTAATTGTGCGACATTATCTAAGATGCTCATACATTTTTGTGAAACCCTCGGTATGTATTTACCATCGAACATAAACGAACACCTCAGATATCTTCTTCTCCACTTACAATATAACAAGGAAAATATGTGGCATAACGTAGGCCCATACTCGTATCATAGCAAACAGGCTACTCTGTACTGTAACAAATTCTACTGGTCATCTTGCTTAAAATTTACCACAGCTTAAGATACTCAGAGGTGTTCTTAACATCTACAGCCTTGATGTGACGGTGATTTGCAGTGTATTCATGACTTTCACATTTCATACTAACCTATGATAATCTTACTAAATATTCCAACTGCTGCAAACGTAATTGTACTTGCTAAATTCCACAGCCGAGACGGTTGTTTCAATGCTGGAATTATCCAATGTATATCGTACATTATTCAGTTAAGATACGCTATGTCCTATATTGAAGAATTGCTAGAGATATCTAACACCTCCATTCGTTCGGAGGCATATTAAACTCGGAGCACAGCATACTAGATTTGTGGCTGTGTGATCTCGTATATGGATTGGAGTTAAAATCAGTACGTCAATGCTAATCCGTGGCAACGCAGCATTAGTGCCATCCATTGACGCTTCAAATAACCAACCATGCGACCATTATGCAGAACTCAACCCTCGATTGAAAGACGAAGTTCAACGTTTCGTCAACAGAGTCGCATCAGCCCAGTCGACACTGGACAGACCGAAGCAGTTGCACGTATGTGTAAAAGAGTTCGTGCATGTTGTATAAACCCAACAACGTATGACCTTGTAAAGTGATGGAAGGCATGTGGAGCACCTGTAGAGCTTGCTGGGACGCGGTTATGTCTGGACGTCTATCGCTACGTTGAAAATATCTGAACGTGTGCGTGAACCAGGCGTAACACCAGTGTCGTTTTAAATTAATGGCGCCATTTATCGATATGGGGCGCAAGAAGGCAAAATAGTAATAGAGACTGAGAGCAAGCGAGGTAAGATCGTTCGTACTTACGCAGACGGGTTTCGAATTAAATTTGCAGACGCTCCATACATTACCTATATATATATACTAGAGTTACATTTATGATTTGTCAGTCACAGACATTAATTTCCTGCCAGTTCTAAAACGCGCCCAGCACCACGTGACGTGGTAAAGCGCCCTGTGAATTGCATGTGGTCGTTAGTTCAACAGAGTAGCTGTGTATTTTTGTGTGTCTGTGTTACTGCAGTGGTTTGTGTGTCTGTGTTACTGTAGTGCTTTGTTTAGTGTGCGTGATTTGTGTGATGGTGTTATCTCAGGAAGTGCTTCAAATTTTGATTTAGTGCACATGTTTACGGTGATCAGTGATATTTAACTTATAGGTGAAAAACAGTTACAAAGGATAACAAGAAGCTCGTCTGAAACAAGGTAATTATTCTTAATATTATTCAATCCGTGCAGTGTTTCCGTAATCATTCATTTGTACCAGTATATGCACATAAGAGAAACTAAAGTCATACATCAGCTTTTGCCCTTCTACATGTTTCGGCCATTAAGTCGCCGTTTTCGGGGAGATCTAAGTACAAAGGAGTATTTAATACCAGTACGCTAATCACACTTGTCCATTACTCAGATGTTAAAATTATAAGGATGTATAACACAGCACGTACTATAAAAATTTTGAATTTGTACTAGGACCGTATCAACATTGTTTTAATCATATTGTCCGTGTTTTTGTATTTAGTGGCTGCTGCTTTATACATTTTACATGCATAGACGTGGACACTGGGATCGCTGTTATGTGCATATGTTGGTATAAATGAAAGTTTACGGTAATTATTCATTTGCATGATTAGAAGTTGTACTTTCTTTAGAAACGAATATGGTATTTTCAGAACTAAATAATAAATCTTGATCTTTGTGGTATGCATTATATCATTATGTAACCTTTAATTTACATAATTTTCTGTGCGTAAAGACGTTCTGGTGCCGTCGCAGTAGGTGCTGAAGTACGTGATAAATGGAAATTACCCGTCGATATGAATTCCAAGTGCTATGACGTACTGTACATGTGGCCCAAGATAAAATTGTGGTTTGAGATGTCTAGAGCGTCATTTGACGTACGATTTGTGTGGCTGTTGTATACAAAAGACGACTCCCCTTCCATGTCCTTGCGCATTAGGCATACGTGTACACAGTAAAGTATTTCCACAAACCACGTAATAATTTGGAATTTACGGAAGCGTAGACTGGCGCTTTTGGTGGTTAATAATTAACAGTGAAGGTATACGCCGCAAGAGGGATCACGGAATTGTAAATTGTAAGGAAACTAACCGAGGCACTGAAGACGTATTAATTTTTTAAAAACTCTTATTAGTGGAATATATTTATTCGGATCTCGAACGGTGTTATTTGTTTAAGTATCTATTGTAGTTGAAAAAAAAAACCCCGAGTTGCTGGTATAAACCGAAACACGTTAATTACGCAGTCATGAAATTTAATATGCATTTTAAAATTGACTGTGCTTTTTTTAATCGCATTGCAATGCATTCGTATCACATACGGTATGCATGGTGTAATTCTCATTTAATGAATTTGGCCTATTAAATGACTGACTTTTGTGTGAATGGAAATGCTCCATTTGTTTCACAGCTCATTATTATTCTCTTTGTGTAGAAAGCAATGAAGTTTATTTAGTAAACCGACTCCATGAAGCAGAGGCTTTGAGAACCGCATAGTTTCTCAGCTAGACAGAGATCCCTGTTAAGAGGGTAGGTTTCCAGATATGGAAGGTATCTGCGAATATATTGAACATGCATTCGCAGATACCCGACGTTTGGTGGCCTTCCAGCTTGGGAAATGGCTTACAGATACGAAGGGTAGCGGAGGATGTATTGAATGTTTAATCGCAGACAGCCTAAAAGTGGTAATCTTCCAGCTTGTAGGTTTCGTGAGGGTCGAACAATTGCTCGCCACCAAACAGAAATCCCTTTACTAAATACCGAGCTAGTGAACATTAAATTGAGCATAGTCAGTGAGGATATATGTTTAACATTTTATTTCAAAATACACTGTGACTTAAAAATAACCTCTAAGCTCCATCTGGCACCCGTGTAAAAATAACAGGCGAATGTTTATGTGTTTAATTACTCATAAGGACCACAACCGGTTCTAAGGCACCATTCAAAACTGTTTCATCAGCTTCGTATACATTCGGCAAGTGCAACATTCCGAAATAGCATGCAAATGAAAAAACTACTAATTAATAGCTGCAGCAAAAGTGTGCAGATTAAACAGCAGAACAAATCGTGCAGTGGTTCACAGTGCTTTCGATCTGTAGGTGTACTTGATCACGCAATTGTTCTAGTAAAATTTTTTGTCGGAGTTAATGTATCAATAGCATACAACTGCGTAGGGATAAACATACAATGTTGTTCCATTTTCCTCGATGAAATAATGATTAATTTGATTCGTATAGTACATTAGAACACCACCACGGTGATCTGCGTAACACCTGCCACCTCCCCCAGTAATGTAAACTACCCTGTAATGTTTATTGCAGTTATGACCTCACGAGTGTGATAAATATCGCCTGAAACCAAACCCCCACCCCCCTATTATCCGATTAGCGGCGTGAAGAATCCACTTGAATTCTGCCATCCAGTTATACACCGACTGTACACGATGCCGCCAGATCCTTATGTTGATGATAGGCGCTAATTGCCTTTGTCGGTTTTTAAAGCAGCACTCTTCACAGTGTCACATGTAAGTTTTATTAACGATTTGGAGTTCGTTAAATATAGTATATTTTCGCCAATGTAAAGCTTAATTCCACAAATGATGTTTATAATAAGCCTGTGTGTGGTGAGTATTAATTTTGAAAACAAATGTGTTTTCTGAGAAATTTTAGATCTTCACAGCTGTGCTACTGAAGATAAACTTGTAATTTTCATTGGGTAAAGGCCATTAATTGAGAGAGTAATCAAGGGATTTTCGCTTAATCCGTTTGACCCTGGAACGTCTGAATCAGCGACTCTACATTTCAAGAAAATTCCGCTACTGGAACAATAATAAAAAATTGTAAAATAAATTTGTTTAGCTATTCGACTTGATAGCATAGATACTACAACAACTCCTACTACGCTACAACAACTACTACTACTACATACATACATATATATATATATAGTATATGTGTATATATATATGTATATACATATATTACGTGGTGATTTAGCAGCCTGGTGGCCAGTTGCAGACAGCACGAATACAGAGATACAGTTACGACAAATGAAGTCAAGAACAAAGCCAGAAGAACATATAAAACGTAAAGAAACAAAGCATTAAAATTGATTTAATTAAAACTAAAATTTAAAACAGCAAGAAAAATGGTCGTGGTTACTAAGTACATCGTAATCACATGATACGGATATTTAGGAGATAATACACTGTAATTGGAACGTTAAGTTTGACTGGTGGAATATATGCAAATGACGATAATATTGATAATAGTCAAAATAATAGTAATGGTATTTCTTAGCGACATAATTAGAGCACGGTTGATGGATAATATATCCTGCATTAGTGAGTGAAATAATATAACAGTAATAATAATAATAATAATAAAACAATTGAATTCTTCGCAAGGTTTAACTAGCATAACCATTTTAAGCTCGTGGTTCCGTGCATCATAATTCAATGTGAATAAAAAATCCAAGAGATGCAACAGTATGCAGATATTTATTCACTGCAAAACTACTCTATATGTTTCGAGTGTCACAGCACCCATCATCAGGAGTATCAAAAACTGTACCCGCAGCCTCCGGTACAGGTCATACTACTTGTACCGCTACTCCCCTCCTACGTGGTCTGATTGGGACTAGTTTGTGCGAGTCGAGTGGTAGGTATACCTACCACTCGACTCGCACAAACTAGTTCAGACCAGACCACGTAGGAGGGGAGTAGCGGTACAAGTAGTATGACCTGTACCGGAGGCTGCGGGGACAGTTTTTGATACTCCTGATGATGGGTGCTGTGACACCCGAAACATATAGAGTAGTTTTGCAGTGAATAAATATCTGCATACTGTTGCATCTGTTGGATTTTTTATTCACATTAGCATAACCAATTGAATAAAATGTTAAAATCTGTTTTTCTCTGACGATACCAATGTCTGTACAGATGGCATTAGCATGTGACGCGCATATAACAGAAATACGGTTCCAACGTTTAGAATCAACATTTAACACAGCAGAATCTTTGAGGTTTTGATTAGACCCATGAAAACAAGAGTTTCCCATAGTGAAGGGCAGATTTTTAGACTACTGACAACAACAAAAAAGGAAAAGCTCGTCTACGTGGCGCCGCGTAACACACAAGATATGGCATTTCAAGAGATGTGAAACATTTGCATAATTATACTGTGGTACACGACTAAAAAGCACGATAAGTGACTTTACGCTGAATGGTTATATAATATAATATAATATAATATAATATAATATAATATAATATAATATAATATAATATAATATAATATAATATAATTATAATATAATATAATATAAATTCCGTCTATACACAACTATATATCAGTATAGTGATATTTATTTGTACATACACTCAGATCACATTATGGAAACATGTTTCGACCGTAAGACGGTCATCATCAGGCCAATAAAGAACATTTTTAAGGTACAATAAAGTGAGCACTCAATGGGATCCCATTTCGTTTACAGTAAAAGTTAAAATAGCGCATGGCGAACTCTTATTTGAAACTAAAACTTTAAAATAGAATGGGAATTAAAGTAAACTAATTCTCAGTCTAGTTTATACATTGTTACGGGCCTCTATGTGGTTACTAATTTATTGAGTATTGTATCTATTCAACCAATAACCAAACGAAGAACATGTTATATACTTCAATTAACAGTGTTAACGACATGTTCTTCATTTGGTTATTGGTTGAATATATACAATACTCAGTGAATTAGTAACCACATAGAGGCCTGAAACAATATAGCAACTAGACTGAGAATTAGTTTACTTTAATTACCATTCTATTTTAAAATTTTGGTTTCAAATAAGAGTTCGGCATACACTATTTTAACTTTTACTGTAAACGAAATGGGATCCTATTGAGTGCTCACTTTGTTGTACCTTAAAAATGTTCTTTATTGTTCTGATGATGACCATCTTACGGTCGAAACATGTTGCCATAATGTGATCTGAGTGTATGTACAAATCAATATCACTATACTGTTATATAGTTGTGTATAGACGGAGTATATTATATTATAGAATTGTGTTACTACACAACGGGATGGCCTGTGTCAAATGAATGGTTAAAGCCTGTTGTCATCGGTATAAATAATTGAACCGCACACAACAGCCACATATTCTGACTGAGAAGTAACTAAGAAAAAGGTGAAAGATGAAGCTTGCCGTAGAATAGGCCATGAAGGGCTAGAGGGAGAGAATTGGTATGACTTTCTTTTACCTTGGCGCTAGATGGGGTAGATGATCGGCGCTAGATGGGGTAGGTGATCAACGCTACGCCCCAGCCTCTTTACCTCCGGTAAAGAAACCCGGCATCCACTTTACAGAAGGTTGGGTGGGCCCCAGATCCGGTCTGGTGGGGTGCAGAAACTCTCACCCCCACCGGCATTCGATCTACGGAACGAACAATACGTTGCGAGTCCTTGTACCGACTACACTATCCCGGCCCATAGCTAAGGCAAGGGTTCTAATAGTAATATTGACAATAATAATCTGTTATGTTGGTAACTGGCTTGCTGGAAGACGACTGCAGTTTCCACTAATTCGGTTTGTTGCTGAGAGGTCCATGTGTCCTCTGTTACATAAGACTTAATAATCGGATTAATATAAAGTTAGAAAAATAATTGGACATTTCGTCTGTGAAATTCAACTCTGTAGAGGAAGGTTTGCTAACACCGAAAGGAGACGCAACTACATTGTAGACATATTGCCTGTTACGCCGACATTTGGTTAGTTGTAAGGGAGAATTCTGAGAATTGGCAGAATTGTACGTAAGTGTTGTTGTTGTTGGTGGTGGTGGTGGTGGTGGTGGTGGTGGTTGTGGTGGTGGTGGTGGTATTGGTGGTGGTGGTGGTATTGGTGGTGTTGTTGGCGGTAGCCAAATTGTCAGTGTGCCGAAGCACCATACCATGGAATGCCGTGGATGTGAAGTTCCACATATTCTGGGCTTCAACTCTAGACGGACAGGAATGTAGGGAGTGTTAGCTTTACTCCAAAACAAGGATCTCAGACATTTTGGAGGGACTAGATTTGCTCCAGTGACATATTGAATTCTGTGATAGATAAATTCCTGCCCTGGCTGAGAACCGAGCCCTATTTGTCAAATTGAGTTTTCCGTCTACAATGTAATAATAATAATAATAATAAACTACATAAAACAGCCATCTTTTACACTGAGCACAAGCTTCGGAAAGTACTATTGTGAAAATACAAAACTCTTTTGTCATTTGATTAGTAGTAATAGCATTACATGTCCGGTGTATAAATGTAAATATCCTGCTTGAAGTTGCTAGCAAATAATCATAATCAGTTCAGTTCGTTTATTAAAGTGGTTGCTAACCGAAGCCGGTAGCAAAGAAACGCTTAAAACGGGAACACCTGATATATGAAAAGTAGTTAATATGGTACAGTACAAATTACTTACGGATTACAGCAGTTTGCAAAACAATTTGCCTTGGACCCCTGCGGGGCCGTGGCATCATTGCATGGAGTGTACGAATCCGTATGCGCGCCAAGCTCAAGCTGGATGTGAAACCAGAACTGTAATGTTGAAACTTCAGTTGCTTCAACCAGACCTGCAATTACCGATAGCCGCAGAACAGGTGCATCCATCTCATGAAATGGCTTAGTACGTGTGTAACGAGTAAACGAGTATAAATTCTGTAGTCTGAATAAATAGGATATCTTGCATGGGTGTATTGCTATTCTTTTTTAAAATATGCTTATTCTATGGCGATTCGTAAACTACTAATTAGTTTAAAAGCTTTACGTAATTCATGTTAGCATTTTGTTTTTCTCTGTATGACCCGTATTTTCTCAATCAACGACTTTCTTCTCATGGCTCGAAAGCCCTAGTCGGCCTGAGCCTCGTCTATGAGGTTCCTCAATCACAGTGAGTTAGACACACCACACTCGGTAAACTGCTATGGAAGAGTGATTGTCTCGTCGCAGAAACCTCTACCTGACAACACAAAACCCACCAGATACTGACATTCATGCCTCTGTCAGGATTCAAACCCGTAACTCCAGCACGCGAGCGGCCGTTGACCCTCACCACAGACCGAGCGACCACTGGGATTGGCCTCAATCAGTGGACACTAATAGCTATATTATGAGTGTCCGCGCAGTCTTTTGATGTTAGAGGGGGGTCCGCATATTTGAAAAGGGAGGGAGCCCCTAAGGTACATGTAATACAGAAACGCTCTTGCAATTTTAGATTCTGTTATTTTCCTCCTCCTCCATGTTGTGTTTTCTGAACTTCTGTAAGTAAACCAGTTAGCTGGATAAAATAACTTGTGTACTTAAAGGCAACTAATCGACCGGATAGTGACTATCCATCAGTCTTCCCGAAACTCTTCTCACTTTTTCTTTATATTTGTTAAATATATGATTATGGATCCCATTTCTTGAAAATCAAAAACCGGGACACCTAATAACGTTTAGATGTCGGGGGATGGGGACAGAAACAGAAGTTGTAAGTCTGTCGCGCCTCGAAAAATTCAGAACAATATATTAATCCTATAATTACTAATCAGCACTTCGTCGTGTCCGTGTCCTGTTCCGTTGTGTTAGTGGCTGGTTGATAGCTGCCCTGTTCCCTTAACATGGGGAAGTCAAGATGGTAGTACGCCTTGTCAGAGATGTCGCATTTTCATGAGTTGGAATAGCCCGGGACACTTAAAGCTCTTTTAAACCCATCAAACTGAACAGTCCCGGAAAAGCCGGAACGAATGGAACCCCATGTATGATTTATCTTATATTTTAATGTCTTCAGTCCAGGTGGGGTTCTTCTAAATTAACCTCTTTAAATAAAGGCCAGCCCTACGAGTTATATCCTTCAGAAAGTGTTACAGTTATTACAGACAGAAGTCAAGTAGAACTCTCAGTGGTGTAAAAACAGCCTCCGACTTTTCAGTGGATCATAACATGGGCTCCATTATTATTTCTGTTGCTCTGTCATCCTTCAAACTTTAAATGCCGGTTGTCCTACATGCGGGACAATGCTGGCCCACTATTGGACTTAGTACATACTTACATTAAGCCTTTAATTAGTTATCTATACTATTTCACTTAAACACTCGACTCCTTCTTGGGATTTTTTATTACTTTCCAGCTGTGTGGCTGTTTTACAGACATGGTGGAGGTAGTTTAATGTCATCTGCCCTCTGATCTGCATCATGAGCAAGATTTAAATCATCATCATCACCACCACCATCACCACCACCATTCATCATCTTCCTTTCCAGGAATAGGCCTACTGACCTATTTGTTTCCTGCAGTGTAGGGCGTGCTTTTAATTGACTGCATTACCATTTGTTCTTTTCCTCAAATCACGAGAGGTTTTGGTGCCATGATGCAGAGTGGACTACATGTACGGTGTTCCTACGCTGCTTTCAAATCTATGTATTGTTTTAAGTCGAAATGAGGTCCGGGTATGAAAGAATGATGTCACGGTTGCAGTCTGTTAATGTGTGAAGGACCGAGCAGATTGACGTAGCGGTAACACTGTGCATATGTACTCCGAAATTTTGTAATGCACTTTTTACCGTGTATTCCATCTTAATTAATAATATATTTACCAATGAAATAAAGAGTATGTGGATCACAACTATTTTTATTAGTTGGCTCCTTGATGTTTTGGCCTCTATGGCCATCCTCATGAATTTTTTTTTTTTTTGTATTAAACGAAGGAACTCCATACTTCATAACTGTTTTAAATTCATTAAAGTAGGTCTTGGTGTGGATTAATGTGTGCGCGTATTTTAATAACGTTAAACTTACTTAAAGCGTATTACATAATTGTATAGTTAAAGTGCTGAAATTATTACACAGTTCCATAGTGTGCGCAGCATACGTTAAATAATTTTTAAACACGGAACTAATGTCATTCAGTTGGGTTAATGAGTTTTGAGTGTGTGGATGTTTTCACTGTGTACAAACTGGTTTGTTCCAGTCAGCGTGTGTGAGATGCGTTATGGAACAATCGAATATTAATTATTTACCAGTTTCAAGTATATAATTAAGTAACAAGCTTTAAGTGCATTTTAGTTAAGTAAACACGTTCACATATTTACCCACACAGAAACACACGTTTAATGATTTTAAACATTTGCAAAATATTGAGTAACTTTGTTGAATATTAAGAAATAGAGGATGGCGATTGAGGTTGAAACATATAGGAACTAAGTAATATGTGTAGTTGTAATCCATAGATCGTGTATACTTTTGATGAACACGTATTCCTAATTGTGTTCGGGAGTCAACGCTGGCTAAACCTGAGAGTTTTCGTAATTTTCGTCATAGCATCCAGGCACATACCGAGATAGTATGTCGACCATGACACGACCGATTCCTTCCAAATAATTTACACCCATAATTCATTTGCCTACATTTCTACGCTAGTCTTTTATACTCACTTACTTACTTACTTACTCCATGGTGCAGAGTCCTTCTTGAGAAGCTAACTGGTCTGCAGCTAGTCAAGAAATTCCCCGCATTTCACGGAACCCGAAGGTTCATTACCGCACTCACA
>Ga0123357_10001146_pt1 | contig 27559 bp, 19 predicted proteins | sample TergutEmb28metaG_FD_89873 | JGI IMG/M metagenome (GOLD analysis project Ga0123357, IMG submission 89873) | Embiratermes neotenicus P4 segment gut microbial communities from Petit-Saut dam, French Guiana - Emb289 P4 | ecosystem: Host-associated > Arthropoda: Insects > Digestive system > Gut ...
TATGTTTTGATTAGTACCCGGAGTACCGCCAATAACAAGGCCTGTAGCGCCGGTACCTTGAGCGACTATAAGTCCACCCGTAATCATTGTGGTATAACTGTTATGAGCTTCTATTCCAATTCCCAATGGAGCGTTTACCATTACCGTACCTCCCGCGTCAAGAAGACTTCTGCCGCCTCCGGCATTTATTGCAATAGATCCTGAAGTTGTGCAGGTATTTATTACCATTCCTCCGCTTGCTACTTCAATTCCACCTCTGCTGAAACCGGAAGTGACTGCAGACATTGAGTTTTCAATAGTTATCGGGCATGCACTGGTAACAGTAATATTGTTGCCAATGATCAAATTCCCAGTACTGCCTGAAGAGCCGTTACCATAAGCCGAGAGGCAATCAGTGCCGCAGTCGATAGTAATTGGAGCGGAAGCCGACAAGTTAATAGCGCCCGGAGCGCCGCCTACAGCTAAACCGGGAACAGTCGTCCCTGAAATTACAGAATTGTCATACGGAGCTTTCAATACAATATTTCCGCCGGAAGTTTTCATTGCATTCACAGCGGCAACTAATTGCGCCTGGCTGCTAACAGACGTCTGAGCATAAGCGCTCATCCCGCACAGTAATAGCATTGCTGCTACCATACTAACTAATAAGTTAATTTTTTTCATACTCTTAAAAATTTAATTGTTAATGAATTATTAATAAAAACAGAAGATTTACTTTCTGTGTGTTATTTGTTATAAATTTCATTGGTCGGATCTTAACATAAATGACCAAAAATGTACATTATCATTAACTCCAAGAATAATTTCATCGTAAGTTGCTCCGGTTTTAGCATCCGTTAAATTTTGATTTATTCTCAGAATGTCATACTTAATAGAGGCAGCTGTAGGAACAATATCTGCGTTGCCGTTGGATTTATCTGGCATACCAATATGGGCGCCCAGTCCGTTGACGGTAATTGTCCCCTTAAACATTGCGCCTGTCGGAGCATTGGTAATCGCATAAGTAAAACTGCCGCTTCCCCACGGTTTCAATGCGGGAACAAGGTTGAAAAGATCTGTCGAAGAAACAGTGCCTAAAGTCGTGTTCCATGGAGCAGGCAAAGCAGCCGTCCACCCGGATCCGCCTTGATCCAAAAATACCGTATAATTATCGTCATAGATAAATTTTCCTACCTTGTCAAGCGTAAAAGTATATTTATCATCCAGATACCCGTCTCTGCCGGTTCCATCGGTTGCAATTTCTCCCGGTCCGAAAGCCCACCATGCGCCGGTTTGGGCTCCGTCTATCATATCTAAACAATCAGCGTAAGAATCCCATACAATAACGGAGTTAACCACTCTTTCGGGAACCCAAATACGTTCGCTAAGTCCGATTCCCGCACCGGATAAAAGTCCCAATGTAGAATTGGAATTTATTGCATACGGATTACTCTCCGGCACATTTACCACTTGCATGCAGGAGTCCAAACCACCCTGACCGGTTACTGTCAACTGTACCGGATAGTCGCCGGCATAAACAAACGAAACGTTAACCGTATCGCCGTACAATCTTAATCCCATATCGGGAATATACCAGGAAGCAATGCTCGGGGACGGAGTAGTCGTATTAATCAACTGCAAATTCGCCGGCGAATTGCTTGACGGGATTAATGAAGCGCTCGTAAAGCTCGCAACCGGAAGCGCTCCCAACGAAGGGTCTTTTCCCATACAAGAGCTAAGTAAACTCAATACGGAAACAACCAATGCTAAACAACCGGTTGTTATCGTTATTTTTTTATTCATTTTCATAACATTATTTTATTTATTTTGGATAACCATAGTTTTGCTCAAAATTCTTATTCATCAACTCGGTAGCAGGAATTGGAAGCAATTCGTTCCTGCTTGCCTGGAATCCTCTGGAAGCCAAGACGGAAGCCGCTTGCCCGTTACGAACCAAATCGAACCAGCGAAATCCTTCGCCCATAAACTCTAACCGGCGTTCGTCCAAAATCTGTTGTAAGCTAAGAGCGCCTGTCAATGGCGTAGCTCCCGCCCGTAAGCGTACTGCATTTACCAGCGCCAGCGCGCGGTTGGCGTCTCCGCCGCTTTTTAGCAGCGCTTCCGCTTCCATCAGATAGGTATCGGCTAACCGGATGATATAAGTATCCTGTTGATAATTTAATATTACATCGCCGCCTAAATGTCCTTCATCGCTCGTTAACGGCATAAATTTATTCAGGAAATAACCCGTATCCTGACCTCCGGGCGTATATGTTATATAACCGGCGGCTACCAATGCAGCTGCATCAAAGATACTGACAGCAAAACGATTATCTGTTCCTGTCATATTGCTTTTCATCCAGTTATAACAATCCGGAGTGATGGGATTAAAACTCCAACAGCCTGCCGTACTCAAGTTAGGCGCCGGATTACCGGCTACGTTTTTAATTATATAGCCGCGAGGACCTACCATACCATTCATCATATTTCCCAAAAAGTTAGGAGAATAATTAACAGTAGGATTTGAACTCGTTTTCCATCCGTTTTTTGCCTGATTGGTATGCACGTCTTCAAAAATAGATTCCGAATTGAATTTTCCAGGAGAATTTCCAAATAAAGGAGATGAAGGATTCATTTTATCACTCCACAAGTCGCTAAAATTAGTCAGTAATTGGTATCCATAAGGACTGTTAAACGTGGTTCCGTTCTGCGAACCGTTCACTTTTGCCAACATTTGCACCGCTAAAGCATATTTGGCGGTATTGCCCGGTAAAGCGTCGCTTCCGTCCGGACTTTTAGCGCCCGGAACGCCGTCTCCTTCATAGAGATATACTTTCCCCAACAAAGCCGTTGCAGCGCCTTGTGTAAACCTTCCCGCATCGTCGGCTGTAAAATTGGGAGGTAAAGGTAAGTCGGGAATAGCATCGGCCAAATCCTGCTCAATCTGTTTATACACATCCGCTATAGACGATTGCTTTACATCATAAACTTGACCTCCACTCAATGAGCTTGTGAATAACGGAATATAACCCCACATACGCACCAAATTAAAGTAATAATAAGCCCGCAGCGCTTTACATTCTGCTACCATCCTCGCTTTCAATGCGTCTGATATTTTAGGTACTTTGCCAATATTATCCAATAAAGCATTGGCATTGGAGATACCCAAGTAGTATGCCCACCACAAGTAAGCGGGACCATTGGTAGAAGCCGCGCTGGAAACGTCTTTAAGAAACCCCACATTATTGGCGTCCAGTGTATAGTGGCTAAAGAATTGCATTCCGCCACCGTCCCCAGCATCAGCGCCTCCGCAATAACATTCGTCCGAGCCGGAATTCATCGTAGCTATCTGATTGTAAAAACAGCCGGCATTTACCCTTACTGCGCCATACGCTGCCGCCAATGCCGAATAGCACTGTGTTGAATCCGTATAAAAATTTTCTACGAATATATTAGCTTTTATTGCAGGATCAAGGGTTAAAGAATCGGTACAGGACGTGATTCCTAATCCCATTCCCATCAGAACGGATAAAACGCTTAATCCATGTATCTTTTTGATATAATTTTTGATTGTCATACTATTTTTATGTATTAAAATTGTAAATTAAGTCCTATCATTAAGGTACGCGGCAACGGATAATTTCCGCTATCGATACCAAATACGGTTCCGCCTATTTCGGGGTCATATCCGTTATAACCGGTAAGCGTTGCCAGATTTTCAGCAGCCAGATAGATTCTAACTTTCTCTGCTGTGATTGCTTTTAATACCTTTGCCGGAAGGGTGTATCCCAATTGAACATTTTTCAGGCGCATAAAATCGCCTTTATGCAAATAAAAATCAGACATCGTTGAATAATTTTTATTTCGAGCATCTGCATCTTTATCTAACAAAATTGGAAATGAATTTGTGCTGCCGGCGCCTGTCCATCGGTTCAAGAAATCAAGCGTGAAATTAGTAGGTCCTGCTTGTAACCGGTGATATTGCTGAAATATCATATTACCTCCCTGCCCTTGTATAAATACCGTCAGGTCAAAATTTCCGATATTGTTGTTTCCATATCCGAATGTCAAATTAAGCCCGTAATTGTATGTAGGCAAAGGCGACCCCAAGTAAGTAACATCTTGGCTGTCAATCGTCCCATCGTCATTTTGATCCACCCACCGGAAATCACCCGGTCCTGCTTGGGGCTGAATGACCGTTCCGTTTGAACTTTTATAATTCTGTACATCAGCCTGCGTTTGGAAGATGCCGTTTGTTTTTAGTCCCCAAAATCCATTAACCGGATATCCCACTTGACTTCTGGTTATAGGTCCTGATGCAATATCCTGTGTGCTCGGAGCTCCTCCTGCTGTATAATCGGTTCCCACTCCCAGATAGGTAAGTCTGTTTCTAAGGGTTGCAAAATTTGCTGTCGCACCCACCGTCCAATCTCCCAGTCGTTTATTGTAGCCTAATTGAAATTCAACCCCTCTGTTGTCAATGTCGCCTATATTTGCCCAAGGCATACTGGAAACGCCGGCATAAGAAGGTAGCTGATTATATTGAAGAACTCCGGAAGTTTTTTTGTCAAAATAATCGAACGAAAAATTAAAATTATGTAAAAAACGAATATCAAGCCCTAAGTCAAGTTGCGCTGTTTGCTCCCATTTCAAATTGGGGTTCGACAGTGTAGTCGGAGCTTGTCCGCGTATAACAGTTCCATCGGTGCCTAAAGAATACCAATTCCCTGTTGAAATAGTAGTTGTGTAATAAAAGTCGCCAAAATTATCGTTACCGGTGACGCCGTAGCCGCCTCTGATTTTTAAGAAATCAATGGCGTCTGCGCTGACCGTCCAAAATTTTTCTAATGAAGGCACCCAACCAAGCGATACAGAAGGGAATGTTCCCCATTTGTTATCAGCGCCAAATCGCGTAGAACCATCTTTCCTTATAATCACTGTCGCCATATATTTTTGAGCATAATTATAATTTAATCTGCCAAAAACGGATATAACCTTATGCGGTACATAATTAGTAGCCATACTTCCTTGAGTTTGAGTTCCATCATTCGGCCAGTAAGAATTGGCATCTTTGTAATTATTATAATCAGGCAACTTCAAATCTCTGTATTGGACACTGGTGCTTTGACCTAACTGATCTTCAGAGATAGCATATCCCGCCATGATGCCAAAAGTATTTTGACTGATTGATTTGGTAAAAGAAACGGTATTGTCCCAATTCCAAGCCGTTCCTACACTGTTTCCAAGTGATAAAGCGTTGGCAAAATCACCGCTTCCATCCGTCTTAGTATAAAATGATTTTATGTTGGTGTTCAGATAGTACTGTGGCGAAAATGACCAACTTCCGGAATAATTCCTATTTAAACTAATTTGCGATCGGATTGCCAATTCCTTTATCGGGTCGATTTCCAAGTAGGTATTGCCAACAAAACGATCTGTATAATTGTGATTGCCCAACACTGTTTGCGCCAATGCAAGCGGGTTAACAATTTCTTGACCTACAGATCCATACGTACCCACTGGTCCTGCCATACCATACGCTCTTCCATCGGAAGTCCGTACAATAAACGGGCTTTGACCGTATTGCGACCCTTCCGCTTCCTGCTCTGCCGTAGCAATAACTGGAGTTAAAGGATCCATATTCAGCGCACTGATCACGGGACCATTTACCGCACTGTTTGTTGAAATGGCTTTTTGGTCGGTTCTTGAAAAACCAATAGACTGTCCGAATTTAAATATTTTCCCAAAATTTTCATTGTGGTTGAGGCGAAACGAATACTTTCGAAATTCCGATACTTGAGGTAAAATAGTACCTTGTTGATCCTGATAACCCAGCGACACAAAAATATTGGCATTTTTAGTTCCACCCTGCAAACTAAGGTCATGATTTGTTCTGAATGCGTTGTTGGTAAAAATCGCTTTTTGCCAGTCGGTTCCGGCGCCCAAGCTACTTGGGTTGGGATATGGAATCGGAACTGCAGTGCCGCTTGCGGCGATCCCATTCATTGTCATCTCGTTCATCAATGTAGCATACTGCGTAGCATTGGTCAAGGGCATCAGTCGTGCGGGGTTGGTGCTACCCACAAATCCATTGTAATTGACTGTGGTTTTCCCTTCGCTTCCCTGTTTGGTTGTAACCAAAATTACGCCATTGCCGGCGCGTGTTCCATAGATAGCCGCCGAAGCCGCATCTTTCAACACTTCAATGGATTGAATATCAGATTGGTTTAAATATCCGATATCAGAAACAACAACGCCATCGACTACCCACAACGGACTGGCTCCTGCATAAATTGTAGAAATACCACGAACTCTCACAGTTGAAGCATCTCCCGGCTGACCGGAATTACTTGCTACAATTACACCGGGTGTACGTCCCTGAAGGGCCGTTTCCACACGACCATCATTGGGAATGGTGGCGATGTCCTTAGAACTTACGCTGGCAATAGCTCCTGTGACTAATTTTTTCTGCTGTGTTCCATAACCAACCACAACTACTTCATCCATCTGCTTCGTTTGTTCTACTAATGAGATGTTGAAAGCGCTGGTTTTGGATACAGACAGCGTTTGTTTTTCATATCCAAGATAGGATATTTCAATCTCCTTAGCGTCCGAAGGAATTGATAAACTGAATTTACCATCAGCGTCTGTAATGGTACCAATAGCAGTTCCTTTTACATTAATGGAAGCTCCCGCTAAAGGGCCGCTTCCGTCAACCGCAATTACCGTTCCCGTTACAACACGTTCTTGCTGTGCATAACTTCCCAAAGAAAACAAGAGAAGCAACAATAACATTAAAGTTGTTTTTTTCATACCTGATATATTAAATTTTCAAAAAAAAGAAATTATTTGAATGTTAATTCATGAGCAAAGGTAAATAGCGATAAAAAAATTGTCCATAATTCACGCCCCTACAAATGCCCTACCATTTTATTTTTAACATATTACTGTTTGATTATCTTATTCTTTCGTTCTCTACGCTTCGTTAAGCAATGCGCTGAAGTTGTCATTCAACTCCAAGCCCAACTTTTTACGCAAACGATATTTTGCTACCTCAACGCTGCGATAGGAAATATTCAGCAAGTCTGCAATTTCCTTATTGTTCATTTTCAATTTCAAGTAGGCGCACAAACGCAAATCCGATTGCGTCAACTGCGGATGTTTGGCTGACAACCGATCCATCAAACCATCGAAAATCGTATTGAAATATTGTTCAAAAATAGCCCAGCTCTCTTTGTTGTTCAGCTCCATATCGATTTTTTTCAGCGTTTGCTTTACCATTATTGTATTGACGGTACCTTCTTCTACTGAATGTTCCAGTGATACAATATTTTTTTTCAGGTCGATAAGTAAATTATTCCGCTTTGCTTCATTCATGGTAATAATTGCCAGTTGCTTGTTTTTTTCACGTATTTCAATTTTTAATTTTTCTTTTTCTAATTCTGAAATGCGTTGTTGCTGTTTCAGGCTGTTGTTTTCCATTTCTTCCATTTTCTGACGTTTGCTCTGTTCCAGCCATTGCTTTTCTTTCTCTGTTTTATGTTTGAAATAAAGAACAATTAAAAAAATAATGCCCATAAAACAAATCGCATACGCAAAAATCATCCAGTCGCTCAATAACCATGGGCGGTCGATTCGAATAAAAAATTCTTGCGCAGGATATTTAAAGTCGGCTTTATTTCTTAGTTGAATCGTATAATTCCCCGATTCCAGGTAGGTTATGGCGAGCGTATTATCTATTCGCTCCGTTTTCCAAATGGTATCCATTTCCAAAACCCGGTATTCAACGAGCTTATCCGGATTGAGATGAGTTGGAAAAATATTGATATTGTGCTTATTATAAGACAATTTCAAATATTTTTCTTCCATATTATGATAAACAGGTTCTCCTACTCCGTAAGCTTCTACCATTCGTATCCGCAAATGATTCTGAACACACCCGTTCATTTGATAAAATGAGATTCCATTCTGATAACCAACTACATATATATTTGAATCTAATTTTGCAATGGCAGGTTCAATCCGTTTATTGTAAATACTCGAAAATATTCCCGAACATTTTTCCAGCCGGCTGCCGTCTCGTGTTACATAACCGATGTCGTTGGGCGATTGATACCAAAAGGTATTTTCAAACTGGTAAAAACTGGTTAAACCGGCGCCACACAATTTGAATATCGAAGCGGCATATCCGTCGTGCATCAGGCTATCCGAGCGAATATCGTAACGAAGGGGGATTTTCCCATCAAAAAACGTTAAATTACCGTCTAAAGTTGATAGCAATAAATTGGATGTTGCATCAGGAGGAGTGTATAATTTTGTACTTATGACCGACAATTTATCTTCCGACAGTTGAATCCTGAGAAATCCCGTGCGGCGAATAATTGTCCACAAAAAACCGTATCTGTCAAGATATAAACGGGGTACACTTCCGTCAAAATTCTTAACTTTAGCAATATAGGTTAATTTTCCTCCTACCAGTTTGTAGTAACTCAACCCGTAATAATCGCTGCTAATAAAATCGTTCGATTCGTTTGTCACTCTTACCAGCGAAGTTGCGCCCCTTTTGCGAATACATTCCGGGACGCCATTTTCCATTGTAAAAACGCCCAAATCATGCATATAAACCATCTTTCCGGCAATATTGTACATCGACCATACAGGTCCGGTTGTTCCTTTGATTAATACACAGTTTCCATTTGGATACATTTCATACAAACCGGTGTTTGTTCCTATAAAAACTTGGCCGTTAAGTTTCAATATGTCGTGTATGTTTCCAATGGGCGGCGAAGGAGAGAAAAACCGCTCGCCGCGTCCCTGATTCAACAAAGCTACGCCTCCATCCAGCCCCATCCAGATATTATTTCCTTTATCGGCATAAGCGCTCAAGACCGTTGTGGAAGGTAGCCCTTCCTCATCCCCCGTGTTTTGCAATATAACACACATTGAATCAAGTATATATAGCCCATTCTGAGTTGTGCCGACCAAAAATTTGTTGCCGGCGGCATGTGTGCATGAAAAAATCTTAAATTGAGTCAAAATGGCATTGGTTGTAGTGTTTACCGGAATCAGTTCTTTTGACGACAACAGACGAAAAATGCCCTGATGCTCCAGAAACAGAATCAATTCCCCATTGCTTTCCTGATATACGTTTATGATCCTGTCGGCAACATCAACAACCGGCGTTAACTTATTACCGGAGTCGATCTCGCATAACACAGTTCCATCCTGAACAAAAATGCGTCCTCCCGTGATCGACATATATTGGAATGATTTCTGAGGATAAATCTGACTGAACGTTTGCGACGATATATTGTATTTTATAATAAGTTGATGCGCTTGAAAGTAGATGTCGCACGAAGCGGAAGAAAGAGAAGCCGCCCGCCAAAATTCAATGGTAGAATTTTTATCGTTTTTCCACAATGGCGTATATTCAAACATCCCGTACCGGTTCATTTGCCACTCGCCAAACTGATTTACAGCACCTGAAAACAAGGTTTTCGTTGAATCGTCGTAATGCAAACTTCGCAGGATCAAATTTTCGTTTGTACGGTTTAATTCCCAGCGAACGCCGTCATAAATGCCTAATCCGCTACTTGATGCAAAGAACAGGTAATCATTGTATCCGGATGTTATTTGCCATATTTGAGATTTTTCAAGCGCTCCGCATTTTCCCTGAAAGGCGTCGAGAAAAGCGTGACCGATAACAGGTTGCCCCGCAATTGAAGCGGAAATCGCTAAAAAGATAAATATTAGATTTCGTAGAAAAAATTCCATGGCGACTATTTGTCAATAGTAAATTTTCTACAAACATAAGGTTTTCATTTTAAAAATAATGTAATATTTGCCCTACAAATACCCTACAAACTCATATAGTTTTTCCAAAACCCCACTCCTCGCCAACCCTTTCATCGAAGAAAAAACAACATTAGCGCCTGCTTCCCTCAACACTTCATCCGCCAAAGGACCGGTGTTTACGGCAATCGTATAAATTCCGGCAGCCACAGCCGATTCAATCCCTAAAGGAGCATTTTCAATGACGACCGCTTCGTCCGGTTTAACATTGGCTTTTTTCAGCCCCATAAGATAGGGTTCGGGATGCGGCTTGCCGTATTGAACATCAAAAGCGGTGACCATTAAATCTTTGTCAAAAATACCGGGAAAATGTTCGTCAAGGCTGTTAAATAAAGTGGGTTGACCGGAACCGGTTACTATCACCCGTTTTAATCCGAGCTGTTTCACTTTTTCCAATACGTCCAAAGCGCCCGGAATGATTGCGGGCGTTGCGTTCAATTCAACGAACCGTTGGGCCTTCTGGGCGTAGATGGTTTCTTTTTCTTCCTGCGTTGCTTCCCGTCCCCAATTTTGTTTAATGACAATATCGATAGTAGAGTTGCCGGTACGACCTTCCATCATGTAGATATCTTCCGGCTTAATGTTGAGTCCCCATTTGGCTAAGGTTTCTCCCCATGCTTGTACATGGTGCGGCATGGAGTCGTATAACACTCCATCCATATCGAAAATTACAACTTTAATCATGATTTTTTAAAATCCCGGTTTTTTCAAGAGGGCAAACATATTCTTTTTGTATGCTTCCACACCCGGTTGATCGAACGGATTGACTCCCAGCAAATATCCGCTGATGCCACAGGCTCTTTCAAAGAAATAAAGCAGTTGTCCGAGATAAAATTCGTTTAATTCGGGAATTTCAATCCTGATATTGGGAACTCCTCCGGCGACATGCGCTTGCTGCGTTCCCAATTCAGCCATTTTGTTGATGTAATCCACCCGTTTTCCGGTTAAATAATTCAGACCGTCCAAGTCGGCTTCATCTTTTGGAACTTCGACCGTATAACGGGGTTGAGCGACAGAAAGAACCGTTTCAAAAATGCTGCGTTCTCCTTCCTGAATCCATTGTCCCATCGAATGCAGATCGGTAGTGAAATCAACGGCTGCATTGAAGATTCCTTTGTTTTCTTTTCCTTCGCTTTCTCCGAATAATTGTTTCCACCACTCGGCAACATAATGGAGCTTGGGACTGAAGTTAGCTAAAATTTCTATTTTTTTCCCTTGTTTGTATAATTCGTTTCGGGTTGCAGCATAAATGGCGGCAGGATTTTGAGCAAACGGAACAGTCGCACCGGTTGCTTTTTCCATCTCCACAGCGCCTGCAACCAATTGCCGGATGTCGATACCGGCAACGGCAATGGGCAATAAGCCGACAGGAGTCAATACCGAGAAACGTCCGCCTACATCGTCGGGAATAATGTATGTTTTATATCCTTCCTGAGCAGCCAGTGTACGCAAAGCGCCACGTGCCTTATCGGTTATGGCGATGATGCGTTTTTGGGCTTCAGCAACTCCGACTGCGTTTTCCAGTTGCATTCTCAGCAAGCGGAAAGCCAGCGCCGGCTCGGTAGTTGTTCCGGATTTGGAAATATTGATGATTCCAAACGATTTTCCATTCAGAAATTCGGACAGTTCGTGCAAATAATCTTCCCCGATTTGATGTCCGGCATAAACGATTAGCGGCTTTTTCTTCCAATTGTCGAAAGAACCCGACATGGCGTCGATTACCGCTTTAGCGCCCAGATAACTTCCTCCGATTCCAATAATTACCACTACTTCGCATTTGGAGCGCAAGTCGTTGGCTGTTTTCTGAATTTCATCCAGTGCAGCTTCTGTGACAGAAGACGGCAAATGCAACCAGCCTAAGAAATCGTTTCCTTTGCCGGTACCGTTTTCCAATGTAACGTTGGCGGATTCTGCCGCTTTAGCGCGGTCAAAAATTTGTTTTTCCGGAATAAAATCGAAAACTTTGCTTATGTCTAATTTAATCTGTTTCATAATCATTTAAACGATTCCGTCAGTTTCCGTATAGCCGGAACTGCCGATTTTTTTTCATAAAGAATGGAATAGACCGCATCCAATATCGGCATTTCCACCTTATATTTACTGTTAATTTCTTTGATGCATTTGGTTCCGAAGTATCCTTCGGCAATCATTTCCATTTCCAATTGAGCCGTTTTAACCGAGTATCCTTTTCCTATCATAGTTCCGAAAATCCGGTTCCGGCTGAATCGCGAATAAGCCGTAACCAGCAAATCGCCTAAGTAGGTAGAATCGCAGATATTACGAGGCTGTGGACTTACGGTGTTGATAAACCGCTCCATTTCAAGAATGGCATTGGAAAGAAGGATTGCCTGAAAGTTGTCGCCGTATTTTAAGCCGTGACAAATTCCGGACACAATGGCATATACATTTTTCAATACGGAAGCGTATTCTACACCGGTAACATCACGGGAAATTGTAGTTCTAATAAAATGAGTACTGAGCATATCCGTAATCAATGCGGATTTTTCAGGATTGACGCTGATAACATTCAGATAAGAAAGCCGTTCCATCGCCACTTCTTCTGCATGGCAAGGTCCGGCTACTACCACAATTTTATTTTTAGAAACGTCGTAAAAAGAAGAAAGATAATCTGAAACCAGCATATTTTCGTCCGGTACGATTCCTTTAATAGCCGACAAAATGATTTTATCTTTTATCGGTACGTTCAGTTTCTGTAAATGCTGTTTAAGAAAAGGGGAGGGAATGGCAAATATCAGCAAATCGCTGTTTTGGACAAGTTCATTGATGTCGTTATAGAATGTGATACAATCCATATCGAATTTAACTCCGGTTAGATAATACGGATTATGTCCAAAGTTTTTAAATTCCTCTATTTGATCAGGGCGGCGCATGTACCAATTAAATTTGGTTTGCGTCATGGATATAATTTTAGCGATAGCGGTAGCCCAACTTCCGCCACCCATAATGCCTATTTTATAGGGTATTTGCATAATCAGTTGATTTGAGTTAATTCTTCTTTTTGATGCATTTTTTCAGGGCGCATTTGCGGAAACAGCAAAACTTCCTGAATGGATGTCTGACCGGTCAGCAACATCACTAACCTGTCCATTCCTATTCCCATGCCGGAAGTCGGCGGCATTCCGTATTCTAAAGCGCGTAGAAAATCCTGATCAATGAACATTGCTTCATCATCGCCTTTTTCGGACAGTTTCAACTGTTCTTCAAACCGTTCCCGTTGATCAACCGGATCATTCAATTCGGAATAAGCGTTTACCAATTCTTTCCCGTTGACCATTAATTCAAAGCGTTCGGTCAGCTCAGGATTGTTTCGGTGCTTTTTCGTTAACGGAGACATTTCTTTGGGGTAATCGGTGATGAAAGTCGGTTGAATGTAGTTCGATTCACATTTTTCTCCGAATATTGCATCGATTAATTTCCCTTTTCCCATACTTTTATCCTGTTCGACGCCTAATTTTTTGCAAACGTCGCGAAGCGCATCTTCGTTCATTCCCGAAATATCAATGCCTGTATTTTCCTTAATTGCATCAAACATTGTTATCCTTTTAAAAGGAGCTTTCAGATGAATTGTATGCTCGCCAACCTTCAGTTCGGTAGTTCCCAACACATCATGGCAAACTCTTTCGAGCATTTGCTCGGTAAAATTCATCATCCAGTTGTAATCTTTATAAGCTACATATATTTCCAATGCTGTAAACTCCGGATTATGCGTTCGATCCATTCCTTCATTCCGAAAATCGCGGGAAAATTCGTAAACACCTTCAAATCCTCCAACAATCAATCGTTTCAGGTATAGTTCATTAGCGATTCGCAGGTATAATTGAATATCCAATGCGTTGTGATGAGTAATAAACGGGCGGGCGTTAGCGCCGCCGGGAATATTTTGCAAAACAGGCGTATCCACTTCGATATAGCCGTGTTCGTTGAAGAAAGAACGCATGGAATTAAATATTTGCGTCCTTTTTATAAAAATAGTTTTTATTCCTTCATTTACTATCAAATCCACATAACGCTGGCGATAACGCATTTCAGGATCTTCGAAAGCGTCGTAAGCAACGCCGTCTTTATATTTGACGATTGGAAGCGGACGCAGGGATTTGGCTAATACAGTCATTTCCTCTGCGTGAACGGATATGGTTCCCATTTGCGTGCGGAAAACGAAACCTTTGATTCCAATAAAATCGCCGATGTCCAGCGCTTTTTTAAATACAATATTGTATAAATCTTTGTTTTCGCCCGGGCAAAGATCGTCTCTCGTAATGTATATTTGAATCCTTCCTGCAGAATCCTGCAATTCGATGAAAGACGCCTTACCCATAATCCTTCGGCTCATAATCCGTCCTGCAACCTGAACGGTCAGTCGCGGAGCATCATCTGTGAAATTCTCTTTTATTTCTGAAGAATAAGCAGTTACTTTATATTCGGCTGCGGGATAAGGTTCAATACCCAAACCTCTTAATTCTTCCAAACTTTGGCGACGAAATATTTCTTGTTCACTTAATTCCTGCATGCTTATCAGCTTTATTTTTTGCAATAGGCTACAAAGATACTAAAAATTCACATCTCTTATCAAAAGAGTATCACAAATTTTCGGTATCCATATTATTTATGTCTTCCGGAAGCAGTATATCACTTGCAATAATATCCTCATATATGCCGGCAGGAAGGAAAAAACGAACGTCTTTTCCCTGCTGAATAGCGTTACGAATGAACGAAGAGGATATTTCCATTTTGGGAGCTCCTTTAATCATGAAAACATTGGGATGATTATAAACAATTTTCCCTGTACCCAGTCTGGGATATATCCAAGTCCTGAAATTTTTCAGGATAACTTGGTAATCTTTCCAACGGTGGATTGTTTCCCAATTATCAGAGCCGAGAATCAATTCAAACATATAGTCAGGATACATGATTCGTAACCGCTGGAGTGTATTGATTGTATAAGTCGGTTGCGACATTTCCCATTCAATGGTACATATTTTGAATTTGGGATAATCGTTGATCGACTTTTTCAACCATGCCAACCGGAGGTCTTGATCCAGTAATTCGGATCTCTTTTTTAAAGGACTCTGTGGTGTAATTAAAAACCAGATTTCATCAAATTCTCCGTACTCTGCAACAAAATTTGCAAGGGCTAAATGTCCAATATGGACAGGGTTAAAAGAACCCGGGTAAATTCCAATTCTCATGAGTGTGCTAAAAAGTTATTAATAATGTTTATAGTTTTTTTTTCTGCTTCTTTCAATCGGTCATTGACGACAATAGCATCATATTCGGGAGCTAAACTCAATTCGTAAGCCGCTTTTGAAATACGGTCTGCAATTATCTCCTGAGAGTCTGTTCCTCTCATTTCCAATCTTCTTTTCAACTCTTCGATTGAAGGGGGCTGAATAAAAATCAGCAAAGCGTTATCTCCATATATTTTTTTTATATTCAATCCGCCGGTTACATCGACGTCTAAAATGATGTTTCTTCCTTCATCTATTTTTTTTTCAATTTCATTTTTTAGTGTACCGTAAAACCTGTCAGGATAAACTTCTTCATATTCAATAAAACAGTTTTCACTTACTTTTTTTCTAAATTCTTCCGGACTAAGGAAATAATATTCCACTCCGTTTTTTTCGTTTCCGCGCGGCGGACGGCTGGTAGCGGAAACTGAAAATTCCAAAGGCAATTTTTTACTGAGTATGTATTTAATAATCGTCGATTTTCCCGACCCTGACGGAGCGGAAAGTATTACCAATTTTCCTTTCACTGCTACAAGACATTTAATATTTGTTCCTTCATTTGTTCCAATTCATCTTTCATCTGTACAACAATTTGTTGCATTGCTGCATGATTGGATTTGGAACCCAATGTATTAATTTCTCTGCCGATTTCCTGTATGATAAATCCTAATTTTTTTCCCTGCCCTTTTTCATTGGTCATCGTTTCGGAAAAATAGTTCAGGTGATTACCCAGTCGCGCTTTTTCTTCACTGATATCCAACCGTTCTATATAATAAATCATTTCCTGTTCAAAACGGTTTTCGTCACACGCGATTTCCAATTTATGAAGCGATTCCTGCGTCCGGGTTTTAATTTTATCAATCCGTTCGGACTCGTATTTTTCTATTTCTTTGGATAAAGACGTGATATTGTTTGTTTTTTCAATAAATACCTGTTCAAGCATTTTTCCTTCTTGGATACGAAATTGAGTAAAAGCATTCAACGCTTTGTCAAGGGTTTGCATTACAGCCTCCCATTCCTCTTCATCCAATTCGGTTGTTTCCGTCTTTACTATATCCGGCAATCGAAGCAATATGGAAAACCACTCGGCAGGTTCATTTACTTTCAGAAGCTGCGCAATCTCTTTAATTTCTTTGTAATAACCTGCAACAGCATTCGCGTTGATTTTGCAGGTTAACGATTTGTCGTTAAAGTCAACAAGAATTGTAAAGTCGATTTTTCCTCTTTCAATGGCTTGTAAAAGTCTGTTTCGAATGTCAAATTCTTTGTCCTTATAAATAGACGGTATTCGCAGATTCAAATCAAATTGCTTACTATTGAGGGATTTAATTTCAACGGTAATTTTTTTATTTTGAAATTCCGTATCCGCCTTTCCGTATCCTGTCATTGATAAAATCATATTCTTTAAAAAATATTTTGCAAAATTAGCGTATTATCTTTAAAAAAAGTATATTTGCGTGCTAAAAAATAAAAAAAATTTTGTGAATGGCATGTATATTATCAATTGAATCTTCTACTCAAACATGTTCGGCGGCAGTTTCAACAGATGGAAAACTTGTATGGAACAAGGAAAGTCGTGAGTTGTCATCTCATTCAACTGTTTTGGGAGTTTATATATCGGAAGCAGTCCGGTTTGTTCAAGCAAATCATTTCCGGTTAGACGCGATAGCGGTAAGCGAAGGTCCGGGTTCTTATACCGGCTTGCGAATTGGCGTTTCATTAGCTAAAGGTCTTTGTTTTGGTTGGGACATTCCATTAATAGCCCTTCCAACGCTGAAAGCGCTGGCCACTCGCTTTGCTCCTTCCACTTCGTATCTTTGCCCGATGATCGACGCTCGTCGAATGGAAGTGTATGCTGCGCTTTATGATGGAAGTTTGAATGAGATAGAGCCTGCCCGGGCAATTATTGTCGATGAAAATTCGTATCGAGACTTGCTGTCACGGAATGAAATTATTTTTTTTGGTACCGGAGCGGATAAGTGTAAAACCGTCATTCATTCGTCAAATGCCATTTTCAGCGATGGTGCGTATCCATTAGCTTCAGATATGATAAATGAAGCAGAGAAAGCGTTTATTTTAAAGGAATTTGTGAATACCGCTTATTTCGAACCGTTCTATTTGAAAGAATTTCAAGCGACTATCCCCAAAAATAAAGTGATTCAAATAATCCCAACGGTAGAACATGTTTGAAATCACAGAATTAGTAGATTAACTTAATTTTAGTATGTCTTTTTTTTTACTTATCGAATTTTATTTGTCATAATGCCGAATAAAAATCTACTGTTTCCTATTTTTTGTTATATATTTATTGTTATTGATTTTTCCTTATACATTTTGCAGTTATAATCCTTTTCATTATTAGTCAAAACACAAAATTTGTATAATTAACGTTTTTTATTACGCAATGTTTGCCAAAAAAAAAATTAATAATGCGATTTAATATCATTACTAAATTGTACTTTTGTTGCATCAAAAAACGAGTACACTCTGTATAATTATATATTTTTTATCTTTGAGACAATTTATGATTAAAAATTTAGATGAAATACTAACGGAGACAATTTTGAGCCATATTCCAAAAAATGTAAAACCATTCAGGTATTTGATGGATATATTAGGTATTGGACGAGAATCAACTTATAGGAGAATAAGATGTAATATTCCTTTTACATTCGAGGAAATAGTAAAGTTATCTTCGAGTTTAGATTTTTCGATTGATGAAGTCGTCGAAAGAAATCTAAAAGGTGGCATAATGTTATCTGATCTTCCCAAAAAAGTTCAATACAGTTGTGAGCAATATTTTTATGTAATTCACACAAATTATTACAAAATGCTCCAACAGATAATAAATGCGAGAAAAGTTGAAATTTCCATCTCATTAAATCGATTATTCTCTTTTTTTGTGGTAAACTTTGATGTGCTTTTCAAATTTTACTACTTTGCCTGGATACATCGTCTTAGTGACAATTCATTCAATTCTCGCTTTTCGGATATTCAATTGCCGGAACAAGTTGTTTCAATACAACAAAAAACGAAAGAAATAGTTTCTTCTGTCAAAAATATTACCTTTATTTTCGACCGATATATATTACAGAAATTGATTAATGATCTTCAGTATTATTATATCCGAAAATTAATTTCAGACGAAGAGTTGCAAGAAATAAAAGATAATATAATTTGTTTTATCGATTATATTGAAGATCATATTCAGGCAGGTGAAGTAAATGATGAAACTCCAACCAATCATTTTTATCTATCTCCATTGGATATAGATATGAACAGCGTGTATGGAACAATTAACGGAGAAATAATCTCACAATTTTGGACATACGCTGAAACTTCACAAGCTATAGGAAAATATAACATAATTGCCTCACATAATAATTGGATTCATTCATTGAAAAGAAGTTCGATATTGATTTCTCAATCTAATGAAATTGCTCAAGCTACTTTTCTTAACCAACAACGTAAAAACATTGATATGATCACAAATGATTTATTTTTATATTATGGATAATTTAAGAAATACAATTGCAACAAAAATTTTAAGTAACATTCCCCCGCGGGTTAAATCTATCGATTATTTAATGGAAGCCTTAAACATTAGTAGAGAATCTGTTTATAGAAGAATTAGAGGCGACATTTCATTTACTCTTGACGAGATTGCAAAGCTGTCTGTTGATTTGGGATTTTCAATCGACGAGCTGATCATAAAAGACATGCACTCTCGAATCTTTTTTGATATGCACATATCTGGAAAACAAGCTCCTTCAGACAATTTTGTAACCGTATTCCAACAAAATTTTCAAAATCTATTTGACCTTCAAGTTGTGAAGGATATTGAATCTGTTGAGATTTTAAATCGGGTTCCACTCGGATTTATTATTTTCTTCAACCAATTGTTTAAATTTACATATTATCGATGGATGCATCAAAATCAGGAATCATCGCTCAAATATTTCTATTCTGACGTCGTTTTGCCGGAGATGCTAATCGCTTTACAGCAAAAGGCCATCGAAAATTTGAGAAAATTTCGGAATAACACCTACATTTTTGATCCGAATATATTTTTAAATCTGATTCAATCGGTTCAGTATTACTACAAACGAAGATTGATTAATCAGGATGAATATAATCTGCTCAAAGACGATTTACATGGATTGATAAGCATGGTGGAAAGTACTGCTCAAACCGGTTCTAATAAGTCCGGAACAAGAAATAATCTGTATCTTTCTTCGATGAATGTTGAATCAAGCAGTCGATACGTTAAATATGGCGAACAGATAAAATCACAATTTTATATAAATGCCATGGAGCCTATAACCATTGCGAATACGAATCTGTGCGGAATGCATAAAAAATGGCTTGACTCTATGCGTAAATATGCTACGCTTATCACACAATCGAATGAAATTTTGCAGGTAAGATACTTCAATAAACAGCGTGCTTATATTGAAGACAGTGGAGATGTTTTGCCTACTCAAATTTTTTAAAAACAACATGTAGAGACAGGTACAAACGAAAACACCAAAGGGGTATCGCTATTGATACCCCTTGTCACATTACTACATATTAATTTTTAGAATCTTTGTTTAGAAATAAATGATCTCTTTCGTAAGATTATTTAGATATTCGATTTGTTTATTAATAAATTCTGCCTGGAGAATTTCGTTGGATAAAGTAACCAAAATCGAATATTTTTTAATAGCTTCGATCCATCTTTTTTGCATTCTACAAATCTCTTGATTGACAATACAAATGAAATTAACAGGGTGCATAAGATACAGTGAAGCAATGTTCCCGTCAAAAGTGGCATAATTAGTGTTGGTTTCAATGTCCAATAACGAAAGATAGTAGTTCATTGAAGCTCCACAATCATTACAGCCCGTTTGCATGATTGTTTCTATATTTCTCAGTACTTGAAGCAATTCTTCTTTTAGAAGGCCGATTTCAGCATCTGTAATAAGTTTCCGGTTGTAATAATATTGAATCTCCCGAACAATATTCTGAAAAATATCCCGATCAATAATATAGTGAATATTATACAGATTGGGTTTTATGAATTTAAATTGTTGCCTGATAGCATTGACCTGAGGAGGGATAACAGTATCACAAAAGGGATCGCTAAGAGAAATATTATAGGTTTGATGCTTCCAATTGTAATAATACAATTTGAATAGAGAATCAAAACCGATGAACGATGCAAAACTGTTCCGGTTAAGAACGACCATGACTTCTTTTGTCTGAGCATTGCTTACTAATTCACAAAACTTGTAATATTCGCGAATCGCCGACAAAAAACTTTCCTCATGGCTTGCCGTACTATTTGCCTGTAAGTCTAAAAAAATACGTTCTTCTTTGTTTTTTCCGATGATTTCATCTATGGAAAAATCCAATTCGAGCGATAATTTAGTAATTTCCTCAAAAGTGAAAGGTATTTCACTTCTCATCCTGCGATAAGCAGACTCTTTCCCAATGTTCAGTAATTCTGTTAAGAATTCAATGGGCTTGATATTTTCCGGAATACTTTCTAATATTTTTGCAGAAAGTAAGTCATTTTGTTTTCCCCTCATAATAATATGCGCATAAAAGACCAATAATAATTTTTGGTACAAAGATACGCCAATATTTTGTAATAATCAAAAAAAAGAGAAAAAAATTTTCACATAATTACATTTTTTAGACAGTTTTAGTTCTGTCCCGAATGTAAGTACTTTTATTACAGCGTAAATTCTCTTGTTTGCACAACAAAAATTGTATAATACATCCATTGTTTTTCTTTAAATAAACAGGATAGACACAATTTCGTTCGACTGTTGCATTTTGAGTGGCTCCTGTCAAGAGTTCTTTTGCCGAACAGATAGTTGTTTCGTCGATTTGAAAATAAGTAAAAGCATGATCTGGCAAGAAGATGCGAATATCGACATCTTTGTCGTCGAAATTAACTGCAATCAGCAATAATTCATTTTCAGCATAGCGCATAAAGGCGAATTGCTTATCAGGATTGAAATTGCCGGAAGGTGGATTGGCATACGTTAAGTCGAAAAATTTTCCTTTCCGGATGGCTGGAGATGAGTTGCACAAAATGAGTAATCGGATATAAAAATCCCGCAAGCGTTTTTGTTCGGCTGTCAAAGCCTCCGTGTTGATTTTACCGTGATTGTACCAATTCCGCAACGATTCGACGCTCCAATAATCAAAAATAGTGGTTCGTCCGTCTAAACCGCTGAATCCTTCGGCATCCATGCCTCGTTCGCCCAATTCCTGGCCGGCATAGATCATCAGAGGGTTTTGGTACAGCATGGCTGAAACGGCTAAAGCCGGAAGCGCTTTCCAGGCATTGCCGGCAAAAAAGCCGGAAGCAATCCGCTGTTCATCGTGATTTTCAAGAAAGTTAAGCATTTGCGCATGAATGTCGTCAATCGCTTGCCAGCACGGGGTAATTGTCCATGCCGGTTGATTTCCGCAAATGATTGCACGCAAAGTGTCGTACAATCCCACTTTGTTGTATAAATAATCAAATTTTCCTTTCCTGAGATAATTACGGTATTGGCTGGGGTCGTAAACTTCCGCAATAAAAATAATGTCGGGAAATTCCTGTTTCAAACGAGTGATAGCCCATTCCCAAAATTCGACCGGAACCATTTCCGCCATGTCGCACCGGAAGCCGTCGATTTGTTTGGAAGCCCAAAACCGTAAAATATCGCACATTTGAAGCCATGTTTCCGGAACAGGATCGAATAAACAGTGATTTCCGTTTAAATAATCAACTCCATAGTTCAATTTGACGGTTTCGTACCAGTCGTTCCGGTTGGGATGAGCGGAAAAACAATCGTTTCCGGTAGCCTTCGCCGGAAATTCAGAATAGGTAATACCTTGAACCGTCAGATCAAATTCCGGAGAAAACGCCTGTTCCGGAAGATAGTAAAAATTGTTGTTCGGATCGAAAGAAACGAGGCAATTGTCGTTTTCGCCTAAATCGACTGCGCCTTTGGGTTTGGCGTCTGAATAATACTGGCGGGCGACGTGATTGGGAATAAAATCCATAATCATCTTCAAGCCTGCCTTATGCGTTCTTTCAACCAGCGCCTCCAATTCCTTCATGCGTTCCGGAACGTTATCCGCCAAGTCAGGGTCAATATCGTAATAATCTTTGATTGCATACGGCGATCCGGCTTTTCCTTTCACAATTGCCGGATGATCGTTCCGGATACCGTATTTCGAATAATCTGTCTGGGTAGCATGCTCCAACAATCCCGTGTACCAAATATGGGTAAATCCCATTTCCTTAATGGCTTGCAGCACATTGGACGAAAAGGCGGAAAGTTTTCCTGCGCCATTTTCTTCCAGACTTCCGTTGATTACGCTGGCAGGTTTCATATTGCCAAACAACCGCGGAAGTACCTGGTAAATAATTATTTTCTCACTTGTCATTTTATTTTTCTTAGGGTAGTAATATTTTTTGAGAACCGTTGTCGGTTGTACAAAGCGTGGAAAATACGCCCGTTTTAATCGATTCCAGTATTGCGTTCTGAGAAGATTCGTAACCCATTTTGAAAATCTTTTCCGAATTAACCATATCGAAAGTTTTGAAATAAGCCAAATCGTTGATTTCTACCAGCACATCGCAAAGGGTTCGATCCAACAGCGTGTTGGTTCTCGACAGATAATGATAGGAACGTTCGGCAATGTGCATAATAGTTTTATTGTACTTTTTGGGAACCAAAGGACTAACGTTCACACCTATGATTTTATTACACAGCGTGCGGATAGGGGAGACTGGGAAATTTTTGAAAATGCCTCCGTCAACATAGTTTACGCCATTAATAACCACAGGGTTAAAAATAATCGGAACGCTACAGGAAGCAATCAAAGCGTCGATAATAGGACCCTGGTCAAATATCACGCTTTTTCCTTCGTCGAGGTTTGTGGCAACTACTTTAACAGGAATCTGTAAATCTTCAAAATTCCTGGAACGCAGCTGTTTTTTCAAGAAACGCCGAAAGTTTGAAGTGCCGAAAAGAGCAACTATTGGAACCTGAATGTCAACAAATTCCCGAAATTCCTTTCCTACAAACAAATTAATAATTTCTTCAGGCGAATAACCGTCGGCATACAACACGCCGGCTAATGCTCCGGCGCTTGTTCCGCAGATAATTTCCGGACGAAGTCCAAAGTCTTCAATAGCTTTCAATGCGCCCGGATGAGCAAATCCGCGAGTGCCTCCTCCGCTTAAAGCCACTCCCAACCGATACTTTGTATTTTCTTTTTTATCCACTTGTTTTACCATTTAACCATTCTACATCTTAATCACAATTCGCTCCCTCAAATAGAGGGCGAACTGTTGTTTCATCCTGGTCAAACCGGATAATTCTTTCAGCAAAGAATCGATTTGCTCTGCATTGTTTGCTTTCTCCGCTTCCTGCATTTGCCGGTTCAGTTCGTCGATAGTATTTTGCAAAACGGCATTCTTGTAATTAATAACGACGTAGGGCAGTATTTCTTTCAATCTTTTTTCTTCCTCGTTTTGAATATTTTTATACTTGGAATGAATTTTACTCTCAATGTATTTATCGGTCGATAGCTCGGCGGCTATTTTACTGATTTGCGGATCGATGTGATTCCGGAAATAGGTTTCTGCACGGAAGCCTTTTTCCCTGTATTTTAGAAACGTCTCTTCCACCATTTGACGGTAAACAGGATGAGCCAATTTCAGATCATCATGTTCCAGTTCTTCGACGATATATTCAATAACGTATATTGAATCTTCTTTGTTGACTTCTTTTTTCGTATGATCTTCATTATCGTGTTCAGACTCCGCGTTTGCCATGTCAATTTCTCCGTAGCGGATGACATAGTACAGGATATTTTTCTCGTGTTTATCCAGCGTTGCGGTTTTATCAAAATCGAAATTATCTTCCGGTGGCGGGATTTCTTGCGGAGCAGGGACGTTATCCGGCGCCTGGTTTTCTTCCGGACGATTCGCTTCCGGATCTGGATACAGCGTTTTTTTCTTCTGCAGCAGAAGCTCTTGCCGTTTTTTAGCGATGGCGCGAACCAGTGTTCCCTCGTCCACTCCGGTCAAATGGCTACACTCCTTAATATATACCAACCGGATGATTTCTTCGGGGATAATGGCGATGGTATTAACAATCTCCGTAATCGTTTGCGCCTTCTTAACAGGGTCATTACCTGCTTCTTCCAATAATAATCCGGCTTTGAAACGGACAAAATCGGCTTCATTTTCCTGGATAAAATTGTAAAATGAGGAAGCGTTTTGTTTGCGGGCAAACGAATCGGGGTCTTCACCTTCGGGCAACAGAACGATTTTGATATTTAATCCGGCTTCCAGCAGCAAATCGATCCCGCGCAACGCTGCTTTGATTCCGGCAGCATCGCCGTCGTACAACACGGTGACGTTATTCGTCAAGCGATGGATCAACCGGATTTGTCCCTGCGTCAGCGCCGTTCCCGACGAGGCGACCACATTTTCTATTCCCGCCTGGTGCATGGAAATAACGTCGGTATATCCTTCCACCAGGAAGCACCGGTCTTGTTTGACAATCGCCTGGCGGGCGAAAAAAATACCGTATAACTCGTTCCCTTTATGATAAATCTCGCTTTCAGGCGAATTGATATACTTGGCTGTTTTTTCGTTTTTCAGGATGCGTCCGCCGAAAGCGACTATTTTTCCCGACAAAGTGTGTACGGGGAACATCACTCTGCCCCTGAAACGGTCAATGACCGACTGATTCTCGCTGATGACCGTTAATCCTGTTTTTTCCAGATAAGTCGGATTATAACCGGCTTTTATCGCTTGTTGCGAGAAAGCGTCCTTTGCATCCAAAGAATAACCCAACTGGAATTTTCTGATTATATCGTCGCGGAAGCCTCTTTCGTGAAAATAGGGAAGCCCTATCGATTTTCCATCCGAATGTTCGAACAAATTGGCTGTAAATGATTTTTGAGCATAAGCGTTGAGGATGAACATACTGTCTCTGTCGCTCTGCATTTGCTTTTGTTCTTCGGTCTGTTCTGTTTCTTTCACTTCGATGCCGTACTTTTTAGCTAAATATTTCAAGGCATCGACGTAGGAAAGCTGTTCGTGCTTCATGATGAAATGCACCGGCGTTCCCCCTTCCCCACAGGAAAAACATTTGCAGATATTTTTTGCCGGCGAAACATAGAAAGAAGGCGTTTTGTCGTCGTGGAACGGGCACAGTCCAACGTAATTAACCCCTCGTTTGCGGAGTGTTATGAAGTCGGAAACCACCTGTTCGATTTGCGCCGCCGACTGAATCTTTTCGATAGTAAACTGGTCAATCATCCTTGTGCAAAGTTATACTTTTCAGCTGAAAAATAAAAAATAATTGATAAAAAAATATTTTTTATATAGGAGAAATATTTTTTATGCTGTTGTTTTATCCATTATATTGATTTTTCATTATTTAAAAAACAGTAGAGATGGGGCGCACCCCATCTCTACACGGAATCGGACCCCTAAAACCCTTTAAAAGAGGGCGCTATTCCGATTTGGTAACTACGTATAAACCAATAGGTCATTAAAGATCAAATCGCAATTCAGGCTATTCTGTAATGCAGCGAACGCTAAAGCCGTAAGCGCGGAAGTTAGAGTTGTTCGGATTCATAGTAGTACTATAGAAGGTGAAGTCGTAAGCATTATTAGAAACAGTATAAATCGAACTGCTCCAATAGTACCCGTTCGAAGCTACGGTGTCGCCTCCTCCATTGCTGTAGTAACGATCCCCACCAGCAGGCAGGAAGAGCGTTGCTTCGCTACTGCCCGAAGGGGTAACCAAAAAGCCGGTTGTGCCCGTACTGTTCCATTTCCATGTGTTACCGGAAGCGCTCATATAGCCTGCAGCAGGGATGGAAGTAGTAGTAGAAAGATTGCCATCAAAAATACTTATCCATTCAGCGTGAGTAGGAACACGCCAACCCTCAGGACAAGGATCATTACCGGTTTTACCACTGTCAGACCAAAGGTTATTATCCTGAGGAACACGCCAATCGTAAGGAATATTGCCATTTGTTATAAACTTGCTAATGGTATCGCCGGTAGCCTGACCATTGGCGTCAAAGGTTGTAACAGGTCCGGGTATAGGTGTAGAATTACGTAATTGATGTCCATCAGCTGTGCGTCCCCATTGGTAATAATTGCCATAATTATCAACAGGGGTAGTATAAGCAGCCTGCCGGTCAGGCGATATGGTTTGTACATTTGCCGCTGCGCCAAGATTGTAACACATAAATTCCCTCCCATAATACTTATCGTTTTCGTCTTTTAGCTGTGCGCCACAACAAAAACAGTCCTGTATTTTAGTTGTAAGAGGAGGCGCTTTCACGTCTGTTGTTCCATCATTGTAAATAATGTTTATTGTTACTGGGGCTGCATTTTCGCGTGTAAGACCGTAAATTGGTCCAGAATGACTGTTTAGATCGTTTTTAAAGTCCAACTCCAACGGAATAGAAGCGCTGTTTGCCATATCGCCCACTATTAACCAGCCCGAAAGCGACCGCGTTCCTTGTGTACCAGCAAGTGTACCTTTTGGATCTTCTACCAGATAGCGAACGTTCTTCACTGTTCCCGTCGCAGGAGGTGTAAAGATATAGTACTGTGTGTGAACGGAATCTTGTGCAAAGTCGGATCTATTGGGCGTATGACCTGTTGAATCTCGATACACCGTACCAAAATTGCCTTCGCCAATATCAAAGCAGGTACGTCCGCTCAAGCTTCCACTTCCTGCTGAAAGAGCAGCGAGGGTAGCGGGATTAATATTGGCAGAAGGAAGAGCATTAGAACACAGGTCGATCCACTTGCCATTCGACCAAAACTCCATACAATCGATGTCTGTATTGTAGATAACCAGTCCATTGGCTTCTGTTGAATCGGAAGTTAGTTTGAGCGCATCCCGCTCGTCATTTGACAACATAGGCAAGCGAAGTCCACCTTTCGTACTCATCAATTCCAGTACAGAATAACTATGCGGCGCTTTTTGCGCTCCAATCGTTACTTGCGCTTTGAGCGGCAAGGCAAAAAATGTGACTATCGCCACAAAAATTGACAATTGATAATTGACAATTGATAATTTTAAGTTCATAAATTTTAAAATTTTTAAAGGATTAAGTAAATTTTTAATTCACATTTTTGTCCTCTGAAATACTTCACATACGCACATAAAAAAAACGCGGACAAAACTCTTTTTTATCTGTTATGTGAGGTTCTGAACTACCCTATCCACTAAATAAACGAGCAATGCCCACGCCGTTAAACGATGTGAGCGCCTCGCTTTACTCTTTTGTGGATATTAAAATTGTTCAGATTTCACATAACCCAAAATAAAAGCAAAACGCTTTTTCCAATATTTCTACAATGTGCGTATTATTACGCTTTTTTATACCATAGGCAACTATTTTTATTTTATTGGGTACAAAATTACACGAAAAGCCTAAGTTTTCCA
>Ga0123357_10001148_pt1 | contig 27535 bp, 23 predicted proteins | sample TergutEmb28metaG_FD_89873 | JGI IMG/M metagenome (GOLD analysis project Ga0123357, IMG submission 89873) | Embiratermes neotenicus P4 segment gut microbial communities from Petit-Saut dam, French Guiana - Emb289 P4 | ecosystem: Host-associated > Arthropoda: Insects > Digestive system > Gut ...
ATCCACCAGATGCGCCCCGGCGCCGGCCTGCCGACGGGCGATGTCGACGCAGTCATCCCAACGCTGCGCCATCATCGCCTCGCGGAAGGCCTTGGAACCGGCCGCATTGGCTCGCTCCCCCACCGCCAGGTAGCTGACGTCCTGGCGCACATCCACGGCCTCGTAGAGGGACGAAACAGCATCTTGAACCGTCACCTGACGCCCAGCGACGGCGCGTCCGCGCGGCAATGCGGCTCGAAGCGCCGCGATGTGGGCTGGCGTCGTCCCACAGCATCCGGCAACTGACGCCAGACCAAGATCAGCCGCAAACCCAGCCATCGCCTTGGCGAAATCCTCCGGTGTCAACGGGTAGACCGCACCGCCTGGGCCAAGCTCCGGCAGCCCGGCGTTGGGCATGGCCACAATCGGCAGCGGGCTCAGTCGGCTCAGTTGGCGAAGCGGCCCAGCCATCAGATCGGGCCCGGTGGCGCAGTTGAGTCCCAGCGCGTCGATCCCAAGGTGCCGCAAGGCGGCTACAGCAGCGTCCACGGGCGTCCCAAGCAACATGGCACCGTTGGTCTCGATCGTGATGCTGACGATGATTGGTACCGTCCGCCCTGCGGCGGCAATGGCCCGCCGGGCCCCGATGACGGCAGCCTTGACTTGCAGAAGATCCTGGCATGTCTCCACCTGAATAGCGTCGACACCACCGTCCAGCAGCCCTTCCGCAGCCGCTTGGTAACCGTCGCGCAACGCCGCGAACGACACCTGACCAAGGGTCGGCAGCTTTGTGCCGGGCCCAAGCGATCCGATGACGAAACGCGGCCAATCCGAGGTGGTTGCGGCATCGGCCGCCTGACGGGCCACCACGGCCCCGGCCTTGGCGATCTCGCCCGCCCGATCAACCAACCCGTAATCGCCCAGGGCCGTCGGGTTGACGCCAAACGTGTTGGTTTCGGCCCAATCGGCCCCGGCCGCCAGGTAGGCCCGATGGATGTCCCCGATGACGTCCGGGCGGGTCAGGTTCAAGATGTCGTTGCAGCCGTCGTGGCCAGCGAAGTCATCGGCTGTGAGCCCCGCCGCCTGGATCATGGTGCCCATCGCGCCGTCCCCCAGTAGCAACGTGGCGCCCAGTGCCTCCGAAAAAGTCATATGCCCAGCCTAGCGGTGCGGCTCGCGGTAGGCTTGAACACGTGGCAAGTACGAAAAGCAACCGACCGGTTGTCGTGATGGCATTCCAAGGCTGGAACGACGCCGCCGACGCCGCCACATCCGTGATTGACTACCTGGAAGACACCTACCCCACCAAGACTTTGGCCACGCTTGACGACGAGGGCTTCTACGACTACCAGATGACAAGGCCCAACGTCTTCACCAACGACAAAGGTGAGCGTGAACTGATGTGGCCCACCGTCACCGTCGAACTCTGCCAACTGCCTGATCGCGAGGTCGTCCTGGTCAGCGGCCCCGAACCGAACCTGCGCTGGCGCGACTTCGTCGCCTGGGTCGATGCGACCGTCAAAGTCACCAAACCCGCCCATATCGTCCTGCTCGGCGCGATGCTGTCGGACGCCCCGCACTCCCGCCCCTTCGAGGTGTCTGGGCAGGCCCCGCCGGCACTGGCCGGCGCCCTAGAGTTGGAGCCCAACGATTACGAGGGCCCCACCGGCATCGTCGGCATCATCGGACACCTGTATGCGCAAACGTCGCCCGCGAAGCTGGTCACGATGTGGGTGTCGGTGCCGCACTACACCGCGCCCCCGCCCAACCCGAAAGCCGGCTTGGCGCTGATCGAGCGCCTGCAGGCCGTGTTGGGTTGCGAGTTCGACTTGACGGCGTGGCGCGAGGACGTCAACGAATGGGAAACCCACATCAACGAACTGATCGAGGACGACCCCGACATGGCCGAATATGTCGCCTCGCTGGAAAACCAGACGGACGCCGAGACGGTGCCCCGGGGCACCGGCGACAAACTGGCCGCCGCTTTCGAAGAGTACCTGTCAAAGGGACGGCGCAGCGGCGACAGCCCAGGCTAGCGCCCACTAAGACGGCTTACGAAGCAGCGCCAAGAACATGGCGTCGGTGCCGTGACGGTGTGGCCACAACTGGACGAAACGCGGGTCGATTGCGGCGCAATCCGGCACATCGGGCAGGAAGCTCGGTGCCGCCAGCACCTCGGCGTCCACGTGAGCCGCGAATTCCGTCACGATTTCCTCGGTCTCGGCTCGGTGGGGCGAGCATGTAACATACGCGACCACCCCGCCCGGAAGCGCCGAAGCCCATGCGCCGGCAAGCAAAACGCTTTGCAACGACCTCAATGACATCAGATCGTCAGCTCGACGACGCCAGCGGGCCTCGGGGCGACGGCGCAGCGACCCGAGCCCCGAACAAGGAACGTCGGCGACAGCCAAGCCGAAGGACGCCTCGCGCCCAGCCGATCGCCGGCCGTCGGCCACGACCACCTGGTGACCGGCGGCATCGAATACGCGCAAAGCCTGCTGGACGAGCTTGGCGCGGTGTGGCTGGAGTTCGGCGGCCACCAGGAACTCAGGCCCAGCCAGGCCGCGCAGCAGGGCCGTCTTGCCACCGGGCCCGGCACACACGTCCAGCCAGGAGCCTGCTACCCCGGCAGCCTCGACGGCGCGGCTGGCTGCCAGAACCACCAGTTGGCTGCCCTCGTCCTGGACGCCGGCCCGGCCGTCGCGTACGCACCGGAAGCTGCCGGGGTCGCCCATGACCGTCACGCCCCAGTGCGAATAGCGCGTCGCCTCGCCGCCGGTCTCGGCCACCAACTCGTCGCGGGTCATCAACCCCGGCCGAACCGCCAAGGTGGTGTGCGGGGGCACATTGTCGGCCTCCAGCGCTGGCACCAGTTCTTCGGGCGGGAGGCGGTCGGCGAAGGCTTCGACGACCCACCGCGGATGCTGGTACCGCAGTGCCAGGGCGTCCAACTCGTCCATCCCCGACGTCAACGTGTCCAGCCAATCGTCCCATGTGTGCTCGAGGACGCGGCGCATGATGGCATTGACGACGCCGGCCACCCGCTGCCCGATCTGGCTGACGGCCAAATCGACGCTGGTCGACACGGCCGCGTGGGGTGGCACCCGCATGCGCAGCCCCTGATAGGCACCCAGGCGCAGCACGTCGACGACGGCGGGTTGCAGCGTTGACGTGGAACGCCCAGCCGCTGCCTCGATAACGGCGTCCAGCGTGCCCATGGCCCGGGCCGTCCCGTTCACCATCTCGGTGACAAAGGCCGCATCGTCCGGGGGCGCGCCGCGCAGGTGCTCGGCCAGCGCCAGGTTGGTGTAGGCGCCGTCGGCCGTGACGTCCCGCAACGTCCAGTAGGCGGCCAACCGTGCCCGGTCCGGCTTACTCAAAGCGGGCCCCCTGTGCCAGACGGGCGCCCCGTGCCCATGCCGCCCCATCCATGACCGGCTTACCGACAGCTTGCACGGTTGCTATACGTAGGACGCCGCCACTAGCGCCGACGAGCAGGTCCCTCTTAGTGGCGAGCAGTTCCCCGGGGCCCAGCGCCGGCCCCTCAGCGAGGCTGACCTGACCGACCTTGAAGCGCGCGCCGTCCAGCGTCGTCCAAGCCCCAGGGTGAGGCGTCACCCCGCGCACCAGAGCCTCGACTGTCGCCGCAGGCAGGTGCCAGTCGATGCGGGCGTCCTCGGACGTCACTTTGGGCGCCAGGCTGACCCCGTCCAGCGGCTGTGGCGCGGGCTTGATACCAGTGGCGATGTCTTCTAGCGTGCCCACCAGAGCCTCAGCGCCGACTACAGCCAAGCGTCCCAACAACTCCCCCGCCGTCTCTCCGGGAGCGATCTGGACGGGCGCCTGACGGTAGACGGGCCCGGCATCCAGGTCGTGAACCAGCTCGAACGTCGTCACGCCGCTCACTTGATCCCCGGCTATGATCGCCCGCTGCACGGGCGCCGCCCCGCGCCAGGCCGGCAACAGTGAGAAATGCACGTTGACCCAGCCGTGCGCTGGCGCCTTCAGCAGCGAATCTGGAATCAGGCAGCCCCAGGCGACGATGGCGGCCACGTCCGGCGCCAGTTCGTTGACGGCGTCAACGAACCAGGGCTCCCTGGCTTTGACGGGCTGCAGCAACGGCAAACCTAACGCACGGGCCTCTGCGGCCACGGGCGACGCCGCCACCTGCTTGCCGCGCCCGCTCGGGGCGTCCGGGTTGGTGGCCACCGCCAGGACATCGTGCCCCGCGTCGATCAGGGCGCGCAGCGTGGGCAGGGCGGGCGCCGGCGTACCGGCGAACAACACTCTCATGCATCAAAGCCTAGTGCCAGCGCCGAATCGACGGGGTTATGATGAATCGCCCGCACCAATCAACGAAACGCCTGGAGGACGTGATGATTTGTACCACATGCGGAAGTCAGAATGCGCCGGGAACACAGTTTTGCGGTACCTGCGGCACCCCGTTGCCCATCCCCCCTGCCCTGCAGGCGGAGCAAACCGAACCGTCGCCCGCTGCGGAGATGATCGAGCCACAAACGGCGCCAGAGACAACCGACCAGGCACCCGCCGCTGCGACACCCCCGAGTGCCCCCGTTAGTTATGCTCAGGGCGGCTATCCCCAGTCTCAATACCCAGCACCAGCCCAATTCGCCCAGGTGAGCTATGCGCCACCTGGTTACGTCCCCTACCCTCCGCCCCAGTACGGCGTGCCACACTACGGCGCGAGCTACGCGATGCCGTACCGCCGACCGTCGATCGCGCCGAAGATCTTTGGCGGCAACCTCGTTGGAGTGTTCCTGACGGCGCTGACGGCGGTTGGCACCGGACTCTTGCTGTCTTTGGCACTCACCCTCATGCTGCGGTCATCCTTCGCAAGCCTGATTGGCAGCACCGGCATCCCCGGCTTCGGCCCGCACACCATCTTCGGGCTGTGGGCCGGATCGATGTTTGGCGCCGATATGCGCATGACCTTGGGCGGCGGAGGCATGGGCCAGGTGGCGCTGACCGTCGGGTTCGTGCCGCTGGGGTTCACAGTCCTGACGCTTGCAGTGACGGTGCTGGTGTGGCGGCGGGTGACCTCGCGATGCACCTCGGCGTCGACTATCGTCGTCGACGCCATTCGCGCCGCACTGGTTGCCGCCATCTTGATGCTGATCGTGGCGTTGGCCACGACCAGTTCGATGGCCGACAGCTTTCCCGTCGCCGACTACACCGTCACAATGGGGACGTCGGCGGTCGGCGCGTTCTTCTCGACGCTACTTGTCACAGCTATCGTGCTCACATTGGCGGGGCTGGCCGGGCGCAGCCTATTCCCCGGAAGAGCGGTCCCCATCGCTTCGGCCATCGGCGCGATGGTCAAAGGCCTGGCGGCCTTCGTGGTGACCGCGACCGTGCTGGGCCTGGTTTTGGGCCTCGTCTCAAGCATCCAAGCCATTAAGAACCTACCCAGTGACTTGCCGTTCGGCGGCAACCTGAACGGTCTGGTGGCGGCAATCGCGGTTGCGTATTCCGGCACGACGGGCTTTTGGTACACGGCGTTGGGATCGTTCAGCAGCACTCACGCCACCATCAACGGATACCCTATCCAGGTCGCGTCTCGTGGGTTGTCAGACATGGCCAGCACCAACGGGGCCTGGTGGTTGCTGGTGCTGATGCCCATCGCCGCGCTGGCCATTGGCGCCTTCTTCGCGTTGCGGGGACACCGCACAAGCACCGACGGGCTGTGGGCACTCGGCACATTCTGCGCGTCCTTTCTGATCGCCGTACCGATCCTCGGATACTTCGCGAATGTTCGCCTGTCATTCACCGCGACCGGTGCTGTGGCCAGCGTCTTCAGTAGCCAGCTCAATGACTTGCTGAAATCTTTGGGCGTGCCACCCACATCGGGCAATGCCCTGACTATGTCCGGGGGGGTCAACCTGGTGACTGCCACCTTTCTGGTGTTCCTCTTCGCCGTGGTCGTCTCGTTCCTGGTGGCGCTGATATCGGGAGTCATCACCCAACAGTTGCGGGCCGGACGAACGGCGCCGCGCCGGCGGCCCCCCGCGTACGTCACTTTTGGCACACCGCAGGCCACGTACCCGCAGCCGGGTGGCTACCCACCGCCCGCCGGATACGGCTATCAACCGCCGGGCTACGCCTGGACGCCGCAACCCACGTCGCAAGCGGTTCCGCAACCGATGGCCCAACCCGTCGCTCCACCGACGCGGGCCGAATAGGCGTCACGCCAAAGCGTCGCGAAACCAGTTGTCCTGGGCGGGCAGCACCGAAGGTCGGGCGTCCTCTGCTGGCGGCCGCCAGTTCGTCGCGTCGGCGTCCGTCTGGTCGCCCGACCGTATGTCCTTCACCTGGCCGACAACCCCGCCGAACCAGACGTAAGGGATGCCCCGCCGCTCGGCGAACTTGATCTGCTTACCGTAGGCAGGTGCGCTGGGCGCCACCTCGCAGGCGATGCCCCGAGCCCGCAAGTCGGCCGCCACGCCGTCGGCAACCCCACGCGTCTGCTCATCGTCAACCGCCACTAGGACGACGGACGGCACCGGCCGTGATGCCTGCAATGCGCCCTTCGACAAAACCGGGGCAAGCACCCGCGTCACACCAAACGAAATACCCACCCCCGGGTAGGTGTGACGTCCGTCAGAGGCCAGCGAATCGTAGCGCCCGCCGGCGCTGACCGTCCCAAGGCCGGACACGCCTTCCAGCGCCAGTTCGAACACATTGCCCGTGTAGTAGTCGAGCCCGCGGGCCACACTCAAGTCAGCCAGAACTTGGCCCGGGAAGCGTGCCGACACCGCCTTGACCAGCGCGGCCAACTCGTCCAGGCCCTGTTCAAGCATCTCGTTCGACACTCCGAGCCGCCGCACATCGGCCGTAAAACCGCCACCAGGCGACTTGATGCGCCCCAGAGCCATGATCGAGTCGACCTGCCCGGCATCGGCCGTTAGCATGCTGCGGACGGCGTCTTCGCCGATCTTGTCCAGCTTGTCGACGGCCGCGATGACGGCGGATGGGTCGGCCACGCCAAGACCGGTGTAAAACCCTTGCATGAGCTTCCGATTGTTGACGCGGGCGATGACGCGCGGCACGCCGATTTCATCGTGCAGGCGACCGGCCGCCTCCAACATAACCAGCAGCACCTCGGCGTCGTGGTGAGACGCCAGGCTGCCCTGCCCGACGATGTCGATGTCGGCCTGCCAGAACTCGCGGTAGCGTCCCTGCTGGGGCCGTTCCCCCCGCCAGGCCGGTTGTATTTGGTAACGGCGGAAGGGAAATTGCAGCGCCGCGGCGTTTTCCAGCACATACCGGGCGAATGGCACGGTCAGATCGAAGTGCAAGCCTAGGTCGTCTTTGCTGCCGGCCTCGGCGTGCAGCCGTTTGACCAGGTAGATCTCCTTGGTGATTTCACCCTTGCGCGACAACTCCTCCAGCGGCTCCACAGAGCGGGTCTGGATGCCCGCGAAACCGTGCAGTTCGAAGGTCTCACGCAAGATGTCCAACACCCGCTGCTCGACCATGCGGCCCGCCGGCAGGTACTCCGGAAAACCGGACAAAGCCTTCACTTTAGTCGCCATCAGATGCCCACCTCCGGCACCCAAAGATAACAATTCACCCAAAGACGGGCGTTAGAGACTGATTCGATGAACACATCTGACAGTCTATCGGGCAAGATATATTCCATGAGTGAGTCATTAAGTCCGTCCGACGGCCGTGTCGACGCCGAAATCGTCGATACCGCCATGGACGTGTCCCCTGAGCCAGTTGAAGAAGCCGCAGCCGAGATCGTCGAATCTGCCGTGCCGGAATCCGTTGAGGAAGCGATTCCTGAGCCCATCACAGATGTCGTTGCCGAACCCGTCGTAGACGCAGCTCCCGAGCCAGTCGTGGAGTACGTCGCTGAGGTGGTTCCCGAGCCGGTCGAGGATGTGATCGTCGAGATCGTCGAGGTGGTGGACGAACCGGCGCCCGAGGCTGTCGATGAACCGGTGGTCGAACCGGAACCGGTGGCAGAGACGGAACCTGCGGTCGTAGTTGAGCCGTCAGCCGAGACGGAACCCGCACCGACGACGTTGACCGCCCCGCCCACCGGCGACGCCAGCTTCGGTCGCGTGGAAGATGACGGCACGGTCTACGTTCGCACCGCCGACGGCGAGCGCCGCGTCGGCCAGGTGCCGGACGTCAGCGCAGACGAGGCCATGGCTTTCTTCACCGGGCGCTACGACTCACTGGCAGCCGAAGTGGCGCTGTTGGGGCAGCGAGTCATCGCCGGCTCGATGTCGCCGGACGAGGCTCGTCGCTCTATCGCAACGCTCAAGGCCAATATCGCCGAGGCCAATGCCGTCGGCGACCTGGAAACACTGTCAGGTCAGCTCGATACGCTCACCCCGATCATCAACGTCCAGGCCGAGCAGCGACGCGCCCAACGCCAAGAAGCCCAGAACCGGGCCAAGGAAGCCAAAGAAGGCATGGTCGCCGAAGCCGAGAAGCTGGCTAATGGCAACGACTGGAAATCGGGCGTCACCCGCTTTCATAGTCTGCTGGACGAGTGGAAGATGCTGCCGCGCATCGACAAGACCACCGACGACGATCTGTGGAAGCGGTTCTCGGCCGCCCGCACCACCTACACGCGTCGTCGCAAGACCCATTTCGCCGAGGTCAGCGCCGCCAACGTCGTGGCCCAGGCCACGAAGGAATCGATCATCGCCGAGGCCGGCCCACTGGCGACCTCGACGGACTGGCGTGGCACGTCGGACGCCTTCCGCGCGCTGATGAACCGCTGGAAGGCGGCCGGCTCGGCCGGGCGCCAGGCCGACGACAAGCTGTGGGGCGAATTCAGGGCCATCCAGGACGCTTTCTTCCAGGCCCGCTCCGCCGCCTACGACGAGCAAAGCGGCGAGTTCAAGGCCAACGAGGAGGCCAAGGACGCCATCCTGGCCGAAGCTGAGGCCGCCATCAAGGTGCCCGTCAAGGACCCGCAACAGGCGCGCGCTCAGCTGCGGGGGTTCCTCATCAAGTACAACGCGCACGGCCGGGTGTCGCGTGGCGCCATGCACTCGTTCGACGCCCGTGTGAGGGCCTTGGAGAACGCCGTCCGCGAGGCCGAAGACGCCGAGTGGCGCCGCACCGATCCCCAGGCCCGTCAGCGCGCCCAAGACACCGTCGATATGTTCACCACGCAGATCACCAAGCTGGAGAAGCAGGCCGACGACGCCGAAGCCAAGGGCGACACCAAGCGTTCGACCCAACTGCGGGAATCGATCACGACCTACAAGGCGTGGCGCGAGCAGGCTCAGGCGGCCCTGGATGAGTTCGTGGTGTAGCTACTGCTTGACCCGGTAGATGTCGTAGACGCCTGGTACCTTCTTGATCGATGCCAGCACATGTTGCAAGTGCTTGGGGTCGGAGGCTTCGAAGGTCAACCGCATTTTCGCGATGCGATCTTTTGTCGTCGTCATGTTGGCCGCTGTGATGTTGACCTTCAGGTCTGCCAATACCTTGGCGACATCCGACAGCATGCCGGTTTGGTCGAGTCCTTCGACTTGCACGCTGACCTCGTAGCCGGCCGAGGCCGTCGGCACCCACTCGACGGGCACGATCCGATCCTGCTGGGCCAGCAGCGCCCGCGCGTTGGTGCAATCCGTGCGGTGCACGGAAACCCCGTTCTCGCGGGTGATGAAGCCCAGGATGTCGTCACCGGGCAATGGCGTGCAGCAGCGCGCCAGCTTCACCCACATGGACGGGTCACCGTCAACGATGACACCCACATCGTTGGTCGGACGCCGCGACGACAGCCGATTCGTCAGGATCGGGCGGTCCTCGAGGTTTTCCTCCATGGCCGGCTCAATGCCGCCCTCGGTGCCGATCAGGCGTTGGACCACGCCGGGTGCCCCGATCGTTCCTTCACCGATCGCGGCGTAAAGCGAGTCTATGTTGGCAACCTTGAAGCCGTCCGCCACCGCCGTCAGATGCTCGACGGTCAAGAGACGCTGCAATGGTAGGCCGGTCTTCCGCAGGGCCTTGGCGAGGGCGTCCTTGCCCTGCTCGATGGCGTCTTCGCGGCGTTCGCGGGTGAAATACTGACGGATCTTGGCCTTGGCGCGGGGGCTGGCGACGAAACTGAGCCAGTCGCGGCTGGGGCCGGCCGTTTCGGATTTCGTCGTCAGGATCTCAACCTGGTCGCCCGAATTGAGCTTGGTTTCCAAGGGCACCAGGCGTCCGTTGACGCGCGCACCGATACAACGCGCGCCGACCTCGGTGTGAATCTCGTAGGCCAGATCGACCGGCGTCGACCCCGTCGGCAAAGCCACCACGTCGCCCTTCGGCGTGAAGACGTAAACCTCGTCCGAGTTGATCTCGAATCGCAGCGTGTCGAGGAATTCGCCCGGATCGTCGGCCTCCTTCGTCCAATCCCTGAGCTGACGCACCCACGAGAAGTCCATCGTGTCGATATCGCCCCTGGTGGCGTTGGGGTTCTGCTTGTACTTCCAGTGCGCGGCGACGCCGTATTCGGCGCGTTGGTGCATGTCCCAGGTGCGGATTTGCAGTTCGACGGGCCGCCCGCCGGGCCCCAGCACCGTCGTGTGCAGCGACTGGTACATGTTGAACTTCGGCAGCGCGATGTAGTCCTTGAACCGGCCCGGCAGCGGCGACCAACGGTGGTGCATGACACCCAAGGCCGCGTAGCAGTCGCGCACCGAATCGACCAGAATACGCAGGCCGACGAGGTCGTAGATGTCCTTGAACTCCCGCCCGCGCACCACCATCTTCTGGTAGATCGAGTAGTAGTGCTTCGGCCGACCATACACAGTGGCACTGATCTTGCCCTCGCCCAGGTCGGCTTTGACGATGTCCATCACCTCGGCCAACTGACGTTCCCGTTCGGGCGCGGCCTCGGCCACCAAGCTGACCACCTCGTCGTAGACCTTGGGTTCCAAGGCCTGGAAGGCCAGATCCTCCAGTTCCCACTTAATGGTGTTCATGCCCAGGCGGTGGGCCAGCGGGGCGAAAATCTCCAGCGTTTCCGAGGCGATGCGCTCAGCCTTGTCAGTCCTCAAATAGCCGATGGTGCGCATGTTGTGCAAGCGGTCGGCCAGCTTGATCAGCAGGACGCGGATGTCTCGGCTCATGGCTATGACCATCTTGCGCAGCGTCTCGGCCTTGGCAGCGGAGCCGAACTCGACCTTGTCGAGCTTGGTGACACCATCGACCAGGGCGGCAATTTCCTCGCCGAAGTCGGCGCGCAACTGCTCCATCGTGTAGCTGGTGTCCTCGACGGTGTCGTGCAGTAAGGCGGCGCAAAGCGTCGTCTCCGTCATGCCCAGCTCGGCCAGGATCGTCGCCACGGCCAAAGGATGAGTGATGTACGGCTCGCCGCTGATGCGTACCTGACCGTCGTGATAATGCTCGGCAGTGCGATAGGCCCGCTCGATGAGGCCGAGGTCAGCCTTCGGGTGGACCGACCGGATGACGGTGAACAACGGGTCGAGCACGGCCGAATGGCTGGGTCGGGCGGCGCCCCAACGCGCCAGCAGTGAGCGCATGATCGGACGGGTGGGCTCATCCGTCCGGTCATCGGCGGGTTCGGCCAAGGCGGACGGCCGCGGCGCCAACTGAGTGTCTTCGCGCATCCGCCACCTCCATGCCTGGCCTTGTGTGTCACCAATTCTAGTGCCCTATGCGAGACTTGTTGGGTGAATACTGGTCGGCTGATCCACACGGCGCAAGCACTCGTTGACGATGTCATCGATGTTCCTTTGCTGCCCCGGCGCGGCGCCAACACCGTTGCGACGGCACGGCACCGCCAAGCCGGTGGGGCCGTCACAGTGCTGCTGGCGGCGTCCCGCTCAGGTGCCCGCTGCGTGCACGCCGGATCTGTCGGACGGGGCCCAGCCGGCGATTTGATCCGGGCCACTCTGCAAGCCGACAAGGTGACGGTCTCGTCACCCATCATTGAAGACGTCGACACCGGAGTGTGCGTCGTCTTTGTCGAACCCTCGGCTCAGCGTACCTTCGTCACTATCCAGGGCGCCGAACGCCGAATCAGCGTGGTCTCGCTGACTACCAGTGCCCCGCAGCCAGGCGACTATGTGGCAATCTCCGGCTACACGCTTCAGGGCCCGACTGCCACTCCCCTGCTGGATTGGCTCGCCACGCTGCAACCCGACGTCCAAGTGGTGCTCGACCCGGGTTCCGCCTTCGCCGAACTGGATGACGCGACGCGGACAGCGGCCCTGGCTCACACCACGATCTGGACATCCAACGCCGAGGAGGCCCAGTTCATGACCGGCTGTGCCGACATGACGACGGCGGCTGCGGCGTTGCTGAAGTACCTGCCACCAGGTGCATTGACAATCGTGCGGGACGGCCCAGCCGGTTGTGCCGTCAGCGGCTGGTGCGAAACCACCGCCGTGCCCGGTTTCCCGCAGACGCCCTACGACACAAACGGCGCCGGCGACACCCACACGGGCGTAATGCTGGCCGAGCTGCTCGCAGGCGCCGACCCGGTGACGGCCGCCCGCCGCGCCAACGCGGCAGGCGCCTTGAAGGTGACTCGACGGGGTTTGGACACGATACCGACCGCCGCCGAGGTTGAAGCCTTCTTGGCCGCCCGACAGGCCGATCAGTAGGTGACGATGCTGCTGACAGACGTCAGGCCGGCATCGGCCAAGGCTTGACGCCCGCCCAGGTCGGCCAATTCGATCAACACGGTGATGTCGGACACCATTGCCCCGGCCCGCTCGATCAGCTTGGCCGCCGCCACGAGGGTGCCACCGCTGGCCAGTAGGTCGTCCACCAGCAGCACCCGCTGACCGGGCTGCAAGGCATCCTGGTGAATCGCCAGTGTCGACGAGCCATACTCCAGGTCGAAGCTTTCCTCGAACACCGGCGCCGGCAGCTTGCCGGGCTTGCGGATCGGCACAAAGCCGGCGTGAAGCATCAGCGCCATCGGGGCCGCGAAGATGAAGCCGCGTGACTCGATGCCGGCCACCATATCCACCCTATGGTCGGAAGCGTCGAGCATGGCCTCCAGCGCATCGGCGAACCCGTCTGGCGAACCGAGAAGCGGCGTGATGTCTTTGAACTGAATTCCTGGCTTGGGAAAGTCGGGGATGTTGCGGATCAGCCGCGCCACACGCTCGGTGTCCACCGGCCCGCCTAACCTTTCCTCTGGCTGCGGGATTGACGTGTCGGTTGCGGCCGTCCGGCCGACGCGGCGTGACGCACCTGCACCGGGATCGGCGCCGCCGTGACTTGCGCGCTGGCCAACGCCGGCACCTGCTCCGCCAACGTCGTGGTAATCATCACCTGCGTCTGGCTCTTGCCCATGCGCCGCTCGACGCCCTCGCGGTGCAGCTTCATGGCTGGTTCAGCCTCTTTCAGCATGCACAAGATCGGTGTGGCGATGAAAATCGACGACCACGCGCCGGTGATCATGCCGACGAACATGGCCAGGCCCAGGTCCGGCAGCGGGCCCTGCCCGCCCAGCCAGAATATGCCCGCCAACAAAATGGCGAGCACCGGCAGCACGCCGACGATCGTCGTGTTGATCGACCGCACGAACACCTGGTTGACGGCCAAGTCGGCCGCCTGCGAGTAGGTGAAGTCCTTGCGCTCCAGGTCCACGACGTTCTCGCGCACCTTGTCGAACACCACGACGTTGTCGTATAGCGAGTAGCCAAGGATCGTCAGGATGCCCGTGATGGTGGCGGGTGACACCGTGAACCCGACCAGGCCATAGATGCCGATCACCACCAGCAGATCGTGGAACAGGCCTATCATGGCCGCCAGCGACATCTTCCAGTTACGGAAATACAAGCCGATCATCAGGGCCACCAGTACCAGGAAGATCACCATGGCCTGAATGCCCTTGCTGGTGATCTGCTGGCCCCAGGACGGGCCGATCAGCGTGTAGTTGACACCGGCGATGGGGTCGACGCCCGCCTTGGCGGCCAGCGCCGCTCGCATCGTCGTCACCTCGTCGGTGGTCAACGTGCGCATCTGCAGGCGCACCGCGTTGGTACCCATCGTCGTCACCTGAAGGCCACCCATGTCCGGCAGACCAACGGTGTTGGCGACATCCGTGTACTCGGTGATGGAATCGGCGGTGACGGTGGTGTTCACCTGGAACACGGAGCCCCCGGTGAAGTCCACCCCGAAATTGAGGATGCGGTCAGCGCCCGCTGTGAAGCCGCGGATGGCCAGGGAGGCGATGCAGACGAGCACCAGGATGCCGGAGATCAGGAACCAGATCCGGCGCTTCTCGACGAAGGCGATGTTGAAGTCGGAAACGTAGAGCCGGTGCGCGAAGCTCTCATGGTCGATGGTGCGGACCTTGGTCTGCTTGACCTCCGCGGTCTCGGGCATTGCCTCGTCTGCCTCGACGGCGTCGGTGATCTCAGCCTTGTTGTTGTCGGTTGCCATCTCAGGCCTCCTTGTCTGTCGCGCGAGGCTTGACGGTGCCGGTGCTGGCCCGGCGCCCGCGCAGGGCTTCGGGTGTGACACCGAGATGCGCGGCATCGAAGCCGGACAGCGGTTGCCCGCTGCGGAAGTAGTCTCGTCTGGCCAGTAACGTCATCAGCGGTTTGCTGAAGAAGAACACGATGAACAAATCGATCATCGTCGTCACCAGCAGTGTGAAAGCGAAACCGCGCACATCGCCGATGGCCAAGAAGAACAGCACGACAGCACTCAACAACTGCACGGCGTCGGCCACCACGATGGTGCCGCGGGCCTTGATCCAGCCGCTCTCGACCGAGTGTGCCAGCGAGTAACCGTCACGGATCTCGTCACGTATTCGTTCGAAGAAAATGATGAATGAGTCCGCCGTCACCCCGATGGCCAAGATGGCGCCGGCGATGCCAGGCAGGTTGAGCGCAAACCCGACCGTGGTACCCAACAGGACGATGGCCGAATAAGTGATGACGGCCGCCGATATCAGCGATCCGACGACGATGATGGAAAGGCCGCGGTAGTAGAACATCGCGTACAGCATCGTCAGGATCAAGCCGATGATGCCAGCCAGGATGCCCGCGCGAAGTTGCTCACCGCCCAGCGTCGGCGAAACCGTGCTGACCGACGAGGGATCGAAAGACAGCGGCAGGGAGCCATAGTTCAACACCCGCGCCAGATCCTGTGCCTGCTGCTGGGTGAAGCTGCCGGTGATCTGGGCCTGGCCGCCGGGGATCGCCTCGTTCACCCGTGGCGCCGAGACGACGGTACCGTCGAGCACGATGGCGAACTGGTTTTGCGGGCTGGTCTGGTTGACCAGCTTGGCGGTGGCTTGGGCGAACTCGTTCGTGCCGGCCGAGTCGAAACTCAGCGTCACCTGGTAACCCAGGCCGCCCTGAGCCTGACCGCCTTGAGCACCGGTGACACGCTGGCCCTGCACGATCACCGGGCCGAGCAGGTACTTCTGGTAGGCCGAGTCGCAGGCGAAGGTCGGCTGGTCCCAAACGTCGACGATCGGCGTGCCGTCCTGGTAGACCGGCGTGCCCGCCGCCAGATCCGACGGCTGCCCGGCCACCGAAGTGCCAGCCGGGTAAGTACCATCGTTGCCAATGACCATGGCGCAGGACCAGTTGCCGAAATCGGTGGTGTCCAGGGTCGTCGGCTGCCAATTCAGCAGGTCGGTGAACGACGTGTTGGGGTTGCTGCCGGCGACGGTCGGACGCGCCGTGGGGGGTGCCGTCGGCAAGGCCGGGGCGACGCGGCGGGCCGGCGTGTCGGTGGCACCGGGGGCGGCCACCGTCTCAGTGGCCGATGGTACCGTCGTCTGCGAGGGCGCGGAGGTGGCCGACGGTGCCGTGGTATCGGCAGGCGAAGCGGTGTCAGCCGGTGTCGCGGTGTCGGTCGGGGTCGCCGTCACGGTGGGCGTGGTCACGGGGGGCGTCGAGGCGACCACCTGGTAGACGTTGCGGAAGCCCAATTGAGCAGTCTTGCCGACCAGGTTGACCAACTCCTGCGAGTCGACGCCTGGCACCGCGATCTGGATCTGGTTGTTGCCCTGCAACTGCACGGACGAGTCGCCGACACCCAGCGAGTTGACGCGCTGCTGGATGATGTTCAACGCCTGCTGCATGGCATCGGCGTTGGGCATCCCATTCTGGCCCGTCGTGCCGGGGGTCGGCGAAGCCGAAGGAGAAGCGGTCGGTGATGCCGTCGGCGACGCGGTGTCAACCGGCACGGGCGGCGCGTTGGTGTCGGCTCGAGCGGTCAAGGTGACTGTGGTGCCGCCCTTGAGATCGAGGCCCAACCGGGGGGTCCAGGTGCGGCCCAATGCCATGAGGCCGTAAAGGCAGGCAATAATCAGCAGAAACGCTGCCAGTTTGTGGCCTGGTTTGTAGTTCTTGTCCATGACTTCCTTGCGTCACTTCTTGGATCTGGTGCGAGGCGCGGGCATTGCCTCGTCCGCCGGAGGCTCGAAGTCGGGTGCTTCAGTAGGCTTGTCAGCCGCTTCTTCGACGACGGCTGCCGTTTCATCGATCACGTCTTCCGAACCGGCCTCGCCACTGCTCAACGTCTCGTCGGCGTCCGGCTTGGCTGCTTCAATTGCGCTCGGCTCGCTGACATCCCCCTCGATTTGCTCGTGCTCGTCGGTGTATTCGAACTCTTCTTCCGACTCCGGCACGACCTTGGCGACGGCCGGTTTGACCACTGTCACGGCCATGCCGGGTGCCAACTCCACGACCATCTGCTTGTCGCCGACGGCTTGAACCGTGCCGAACAGGCCGGACGTCAGCATGACCCGCGCACCCGGCTGGATGGCATCCATCATTTGCTTTTGCTCAGCCGCTCGTTTTTGATTCGGGCGAATCATCATCAGATAGATGAAACCACCGATGAGGACGATGTAGACCACCCAGACCCAACTACCCACAATGAATTCCGTTCTGCCCGTCGAAAAAGACGCCTGAAGAGTACGCCCGCGAACGCCTCTGCCGACGCATGGTGCCCAAACAGGGCGCACCATGCGCGCCACCAAGGCGCACCGCACTATTCTAGGCGAGAGATACCCGCTTGTCCTAGCCGAACAGCCCCGGTGGACCACTTTGTGGCGGCGTCAAGCCCAGATGACGCCACCCGGCAGGCGTGGCTACACGTCCCCGGGGGGTGCGCATGAGCAGGCCAAGCCGTACCAGGAATGGTTCCGCGACCTCTTCGACCGTCTCGGGCTCCTCGCCCACGCTGATGGCCAGCGTCGACAATCCGACCGGCCCACCGCCGAACTTGCCGCAGATTGCCTGCAAAACGGCCCGATCGAGGCGGTCGAGACCCGATTCGTCGACTTCGTAAAGCTCCAACGCTTGGCAGGCGATATCGAGCGTGACGACCCCGTCGCCGTGGATCTGGGCGTAGTCGCGCACCCGGCGCAGCAGGCGGTTGGCGATGCGTGGCGTGCCCCGTGATCGGTAAGCGATCTGGTTCACAGCATCTTCATCGGCTCGCACCCCCAGTTTGGCGGCGGAACGGGCGACGATGTGCTCCAGCGACGCCGGCTCGTAGTAGTCGAGCGTCGCCGTGAACCCGAAGCGGTCGCGCAACGGGCTGGGCAACAAGCCGGCCCGAGTGGTGGCACCGACCAGCGTGAAATGCGGAATATCGATCGGAATAGCCGTCGCCCCGGGCCCCTTGCCGACGACGACATCGACCCGGAAGTCCTCCATCGCCAGGTACAGCATCTCTTCGGCCGGTCGGGACATCCGATGGATTTCGTCCAAAAACAGCACCTCGCCCGCCACCAGCCCACTCAAGATGGCCGCCAGATCGCCGGCGTGCTGAATCGCCGGCCCGGATGTGATGTGCATCGGCGCGCCCATCTCGGCGGCGATGATCATGGCCAAGGTCGTCTTGCCCAGCCCCGGCGGCCCGGACAGCAGCACATGGTCGGGCGGGGTTCCCCGGTGCTTGGCGGCGGCCAGCACCAGGCCGAGTTGGTCGCGAACCCGCGACTGCCCCTCGAACTCGTCCAGGCTCGTGGGGCGCAGCGTCGCCTCGGTGGCATCGTCCTCGGGCTGGCGCCAAGGGTCGAGGGCTGAGATGTCTTCCATGTCAGGCCCTCGCCAAAGCTTGCAGGGCCGCCCGCATCAGGGTGGAGACGGAAACTGTCGGGTCTTCCTCCACCATCGGGGCGACACCGTCGGCTGCCGACTCCGCCAGTTTGACCGGCCAGCCCAGGCCTTCCAGACCGCTGACGACTTGATCTCGCCAACCATTGGAAACGGTAAGCGGACCGGCTTCGTCGGCGCCTGCGGCCGCCAACAGCACAGGCACCTTGTCTTTCAACTCGATGACCAGCCGCTGGGCGCCCTTGCGTCCGATGCCCGGCACGCGGATCAGCGCCGCCAGGTCCTCGCGGCGCACGGCGTCGGCCAAGCCGACCGGACCGAGCGCCGCCACCACCGCCAGGCCGATCTTCGGGCCGATGCCCGTCGCCCCGCGCACGGTGTCGAAGCACAGGCGCTCGGCCTGCGTGGGGAAGCCGTACAGCGCCATGGCGTCCTCCCTGACGATCAAAGACGTGAACAAATTGACGGTGTCCCCCAGTGCCAGCCCGGCGGTAGTTTGGGGCGGGCAAAGGACGGCGAAGCCAACGCCGCCAGCCGACACCACCACCGTCGATCCGTCAACCCCCACCACCTGGCCTTGCAGTTGCGCAATCACTTCATTACCCCCTTCTTGGTGTGGGCGGCAACGGCCGCCGCATAGCGGTTAGAGGCGCCGCCACGCCAAAGATGGCACAGCGCCAGCGCCACCGCGTCAGCAGCGTCCGCCGGGCTGGGTGGGGCGTCCAGTTGAAGGATACGCATAACCATTCCTCCGACTTGAACCTTGCCGGCCGCGCCACTGCCGGTGATAGCGGCCTTGACCTCGGTCGGGGTGTGGGTAACGACGGGAAGCCCGCGTTGGGCGGCCAGCACCATCGCGACGCCGGCGGCTTGGGCCGTGCCCGTCACCGAGTGCAAGTTCTGCTGGGTGAACACCCGCTCGACGGCCACGGCATCCGGATGCCACCGATCCAGCCATTCGGCCAGACCCTCGCTGATGGCCAACAGCCGCTTCGCCGGGTCCAGGTCGGGCGGTGTACGCACCACCCCGGCGTCTATGAATACTGGCTTGGCGCCCACCGTCTGTTCGACGACGCCGACGCCACACCGTGTCAACCCTGGGTCAACCCCGAGTACGCGCATAAGCCACACCAATCAATCGAACGTCAGTTCGATACTATAGTGCACGGTCGCGCGCCGACAGCGCAGGCGCACCGGGGAACTAGTCTTCTTCGTTCAGCTTGGCCTCGACAGCGTCAGAGTACTTCGCGTTGGTGTAGACGTTCTGCACGTCGTCCAAATCGTCTAGCGCATCGACGACGCGCTCGATCTTCAGCGCCTGATCGACATCGTCCACTGCCTGATCGAAGGACGGCCAGAACACGACATCGGCCGACTCGTAGTCGAGCCCGGCGGCCTGGATGGCCTTGCGCACGTCGACCAGATCGGGAGCATCGGTCAGCAACGTGAAGCCCTCGCCCTCGTCGTTGATCTCCTCCGGCATGGCGTCCATGGTGGCTTCCAGCAGGTCGTCCTCTGTGATCGTGCGGCCTTCCTGCTTCTTTGCGACCTCGATGACGCCCTTGCGCGAGAACAGGCGTTGCACCGAACCACCGTCGGCCAGCGTGGCGCCGTTGCGCGTCACCGCGACGCGCACATCGGCGAAGGCCCGGTTTCGGTTGTCGGTCAGGCACTCGATCAGGATGGCCACCGAACCACCGGCGTAGGCCTCGTACATGATCGTGTCGTAGGACGTGCCATCGCCCTCGGCACCGGAGCCCCGCTTGACGGCGCGGTCGATGTTATCGGCCGGCACGGAGTTCTTCTTTGCCTTCTGGATGGCGTCGTAGAGCGTCGGGTTTCCGCCGGGGTCTCCACCGCCCACCCGGGCGGCCACTTCGATGTTTTTTATCAGTTTGGCGAAAAGTTTGCCGCGCTTCGCGTCTATCGCTGCCTTCTTGTGCTTCGTCGTCGCCCACTTGGAGTGACCGCTCATAGTGCACCTCTTCTCGCTTGAACTGGCTGTTGGATCGGCATAAGTCTACGTCATCGGCTGGCTGCAACCAGGGCACTGGCCAGGTCTATTCCACCCGTGTACAACGCCGTGCCCACAATCACACCCCCAATGCCGATCGACGTCAACCCCCGCAATTGCACGATGTGCTCCAGGGTCGACACCCCGCCGCTGGCCACGACGGCGGCACGAGGACGTCCGTCCTCCCCGAAGCCCAGATGCGCGCAGACGGCGCCCAGCAGCTCCAGGTTCGGCCCGGTCAAGGTGCCGTCGGCGGCAGTGTCCGTCACGATGAAGCGCTGGCACCCCGCGTCGGCCAACTGCTCGAGCGTCTCATACAGGCTGCCGGACGCCTGCACCCAACCCCGTGACGCCAGTGCGTCGCCGGCCGCGTCGAGGCTGACGGCCACCTTGTCGCCCAGTCGCTGGAACAGCGACATGCACCATTCCGGGTCCTCGACGGCGGCAGTGCCGACCGAGACACGGGCGCACCCGGCGGCCAGCATCCGATCGACCGCCGCGTCGTCGCGCAAACCCCCGGACGTCTCGACCCGTGCCGGCACAGTCGCCGCTATCTCGGCGATGATGGAAGAGTTGTCGCCTGTGCCGAAAGCCGCGTCGAGGTCGACCACATGCAGCCACTTGGCCCCAATGCCGGACCATCGCACCGCCGCTTCGACCGGGTCGCCGAAGTCGCGGGCCGTCTCCTGCTTGCCTCGAACCAGTTGGACGGCGCGACCGCCCAGAATGTCGACGGCTGGGAAAACTGTCAGTTCAGATGCTGCTGTCACGCTCACTACCCTATCGGCTGCGTCAAACCATGCGCACGCGGATCGTGTCCGGTATGGCCGCCAGGGTGTTCAACAGACCGGGCTCAGCCGCCGTCACGTCGGCTATCGCATAACCGATCTCACCCTCGGTGGCAAGCGCCTGAAAGGCGATGTTTGCCTGATGCCCAGACAGGGCCGCATTCAAGTTGGCCATCACGCCCGGCACATTGCGGTGAATGTGGGTGACACGACGACCCTGCACCTCGGGCGCGCCGACGTTGGGTAGATTGACGCTCATCAACGTATTTCCGGTAGCCACATAGTCCATCAGTTTGGCCGACACAAAGTGGCCAATATCGACCTGGGCCTCCTGCGTCGATCCGCCGACGTGGGGGGTCATGATGACGTTCGGCAGGCCCTGCAGCGGGCTGACGAAAGGCTGGCCATTGTTCGGCTCACTCGGGTAAACGTCCACTGCGGCGCCGGCGAGGTGACCCGACTTCAGGTTTTCGGCCAGCGCGTCGACATCCACCACGAAGCCACGCGACAAGTTCAGGAAAACTGCCCCGTCCTTCATGGCGGCGAACTGCGGCGCCCCGAAGAACCCGGCGTTGCCGGAGCGGCCGTCCACATGCAAAGTGACGAAATCGGACTTGGCAAGCAGTTTGTCCAATTCGGTGGACCGCTTGGCGTTGCTGAGCGCCAGCTTGTCGGCGATGTCGTAGAAGATGACGGTCATGCCCAGCGCCTCGGCTACCACCGATAGTTGCGAACCGATATTGCCGTAACCGACGATCCCGAGCTTCTTGCCGCGAACCTCATGTGAGCCCTCGGCCGACTTGTTCCAAACCCCTTGATGCATCTGCATCGACTTGTCCCCCAGGTGCCGCGATAGTGCGATGATCTCCGAAATGGCCAACTCGACAACGCTGCGCGTGTTGGAATACGGCGCGTTGAACACAGCGATACCGCGAGCCTTGGCTACGTCAAGATCGATCTGGTTGGTGCCGATGCAGAACGCTCCGATGGCCAGCAGATCCTGCGGCGCGGCCATGATGACGTCGCCGGTCAGCTTTGTGTTCGACCGTAAACCAAGCAACGACACCCCCTCCAGCGCCGCGGCCAACTCGTCACCGGCAAGCGAACCGGTCCGGGTCTCGACCTCATAGCCGGAAAGCCGCAGAGCTGTTGCGGCGTCGGGGTGGATGTTCTCAAGAAGTAGGGCTTTCATTTCAACAATCTTAACTGAGTGGGCGACGCGTGCCTGGCGGTCTCATTTGAGCGTGGCGGCTCACAGATGCAGCTTAGGTATCGCGGCCACGAGCTGGCGGGTGTACGGGTCGGCCGGGTCGTTGTAGATCTGCTCAGCCGAACCGGTCTCGACGATGCGCCCGGCCCGCATGACGAAGACGGCATCGCAGACGTGCCGGACGACCGCCAGATCGTGGCTGACCATTATCAAGGTCAGACCGTCATCGCGCACCCGATCAACGATCAGATTGAGGATCTGGGCGCGGGTCGAGACGTCGAGTGCCGATGTCGCCTCGTCGGCGATCAAGACACGCGGACGCGGCGCCAACGCCCGCGCGATGGCGATGCGTTGGCGCTGCCCGCCGGAAAACTCGTGGGGAAAGCGGTCGGCGATGGCGGGGTCGAGTCCCACCTTCATCAGTATTTCGGTGAGCCGTGAAGCCCGGGTGGCGCCGTCCCAGCCCTTGAGCAACGGCTCGGTGACGGTGCGTCCCACCCGCATGCGGGGGTCGAGCGACGATCGGGGGTCTTGGAACACCATGGCCACCTGGCTACGCAGGAAGCCCAGCTCGCGCTCCTTGAGCCCGATGATCGAGCGACCACCGAACTCGATATCGCCCGAGGTGACGGGCAACAACCCGGCCATCAAACGCACCAGGGTCGACTTGCCCGAACCGGATTCGCCGACTATCCCGACACGCTGGCCGGCCTCAACCTGCAAGCTGACGTCGTCGACAGCGACGACCCGCGATGGGCCCTTGCCGAAGACGCGGCTGATACCGCGGACGTCGAATTCACTCATCGTCCACCCCGAAATCTGCCAGCACGGGCAGACGCTCGCCGGGCGGGACGTCGAGGCGCGCGGTAGCCACCAGGCCACGGGTGTAGGGGTGCTGGGGCGTCTCAAAAATCTGCCGCACACTGCCCTGCTCGACGATGCCGCCCCGGTACATAACGGCAACCTCGTCACAGACCTGTGACACGACGGCCAGATCGTGGCTAATGAACAGGCAGGCCGCGCCACTGGCCGTCAACTCGGTGTCAAGCAGGCGCAACACTTGGGCTTGCAGGCGCACGTCCAACGCCGTGGTCGGTTCGTCCAGGATCACCAACTCGGGACGGTTGATGAGCGCCATGGCGATCAGCACACGCTGGCGCTGCCCGCCCGAGAGCTGGTGCGGAAAACTGGCCGCCACGCGCTGGGGGTCGTGGACGCCGACCTCGCTCAAGATATCGAGGACGCGCTGGCGGGCGCCGGACGCGATGTGGGCCGCGTCGGCGTGGTACTTGGCCGCCTCCTTCGGGTTGCGCGCATAATGCAGGCGCAACACCTCGGCCACCTGCATGCCGACGCTCATGGTGGGGTCCAAGGCCGTCATCGGTTCCTGGAAGACCAGGCTCATGGCGTCACCGCGCAGACGGGAGTACTGCTCGTCCGACAGCCCCACCAGTTCGCGTCCATCGAGGCGAATCGAGCCGGTCAATCGCGCATTTTCCGGCAACAAACCCATAATGGCAAGGGCTAACGCCGTCTTGCCCGAACCGGATTCGCCGATCAGACCGAGTCGGCGCCCGTCGCCGACCTCCAGGCTGACGTCGCAGACGGCCTTCACCCGCCGACGGCCGTACTCGACGCCTACCCCTTTCAACTCAAGCATCAGCGCACCTCCACCAGCGTGGGGTCGAAGCGGTCGCGCAGGCCGTCGCCCAGCAGGTTGAAGCCCAAGACCGCCAGCGCGATGAACAAGCCAGGCCAAAGCGCCAGATTGGGATTGGTGAAGATGTACTGCTGGGAGTCGTACAGCATGCGTCCCCATGTCGGTGTGTTCAACGGGGCCGATAGCCCAAGATAGCTGAGCGCCGCTTCGGCGAGGATTGCCAAGCCGAAGCTGACGGAAGCCTGTACCAGCACGACCGGCGCGATGTTTGGAGCTACATGCGTAGCGCCGATGCGCAGTGGCCCGATGCCAGACGCCCGGGCCGCCAACACATAGTCCTGGTTCAAGACCTGCAACGCAGATCCGCGGGCAATCCGGGCGAAAGCCGGCACCGAGGCGATGCCGATGGCCGTCATGGACGTGGCGATTGAGCCCCCACCTTTCGCTGCCGCGAACAGGATCGCCAGCAGCAGCGCCGGGAAGGCATAGACGATATCGGCGGCCCGCATGATCAACTGTCCCAGCCAGGAGCGCGACGCTGCTGCCGCCATCCCCAACGGCACGCCGATGACGGCCCCGATGGCCACGGCGATGACGCCGACCTGGATGCACACCCGCGCACCCACCAGGGTGCGGCTGAAGATGTCTTGGCCGAGATTATCCGTCCCCATCAGGTGGGGCCAGCCAGGGCCCAGCAGCCGCGCCGAAGCGTCGACGTGCAGCGGGTCGAAGGGCGTCCAGAACAGCGACACGACGGCCAACAGCATCACCAGGCCGACCAGCACCGTGCCGACATACAACGACCACGAGCGTCTCATTCGTCCGTCCCCCCGTCGACGACGGCGGGCTGGGACCGCAGGCGGGGGTCAATAGCGGCGTAGGCCATGTCAACGACGGCGCTGATGGCCAGGATCAGCGCCACCAGCACCATGACGATGGCCTCGACGACCGGCAGGTCATGGGTCGCCACCGAGTCGAGCAGCAACTTACCCATGCCGGGCAATACAAAGACACTCTCGATGACGACGGCACCCACCAGCAGGGTGGCCAGTTGCAGTCCGATGACCGTGACGATCTGCAGCCCGGCGTTGCGCACACCGTGACGCATCAAGGCCCGCCGGTTCGTCCAGCCGACGGCCCGCGCGGTGCGAAAGTAGTCCTGGCTCAAGACGTCGACAAAGGCGCCCCGCACATACCGAAACAGCACCGCCGCCTGTATGAGGCCGAGCGCCAGGACGGGCAGGACCAGCCGCCGCAGCCAGTCGAGTGGATCCTGCGTCAGAGGCGTGTAGTGGTTGGCCGGCAACCAGTGCAGCTTGACGGCGAACAGCATCACCAATGCCCAGCCAACCAGGAAAGCCGGCACCGACATGCCCAACTGAGACAGCGCCGACACCACCGCACCGGACACCCGGCGGCGGCGCATTGCCGCGAAGGCGCCCAGCGGCAATGCCAGTGCCACAGCCACCACCATTGCTAGCAAGACAAGCGAAAACGTCACGCCGAGAGTGGACGCCACCTGTGGCCCGATCGGCCAACCGCCAATCGCTGAGCGCCCGAAGTCGCCATGCAACAGGCCAACCATCCAGTGCAGATAGCGAATGGGCAAAGGCATATCCAAACCCATCACGGCGCGCAAGTCGGCGATGTCACCCGGTTTCGCCGAACTCCCCAAGATGACGCCGACGACATCCCCCGGCAACAGATTGATCAGGGTGAAGACGACGATGGAAGCCACCAGCAAGCTCGCCAAAAAGACGGCTAACCGCCGCAACAAGGCCTTGCCGATGGCCACGGTGACCAGCCCTTACCCGCTCTTCGACGCGATCGTGGTTAGGTCGAAGCTCTCGGTCACGGCGTTGGCCGGGATGCCGCTGATATCGGGTGTGGCAATGATGATGCTGGGCAACAGCCATAGGAAATCGCCGGCCGCATCGGTCGACAGAATCTTGGCCGCCTGCTTCATCAGGTCGACGTACTGCGTTTGATCGAGGGTCTGATCGGCCTGCGAGATCAGGTTTTGGAAGTCCGGATTGTTGTAGTGCCAGTAGTAGGTGGGGTCGGCCCATTTGACGATATCGCGAGGCTCGACATGGGCGACGATGGTCATGTCGTAGTCACCCTGGCCCATCACCTGGTTGATCCAGACATCCGGGAACTGCAACTGCGACACGTTGACGTTGATGCCGACGTCCTTCAACTGGCTGGCGATGAACTGCGCGGCGCTTGTGGCGTACGGCAGCGTCGGCACCTGCAGGTTTATAGTCAGGTTGGTGGCGCCGGCGTCGGCCAGCAACTGCTTGGCCTTGTCCGGGTCAAATGGATAGGTTTGCGATAGGTCCTCGTACCAAGGGTCGGTCGGCGGCACCATGGAACCGATCAGCATGCCCTGCCCCGCCCAGACGGAGTCCATCAGTGCCTTTCGGTCGATGGCGTAACAGATGGCTTGACGCACGCGCGCGTCCGTGAACGGGGCTTTCGAGTCGTTGAAGCCCAGAACGATTTCACCATTCGTCGTGCCGACTATCGTCTGGTATTTGGACGTGTCGGAGAATTGACTCAGAGCCTGCGGGGCGGCCAGGTTGGAGATGATGTCGAGATCGCCTGACAGCATCGCGGTATTCATGGCGTTTGGGTCCGAAAAGTAGCGGAACGTCACAATATCGAAGCGCGCCGGTGTGCCCCAATACTTGTCTGACTTCTGCAACTCGACGGACGCGCCCTTCACCCAATCCTTGAGCTGATAAGGCCCGGAACCCGCCGGGGTGTTCGACAAGTCGCTCGCGTGAGCCGGGTCGATGATGATGCCCGCGCTACCCGTCATGTTGTAGAGCCACGCGTTGCTGGGGGCCGACAGCACCACCTTGACCGTGTTGTCGTCCACGGCCGTCACCGACGAGACCACCGACATTTCGGCCTTGTTGACAGCCGTTACCGTGGGGTCCTGCTGAATGCGCTGGATGCTTTTGACGACCGCGTCGGCGTTCAACTGATCGCCGCTGGCGAAAGTGGCGCCGGGCTGTAGGTCGAAGGTGTACGTCAACCCGTCGTTGCTGATCGTCCATTCCTTGGCCAACAACGGGCGGATGTTGCCGTCGCCGTCCAGCTTCACCAGCGTCTCGTAGACGTTGTAGAGCAGCGCCTGCGGGATGGCGGCGTTGGCGTTGGTCGTCGGGTCCATCGAGTCGGGCACCGCCGTCGCCCCGATGCTCAATTGACGGCTCGGTGGGGTGGTGCCGCCCGGGCTGGTACAGCCTGAGACGATGAGCGCGACGGGGGCAAGAAAAAGGCCGATCAGCCAGCGGTTACGCCGCATCTGGTGACTCCCTAGATCGTGGCGCCGCAGGCGCCTCTGGTGATTGACCAACTAGTCTACCCTGCGTTCCCCTCGGGTTGCACGGTGACCGAGGACGGTGTAACTTAATAACGCTTCTTTCAAATATTAGACATCGTCACTGGGTTCACTATGCCTTTTGACGGTGTTCTACAAATCAAGAGAGGAGCAGATTTGAAATCAAAAGTAGCGCTTGGCGTGGGGATTTCCCGCCGTATGGCGCAAAGTCCGGAGATGGCCTATCGGGTCGATAGGGCACTGGGCGACATAACCCGCGACGTACACAAGCGCCGGGTCAAGCAATGGATCGAATCAAATGACGGGTCATTCCCAAGCCTCGCGGTGTCACGCCGTCAGGCTATCTCCGAGTTGGCCCTTTTGTGCGAAGCACTCGGATCGATGGTGGCGATTACGCCGTCCGCAATCGACGAGGCCGCCCGGCTTTACGAACCGTCACGGCCATAAACCAAAGCAAGAGGCCCTTTGGCTTGCATTTCTGCTTGCCA
>Ga0123357_10001149_pt1 | contig 27533 bp, 22 predicted proteins | sample TergutEmb28metaG_FD_89873 | JGI IMG/M metagenome (GOLD analysis project Ga0123357, IMG submission 89873) | Embiratermes neotenicus P4 segment gut microbial communities from Petit-Saut dam, French Guiana - Emb289 P4 | ecosystem: Host-associated > Arthropoda: Insects > Digestive system > Gut ...
ACATCTAGGGTATAGATCAAGTTGACAGCATGTTGCTGTGACGTTCTTCTTGTTGCGAAAAACGAATTTTAATGGTAAAATTTACAAAATTTCTTGTTGTTCACAACGAAAATGACTGCCGTTACTGCTATCCAGTACACACAGGATCAGATGCGCACACTCACTGGTGTGTCTGCGGAGACGGTCCGGCATTGGCGCAAAACCGTCCCCTACCTGGCTTCCAAGACGGGAAAGGCGGCGCGCTTCAGCTTTGCTGACTTGTTGGGATTGTCTGTTACGAACGAACTGGTGAGTTCGTTAGGGGTTCACATTGGCTCGGTGAGTACTGGCGTCGATGGACTGTTCAAGCTACTCGCTGGTGCGAGCGCACCAACATTGGATGGCGCCATCGTGCTTGTCACTTCCATTACGGCGGGTCTTTACGAGTCGGGTTCTTGGCATGGCGCGAGTGCACTCACGCAACCGACGCTTGTTATCCCACTTGATCCGCTGATCGCACAGCTACAGCAGCACATGCTGCCCGTAATGCCGGCACCCACCCAGGCCGCACTTCCATTTCCGCCTGAAGCCGTTCGGAGCCGAGTGTGAGCGCAGCAACGCTAGAGCACGTTCTTGCTGCAACTGGCTACCTGCCGGACGGACAACCTGCGGCTGGCCTTCGACTCGGACGCGATGCTCAGGCATCCTACCGTGGCCGTGCTTTCAGGCCAGATGCTTTATGGCGAAGCGCCTCGTCTCTAACTGTCTATTTCAAGTTCGAGCAAAACCCGCCAGCCGAAGATGTAGTCAGCCAGTGGCGACGCGAGGTTTGGAACGAAGGGTTCGCTCCGCTGCTGTGGGTCATTTCCCCGCAGCGCATTGATCTGTACAACGGGTTCGGCACGCCCATCAAAGACGGTGATGCCCGGAAGCACCTGATCAAACGCTTCGAGACCATTGATGCGTCTCTTCACAAACTGGATGAACTCGCTGGCCGACTAGCGATCGAGACCGGCCAATTCTGGGCCAAGGTGCCGACAGTTGATCGCAAGACAAGTGTTGATCAGAAGCTCCTGTCAGACTTGGCCTTTCTCGAACGCGATCTCGTCGCAGGTAATCTGGATCGCAGCGTTGCTCAGGCATTGATTGGCAGGGTGATTTTTACCCAGTACCTAATTGATCGAGAAATCGTTAGTGCAGCCCGACTGCGAAAGGTGTGCGGCCACACGGCTTTGCCGGCGATTCTGCGAGATCAGTCTGCGACCGCAAAGCTATTTGAGTGGCTGGCGCAGACCTTCAACGGCGATATGTTCCCGCCATCGTCGACAAAAATGACGCCAGCTGCCCATCATCTGAAGCGTGTCGCCGAGTTTCTGGAAGCGGTAGATCCACAAAGTGGTCAGCTCAGCTTCTTCCCGTATCAGTTCAACGTGATTCCGGTTGAGCTGATCAGCTCGATTTATGAGCAGTTCGCACACGCAGGGCCACGTGTAAACGGGCAGAGAACAGAGGCATTGCGAAACGGCGTGCACTACACACGCCTGTCCGTCGTGTCATTGGTTCTCGATGAAGTGATGGACGGCCTGTCGGGACAGGAATCGGTGCTGGATTTGACCTGCGGCTCCGGTGTTTTCCTGGTCGAAGCATTGCGGCGCTTGGTATATCTGCGTACGCAGGGCGAGCCCCCCACGCGGAGTGTGATCCGCTCAACGCTTTATGAGCAAGTATATGGCGTGGATATCAGCGAAGCCGCTATTCGCGTGGCTGCGTTCAGCTTGTACTTGGCAGCGCTCGAACTGGACCCCGACCCGCAGCCGTTGCAATCCCTGAAATTCCAGCCGCTGATTGGTAAGACCTTGCTTGTCGGCGATGCTCGAACCGTTGAGCAGCAAGGTGATGGCAAGGCAGTACTGACGACGATAACAGGGCCTAAGCAGTTCGACCTGATCGTCGGTAACCCGCCCTGGAGCTTCAAGGGGCAGTCAGGAACCGAGGCACGGCGCAAGACGATGACGGCAGGCATCCCGACCCAGCCCCGTGGGGAAGGCCTCGACTTCGTTCTACGGGCGGCGGAATTTTCGCACGAGAAGACGCGGTTTGGCGTCATTCTTAGCGCGACGCCGTTCTTCAGTCGCAGTGGCACAGGCATGAAGGCGGCTCAGCACGTCATGCGCGAGTTGGCTCCGGTGACGTTGGTCAACCTGTCCAACTTGTGTAGTTGGCTCTTTGCAACCGCAACGATGCCGGCGGTAGTCCTCTTTGCCCGTCATCGGCCGAAACAACGAGTGGATCAGGTCACGATCGTTCAGATTCCGTGGACTTCCAGTGGAGCCAGAACCCATTCGTTCGAAGTGGCACCAAGCGACATCATTGAGCTGAGTCTAGGAGAAATAGAAAGACAGCCTCTGAAGTTAAAAGCCGCTGCGGTAGGGCGTCGCCGCGATCTGATTCTATTGGAGGAACTGAGTGCGACTTATCAAAGCTTGAGTCAAGAGCTCTCAAATATTGGAACTTCATTTCAGGTGGGCTTGACTTGGGGGAATAAAGCACATGATGCGCCTGAACTAAACGGATTGGAACTCCTACAAACCGAGAATGTTGGTGTGCGCCACTTTCATATGCCAACCAACTTGCCGATTTTAGAATGCGTCAAAGCGGAACGTCCAAGAACACGGCAAACCTACATTGCTCCGTTGCTGATCGTCAAGGAAATGTTCAGCAGCAGTCCACGAGCGATAGCTTCCGTTTTTACCAGGGATGTCGTTTTTACCAATTCTTTTTTCGGAGCATCCTTTTCAAAAGAGCAAGCTTCAATAGCGTATGTGCTTGCTGCTGTGCTTAGTTCTGCGCTTGCCACTTGGTTTTACTACTTAACATCCTCCGAATTTGGCATATACAAGCGAAGGTTGTCGATACGTGATTTGGGTTTTCTTCCTGTACCAGATGTCTTAACAACCATCGGTTCGACGGAGTGGCAACGTTTATTGGCATTGGGGAAATCGCTGCACGAACGCCAAATCGAAGCCGAAGACTGGAATACCTTGGATGAAGCAGTCTTCGATTTATATGGGCTTGGTGAACCTGATCGTGTGGTAATCAGAGACGGACTTTTACGCGCTAGCTGGCAATGGGAAGAAGGTCGCGAAGCTTCGGTAGTTTCATCGGATAGCAACGCGGAAGTGGCGTCGTATGCCAAGACCTTTCTGTCGGTGATGGATGGCTGGTTCTCTGCACGCAAGAAACGGCACATGCGAGCGGAGATTGTCGATCTACCGAAAGGGGCAGCCCTTCGCGTTGTGCGCTTTGTTGTAGAGGACAGACCGGGACAGGCCAATGTAAGCTCCATCACCCCAGATGGCGAGTTGAACGATGTGCTTGCACGCATCGGTCAGCGCTTAAAAGTCCAAATTGCGACTGCCCTCAGTGCCCAGAGAGAGTTGCGCGTTCATGGGCGTAACGAGGTAGTTATCATCAAGCCCGCAGCTCGACGCCACTGGATGGGTATCGCTGCGCTGGAAGATGCCGATGCTGTAGTCGCGGAGAGTTTTTCACGGGGCCGCGCTTGAGAATTCCCTATGAGACACCTTCAGCACTCGGCAGGGAGTTCATCGAACTGGCCCCCGAGGTTGTTGCTGCCATTCTGCTGACTCTGGCAGCGGGCTGGCAGCAAGCGTGTTTGGCTGCTGACGTAAACGCCGATGCCGGCGAGGTGCTTATGACGGAGCGATTGCGCGACGGAATGCGTAGTGCGTTAAAGGAATTCCCATGGGATATGATCGTGCTGCCCGCACTGAGTCGCGTTCAAAGAAAAATGTGATTCCGCCAGATGGCCGCACCGACATTCCGTTGATGATGGTCAAGATATTTTTGCGTACGCGGGAGCACGACCCTCACGCAATCATCGAATGTAAGCGGATCGCCGGATCGGACAAACATCTGTGTCGCGAGTACATCGTCGAAGGGGTCGATAGATTCGCCAGCGGCAAGTACGGTGAGAACCACGCTGTCGGCTTCATGGTCGGCTATGTGCTCTCCGGTACATCTGCGGCAGCAGCGAGCGGCGTTAATGCCTACCTGTCAGGAGCCTCACGCAACGCAGATCGCCTCGTGCCAATCGCCATCATCGACTCTCCGACATGGCACAGTAGACATGCGCGTGCGGACTCTTCAAGTCCGGTTGATCTGCACCACTCATTCTTGGGATTTGCATCTAAGAGAGTCCTTTGTCGGATAACCCAACTGCCGGATGGTCGCCGCGATGCGCTTTCCCAGTTTGATGTAGGGCCGAACCGCTCGAATGCGTTCTTCGTATGAATACATGAACTACCTCCAGGTAGTCCAAGTCTTTGTCCGCTCCCCCTCCTGCTCAAAATCCAGCCGGTACGGACAGGTATTCTTAAAGAATACCCCATTGTAATACGCAATTTTGATGTGATGTCAATTGATTAGATGCAAAAATCATAAAGCATTCGCTATCGTCACGAAATCAGCCACCGATAGCCGTTCGCCGCGCAAACTCGGGTCGAAACCAAGAGCTTCGAGGGCAATTCCATCAAGGAAACCTCGTAGGGTATTCCTTAGGGTCTTGCGGCGTTGCGCAAAGGCTGCAGCGACGATACGGGCAAACCGTGCTTCGTCATGTGCGGCATACGTCCCAGCGGGCAACGGGGTCATGCGTACGATGCTTGATGTCACCTTGGGGGCAGGATGAAACGCACCGGGGGGCACGTCGAACAACCGTTCCATCTGGAAGTGGTATTGCAGCATAACTGATAAGCGCCCATATTCTACAGTGCCCGGGGCGGCTACCATGCGCATCACGACTTCCTTTTGCAGCATGAAATGGCCATCGCGAAGCCGGGACGCAAAACCAGCAAGGTGAAAAAGCAGAGGGGTCGAAATGTTGTAGGGCAAGTTGCCTACCACGCGCAGTGAGGGGTTTTCTCCCGCGCACAGTACGCCAAAATCGAATTTCAGCGCATCGCCTTCATGGATCGTCAAACATCCGGAGTTGTATTTTTCCCGCAGGCGGGCGATGAGATCACGATCGATTTCGATTACGTGCAAATGCCCGAGGCGTTCAATCAAAGGCTGGGTTAACGCGCCAAGACCAGGGCCAATCTCAACGACACTCTCGCCCGGACGGGCCTGAATGGCCTCAACAATGCGGGAAACAATACCAGGGGCGGTAAGGAAGTTTTGCCCGAAGCGGCGGCGGGCGGTATGTCCACCCGTGTGCGCATCGGAATTCATGCCCGCTGCTGCCTGACCTTCACCATGTCAATGACCAATCGAACCGCCGCAAACAGGCTGCCGGGGTCGGCTTTTCCCGAACCGGCCAAGTCGAACGCAGTGCCATGATCAACAGAGGTACGGATAATGGGCAATCCCAGCGTAACGTTGACCCCGCTGCCAAAGCTGGCGTGTTTGAGCACCGGCAAACCCTGATCGTGGTACATCGCCAGCACCGCATCGGCTTCCCGCAGTTTTTGCGGCGTAAACAGGGTATCAGCAGGCAGTGGCCCAATGAGATCCAGGCCTTTTGCGCGCAGGCGTTCGAGCACCGGGATAATGATGTCAATTTCTTCGTGCCCGATGTGCCCACCCTCTCCTGCATGGGGGTTTAAACCGGCCACCAGGATACGCGGCTTGGGCAAGCCGAAACCGGTAACGAGGCCGTAATGGAGAATTTCGAGAGTGAGCGTGAGCCCGTCCTGGGTCAGCGCTTTCGGAACATCGGCTAAAGGCAAGTGTGTAGTAGCCAGCGCCACGCGCATGCCGCCTCCCACCAGCATCATCACAACCTGCGGCGTATGTGTTTTGGCAGCAAGGTACTCGGTATGGCCAGAAAAACGCACCCCAGCATCGCAAATCACGCCTTTGTGCACTGGTGCCGTCACCATAGCGCTGAACACACCCTGCGTGCAGCCTTCCAATGCACGGTCGAGGGTGGACAGCACGTAGGCAGCGTTTTTCGGGTTGGGCTTTCCAGCAAGCGCCGGACAAGCGAGCGGACAATGAAGCACGTCGAACACTCCGGCTTCGGGTTTCATGCCCGGTTGCCAAGGACGCACCACTAAGGCGCGGCCTGCCCGCTCCAGCCGTTCCTCGATCAGTTCTGCATCGCCGATCACCACCAGATGCGCTGGCCACTTGCGCTCAGGCAGCCGCACGCACAGTTCAGGCCCCACCCCAGAAGGTTCCCCGCTCGTTATCGCCAACACCGGCAGGGATGGTTCGTTGACGTCATTCATTCGTGTTTTCCAGTTTGTATTCAATATAGGCTTCATCGCGCAATTGGCGTAACCACTCTTCATAAGCTTCTTCAACCTTGCGACGCCGCAGGATGGCACGCGCCATGTTGCGTTGAATCTCCTCGCCCATGTCCTGCCTCCTGCGTTCAAGTACTTGAATAAGATGCCAGCCGAAAGGAGAGCGTACCGGTTCACTGACCCGGTTTGGTGCAAGTTCGTTCATAGCTTTTTCAAATTCGGGCACGGTATCGCCTGGATTCAACCAACCAAGGTCGCCGCCGCGCGCTGCGGAAAGGTCAGCAGAATTGGCCTTGGCCAGCTCGCCAAAATCAGCGCCATTGGCAATGCGTTCGCGCAAGGCTTTGAGCTTTGCCTGGGCTTCGGTATCGGAAAGCAGTTCGGAGGTCTTGAGCAGGATGTGGCGGGCATGGGTCTGTTCAGCCGCTTTTGCAGCAATGTTATTTTCCCGTTTGTCCAGCAGCTTGATGAGATGCAGCCCCGCAGAACTTTGCAATGGTGGTGAGATTTCTCCAGGGTTAAGCTTACTAACGACATCTGGATAAAATCCGGGCAATTGTTCACGGTCGAGCCAGCCGAGATCCCCACCATTAACGTTGTCGGGTGCATCCGAACTATCCGCCGCGATCTTGACAAAATCTTCACCGGCCCGCAGGCGCGATAGTATTTTTTCCATGCGTGCCTTGAGGGTTTTCATTTTTTCTTCATTCATGTTTTCCGGAATGCGCAACAGGATGTGCGCCACGCGATATTCCATACCCGAAAGGTCTTCAGGGTGGTTCCTGATGAAATTGGTGACTTCGGCATCGCTGACAGCCACCTTGTTGTCCACCTCAGTTTCGCGCAAGCGCTCGAACATCAGTCCAACACGTATTTCTTCGCGAAATTTATCCCATGTCATACCGTCGCGCGTAACGGCATCACGCAATTGATCGAGGGTGAAATGGTTGCTGCTGGCAATATCATTGATCCTGCGTTTGATCATGTCGTCATTGATCCGAATCGAGGCATTGCGCGCTTGTTGCAGTTGTATACGCTCAATGATGAGTTGTTCAAGGATTTGCCGTTCGAGCACTTCCATAGGCGGCAACCGCTCCCCTTTTCCCTGTTTTTGCAGGTTCTGGCGCACGCGGATTACACGGTCGCGCAATTGCGACGAAGTGATGGACTCTGAGTTGACGATAGCAACGATGCGGTCGACTTCGGCTGCAACAGCCTGCACCAGTACGGAACAGGTTAAAACTGCGCTGAAGAATGCTTTGAGGAAGAATCGGTTCATACTCATCCGGAAAAAGTTTTGGAATATTGTCTCTTGTCCTTCATCCAGCCCCATGTGCTTCAATCCTTGAACATGTTGCCGCTTGGCTCGTCGATCCTGCCATAGCCAGGCACGCTGCGCCTAATGAGGTTGACCACGTTTCCACCGGGGCCAATGCTAGTGAAGTCGTTGAGTTCGAGTTGCAGGAAATAGGCGTTGTTGGCTGCGCTCGTGAGGGTCCTGTAGCGATGGCCCCCAATGCGCAAAATCCAGCAACCCCCATTGTATTCAAGCCCGCCGATGGCTTCTGTCATTTTAGAATCCATGAGCGAATAGGTCAGGCGGGTGACACCATACCATCTGCCCCACAAGGGCCACTGCCCTGAAACGTCCAAGTCGCGCAGGATATCGCGCGAATAACGATAAGCGAAATTGAAGGCACGGCTATGCCCAGGGTTATAGCGCAGGGTCGCTGTATAACGTTCAGTCTGGCTATCGCGTGGGTTGTATTGCCACAGGGTATCAAACGAAGCGTACTTACCCATCCGCGTGTTGAACCCAGCAAGTATGTCGGCGCGCTTGCTTGTGCGCGGCGTCTCGATAACTTGCAGGTTGCCGCTTTCGTCGTAGTAATTGAGCGTAACGCGCTGATCCTCAAAGTAATAACGCTGCCCCAGTATTACCCGCATGTTTTCAGCACCTGTGACAGGGTTTATCAGGCGCGAGGTGACAGCGGCGGTCACTTGGTTGGCGTCTGCAATGCGATCTCCGCCGGTATAAAGGTTTTCGCTGAAAATCTGTGCAAACCCGAAATCGTAGCTGCTGGTATCAAACAGCGGTATGTCGTCCTGCCTCCGATATTTGGTGTTGAGGTAATAGACTCTCGGTTCGAGGGTCTGAACATAATCGTGCCCGAACAGGTTGGTATTACGCTCGAAGCTTATCCCGGAATCGATCGAAAAAATCGGTACGGAACGGGTAATCGAATCGCGCAGTCCCGGCAGTACCTGTTCCCGGTTGATGTTGTAGTGGGTGTAGTTCAGCCCTATCTTCGGCGTGATGTAGAAACCGGGCCATTGCAGGGGCAGCGATACCTGCGGATAAGCCATGACGCGTGTCGCGCCAGGGTGGCCATCGTCCGGATGAGTAAAACGCACAACCTCGCTCTTCCAGGCGAAATCGAGTCCGGAAGTCCCCACGAACTTACTGAGTTCACCGGGACGGGCAGCATTGAGTAGGATTTGCGGCAAGCGGCGGTACGGTGTAAGGATCGGATTGACAGGGTCAGGAGAAAGCGTCTGATAGCTCTGAGCCAGAGCCGAAAGATTCCACCAGCCGCCCCCAGCGTACACCAACCGCCCTTCGCGCAACAGGTTGACCTGGGATGACATGGAAACCCGCGTGCTCAAGTCCTCGAAATACCGGTCATCAGAAACCTTATTGATGTCGACCGAACCATATAGTGTTGGGGTCAACCACTGTCGATGCAACAAGGAAAAGAGCGAGCGGCTCTCGCCGGTAACGGCGTCGTGCGGCATGTATTCGGTCATGACCGTCCCGTTGTAGGTCGTAGCTTTGTAGCGCGCCTCGGCTCCAAGCTGTACCCCGCGCCGGCTCATATAGCGCGGGATCAGCGTGAGGTCGTAATTGGGCGCGATGTTCCAGTAATAGGGAACGGTAAAACCAAACCCCGTCTTGGTCGATGACTCCATCACAGGCGGCAGTATCCCCGAATAGCGCTGTCCGGCCAGCGGGAATTCCGCCCAAGGCAACCAGAAAATCGGGACGTCTTTGAATACCAGCGTGCTGTTTCGGACAGTGCCGACTTCGCGGTCGTAATCGAGTTGAAGTTCTCCCGCCTTGAGATACCAGTCAGGCTTGGGGCCTCGGCAGGTTGACCATGTCGCGTTCTTGCCGTGATATTGGTTCTCGCCTTCGATCTGCAGCAAATCTGCCTGACCGCTACCTGTTACGTCCCTTGGCGGTGCGTCCTTTTCGCGTGGCGGGCGTGTACGGGTCACCGAGTATTTTGGTTCGGCAAATTCGCCGGTATACGCCCCTATAATCAGCGAAGCCGAAGAACCCGACATTTCGGCTCTACCATTGCCCTGGCGCAGGCAGACATTGCCTTCAGCCATGGCTTCGTCAGTTGACTCCCGGTAAATCAGCCGGTCAGCGGTCAATGTCAGCGTATCGCGCTGCAATTCGACTTCGCCTTCGGCCACCATGTCGATCGTTTGCGTGCCGTAAATGCGCAGTGCGGAAATACGGGTTTCACCCTCTGTTTGCGATTTCGGGGCATTCGTTTTCGCTAGGCTGGTTTGGGGTTTGGACTCGACAATAGAAGCTGCCGACAGCATCTTTCGCAGCGACTCGACATGGCTCGTTTCCGTAGCGGTGCCGTCCATTTCAGGAGCACCCTCTGTTTTCTCGCGCTTGTCGGGCGTACTGTCTGGCACTGTTCCACCCGCACCGTGGGCATCCGTTGTCTGCGACGACTCTCGTGGAGGCTCGGGAAGCGTATCCAGAGGAGCATTTTGGATTGGGTCTGCCAGCAACGTGCCCGACACACACCACAACAACAGTGGAACAAGACGGACACGTGTTTTTAGCCCCTCCATCTGCAAAATGATCCCCAGCGAAACAAAATTCGGAGCCGTAACCGATCGGCCTGATAGAATCATACGATTTTACACGAACAACCTTCGCGGAGTATCCGTTTTGCCTCGAATAGATCAACTCAGACGGTGGCTGGGGCAAACACTGCCAGGCATTTGCTACGACCTTGCCCCTGCCTCGGCTGACGCCAGTTTTCGACGATATTTCCGGGTCACTTTTCCCAATGGCAATTTACCCCTCCTCGCAAAAGGGCACACCAGCCTGATCGTCATGGACGCCCCGCCCGAGCAGGAAGATTGCCGCCCGTGGCTTGCCATTGCCCGCCTGTTCAGTGCAGCAGGCGTCCATGTGCCCGAAATCCTGGCTGAAGACCCGCCGCAGGGTTTTTTGCTCATGTCCGACCTCGGCAACGATACTTATCTTGGCCGGTTGAATGCGCCCGGCTGCACGCCGCATGCCAGCGCGCATCTGTACGCCGACGCCATCGGTGCACTGCTTGCCATCCAGGCTGCGAGCCGGCCAGGTGTCCTGCCGGAGTATTCCGGCGAACTGCTACGGCGCGAACTGATGCTGTTCCCGGACTGGTACATCGCCCGCCACAAAGGCGTCACGCTCGACGATGAAGACAAGAACACGCTGATGGATGTCTTCAGCAAGATCATCGCGGTCAACCTCGCAGAGCCGAAAGTGTTCGTCCACCGTGACTACCATTCGCGCAATTTGATGGTCATCCCAGAGGGCAAAGGGCCAAACCCTGGCATCATCGATTTCCAAGACGCAACCTATGGCCCTATGACCTACGACTTGGTTTCACTTTTCAAGGATGCTTACATTGAGTGGGAAGAAGATTTCACACTCGACCTGCTCGCACGCTACTGGGAAATGGCGCGCAAGTCCGACTTACCCGCAAGAACCGATTTTGCCGATTTTTACCGTGATTACGAATGGATGGGCGTGCAACGCCACGTCAAGGTGGTCGGCATTTTTGCCCGGCTCTGCCACCGTGACGGCAAGGAGGCCTATCTCTCCAGCCTGCCTTTACTGATGCGTTACCTGCGCAAAGTGTGCGAACGCTACCGTGACCTTCAACCTTTGCTCAAGCTGCTCGACAAGCTTGATCCCGTTCCGACCGAGCACTTTTTTTCTTTTTGACCACGACAACGAAATAAATCGTAACCATGCTTGAATTTCTCGGCATACCGAATATCTGGATTGGCCTCAGTCTCGCGTTAGCCCTCTTTTTCGCTCTTGCGTTTGAATTCATCAACGGATTTCACGACACGGCCAACGCCGTCGCCACGGTGATCTACACCCGGGCCATGCCGCCCTATCGCGCTGTGATACTTTCTGGTGTTTTCAATTTTCTCGGCGTGTTGCTCGGTGGCGTAGGCGTTGCCTACACCATCGTGCATCTGCTGCCCGTTGAGCTTCTCATCAACGTCAATACCGGGCACGGGCTGGTGATGGTGTTTTCGCTCCTGGGCGCCGCCATCGCCTGGAACTTTGGCACTTGGTACTTCGGCATTCCCGCCTCTAGTTCCCACACGCTCATCGGTTCCATTTTGGGCGTTGGCATAACCAACGCCCTACTCAACAAACTTTCCGTCATGGAGGGTATCAACTGGCAAAAAGCCATCGATATCGTGATGTCGCTGATTTTTTCGCCGCTGGCGGGGTTCCTCATCGGCGCTCTCATTCTGCTCGGCCTCAAACGTTGGTATCCAGGCACGAGAATGCACTCTGCCCCTGAACCACGAACTGACGGCAACAAAGTCAAGAAACCCCCGTTTTGGAACCGTCTCGTGCTCGTACTCTCCGCCATAGCAGTCAGCTTCGTACATGGCTCCAACGACGGCCAGAAAGGCATCGGCCTCATCATGCTGGTGCTGATCGGTTTCGTGCCTGCGCAATATGTCGTTAACATGAATGCCAGCCCGTACCAGATCGAGCGCACACGCGATGCCGCCGCGCACATGCAACTGTTCTACCAGCGTCACCAGGATCGCCTGAGCGAAACCCCCAAGATACTGCCTCCCATCCTCAAGGAAACTTCTTCCTCCACGCCACAGCGTTACCGCTGCGAAATCGTGCACACCAATGAAACCATCCAGAGCCTGCTGCAAAACTTGAAAGGTATCAAAAACCTCAGTGAACTGGATGCCAGCCAGCGCGTACAGGTTCGGCGCGAGTTATTGTGCCTCGACGACATGGCCCGCCAGGTCGGCAAACTCGCCGGGGTCAAAGCCGCAGAAAAGGATGACCTCAACCGCCTGCGCAAAGACCTCACCGCCTCTACCGAATACGCCCCGATCTGGGTCATCCTTGCCGTCGCGATAGCGCTCGGGCTTGGCACCGTCGTGGGCTGGAAACGTGTGGTCGTCACCGTAGGCGAACGCATTGGCAAGCAGGGCATGACCTACGCACAGGGCATGAGCGCCCAGATCACCGCCGCCCTGGCCATCGGAGCCGCCAACCTTTACAGCCTGCCGGTTTCGACCACCCATGTCCTTTCCTCTGGTGTGGCGGGCGCGATGGTCGCCAACCGTAGCGGCCTGCATGGCGGAACCGTCCGTTCCATCCTCATCGCCTGGGTACTTACCTTTCCCGTGTCGATGCTACTGTCGGCAGTCTTCTTTTGGCTGGCGGCGCAGGTAATGTTGTGACGAAAGCAATGATCCTTGCCGCAGGCCGGGGCGAACGCATGCGCCCGCTCACCGACCATTGCCCCAAGCCGCTGCTCGCCGTGGGCGGCAAGCCATTGATCGTTCGGCATATCGAACGCTTGGCTGCCGCTGAAATCACCGATCTTGTCATCAACTACGCACACCTCGGCCATATGCTCAAAGCGGCCCTAGGCGATGGGAGTGCCTTCGGCGTGCATATCCGTTGGTCGCCCGAACCGCCAGGTGCGCTGGAGACTGCGGGCGGTATCCGCCAAGCCATCCAGTTCCTCGGGGAAAATCATTTTCTCGTCATCAATGGCGATATTTTTTGCGAAGCGGATTTTGCGGTGCTGACCCAGGTTGCCGCGCACCTCTCCCCGGAAGGGGATCTTGCCCATCTTCTTTTGATCGACAACCCGGGCCACAACCCCCAAGGCGATTTTGCACTAGACGGCGGACGCGTGCGCACGGACGGAAACCAGCGCCTTACTTTCTCAGGCATCGCTGCCTACCACCCTGCCCTTTTCGCCCCGCTCGAAGCGGGTAAACCCGCCCGCCTCGCCCCATTGCTTCGCACTGCGATGGACGCGGGCCGCGTCAGCGGTGAGCACTACCGTGGCCAATGGGTCGATGTCGGCACGCCAGAACGCCTTGCGCAATTGAATGCCAGCTTGAGCGGCAACGCTTATTGAAAACGCCCCAACAGGCGATAGCCTACCGCCTGCTCGCTTTACGCTACATAAGAAATGGGAAACTTTTTATCCCAACTTAGGTTAAATGGATAACGACAAGTTTGCATCGCCACAATTTGAGGTCGCAGCAATGTTTGTAACTTTATGTCTGAGGCCATCTGTAGCCTCTCTCAAGGAGAGGTAATAGGATTCTTCTTTTCTATGAAACTCTCGAAAAACTTCACGCATCGTGTATGAACGAGGAGCAAAATCTCCCTCCCCGACCAAGAACCTCCTCACGACACGGAACAGCGCGGGGCTCATAAACCGCCCGCCGCCATATGTCATTAACCACTTTTTATCGATCTCCACGACCTACCGCGTCTCCTTGGCCAGCCTCTTGACATCGTCCCAAGTCTTACGTGCCCTTTGCCGGGGGCTTAATGTCATCGTATAAGTAAATGCAAAAGATTTCTTCCAGCATGGGGGCACGGTTCTCAAACTTGAATGCATGGTTAATCCCTATGTCTTAAAATGCCCGCATGCTATCTTGTTCCGCATAGGCTGCGCAATCCAGACACGCACAACCTGGCGGGCTGACTACGTAGAAACGCTTACCGTTTCTAAACCTCACCCTCCCGGGATGCGGGAACCCGGCGGATACAGTTCTAAATGACGGTTGTAAAATCCCCCTGCCCGCCCCTTGTAACGGCTAATGTTGAGCAATGTGGCATTGGGCAATTCCCGGTGCAGGAGCTCAAGGGTCACCAATTCATCCCTGGCGTCGAAAGCATCGGTTGCTTCCTCGATGAACACCCATTGCGGCTGTTGCAGGAAAAGCCGTGCAATGCCAAGCCGCTGTTGCGCGCGCAAGGGCAAAATCCGCGCCCAGTCTTCGGAACCGTCGAGCCTGGATTGCAACCAACCGATACCGGCACATTCCAACACCCGATGCAGGGCGCTTTCCTCGTACTGTGCATCAAAGTATGGATAGGCCAGCACTTCGCGCAAGAGTCCGGCGTGCAAGTAGGGGCGCTGGGCTGCGAACGCGATGCCGCGTCCAGACGGCAGAAATATTTCGCCACGCCCCCATGGCCATAGCCCTGCAGCCGCCTTGAACAGAGCCACTGTCACAGCCGGATCTCCCGTTACCAGGATACGTTCCCCATGACGCACGGTGAGATTGAAATCGGCCAATAAAGGTTTGCCGTCCGCGCTATCGAGGTAAAGGCGGCTTATCTCCAGTTCCGCCTTGCGGGTACGGTGCAATTCGATGCGGCTCGCGCCATGCCCATTTTCACGGTCTCCGCGTTCGAGCCGTTCCATGCCTTCGAGGAAGGTGATGATGCGGTCGATCGAAGCGCGGCAACGTGCAATCTCACCAAGGTTATCGATTGGCCACGACAAGGCAGAAGTCAAACGTTGGAAGGCTTGTGCCGCCTGCATTAGCACTCCCAGGGTCATGACACCGGCAACGTATTGCGGCGCAGCGATCAGGATCGGAAAAACGGGCAGCAATGTCCCATAACCAGTGGAAAAGGAAACGATACCCAGGTAAGCCAAGGTCTGGCGGTTCCAGCCCATACCAACATCGGCAAAAAGACGTCCGGCGTAGCGGCGTTCGCTCGGTCCCCCGTGCATGAGCGCAATCGCCTCGGAATGTTCACGCACCCGTGCAAGGTTGAAACGCAGGTTCGCCTCTACAGTTTGCAAGCGGTTGGTAGCGCGGATAAGCGGGCGCCCAAGCATGATGCCAAGCACGGAGCCCACGCCAGCATACAGGAAAGCCATCAATACCATATAGCCAGGCACGGAAACGGAAGTACCTGGCAGTGTTGCACTACCAGAGACGCTGAGCAGGATCTCCACGAAGCTACCGAGGATCAGCACGGAAAATAGCAACGAATGAACCAGCGCGATGGCAACTTCAGTGGCGATTTTCACGTCTTCGGCAATGCGCCCGTCTGGGTTGTCGTGTTCACCACCGATAAGCTGTAACCGGTAATGGTGAGAATGTGCCAGCCACCGGTCGAGCAACATTCCGGTGATCCAGCGACGCCAATCGAGTTGCAGCCAGCGTTTGACGGCCAAATGTAACGCCGTCACTGCCATCGTGAGGATAAAAATCAGAACAAAAACCAATACCAGCTTGAACAGTTCGCCACGCAAACGGTCTTCGAGCGTATCGAACAGGTCGCGATGCCAGTAACTGATCCAAATTGCAAGGCTGACCTGTGCAATGGTCAGGACCAGCAGCAGCAGGGATACACTGCGAACCCTCCATTTATTCCCGCCATTGTTCCAATAGTCGACAGCCAGCCGCAGGAAACGGTGGGTCGAACCTAGCCCGGATCGGGGCGGGGCAATGCTGTCAGTTTTCATCGCATGCCAACCTTGCGGCGATTTGCGCCGCACCCTTGAGACCCAGCAACTCGTCGCGCACCACGTAAAGTGGGATACGCGCCAGCACCGCACCCATCGATGGATGTTCGCAGAACAGATCGACGAGTTCCGGCGCACGCAGGAACGGCAAGATGCGCGGGACAATACCGCCCGTCAGATAAACCCCGCCGTATGCCAGCACGGTGAGCCCCAAGTTAGCGGCAGCGGCTACCAGGAGCCGGGCAAAGAAGCGCAAAGTTTCAATGGCAATGACATTATTTTCCAGCGCGGCAGCCCCAATGGCCTCCGCATCCTTGGCAAGCGGTGCCCCGGGCGGTAACCCCGCGACAAAACGATAAAGGCGCTCAATGCCATGCCCAGAGAGCAGCGTTTCGATGCTCACGCGGCCATGTTCTGGCAACAGCGACTCGCACAAAGCCAACTCGCGGGCATCACGCGGTGCGAAATCTGCCAATCCGCCTTGGCTCGGGAAAACCAAGGGGCGATGCAACGCACCGAACGACACGGCCATTCCAAGCCCAGTTCCCGGCCCGATCAGCGCCCGCACGCCTTGCGCATCGGGATTGCCGGGATGGAGGACAAGGACTCCGTCATCGCCAAGGCTGGCAAGGCCGTATGCCTGGACGGCAAAATCGTTGATGAGCTGCACCTGTGAAAAGCCGAACCGTTCGCGCAGACATTCACCATCCACGTCCCAAGGCAGGTTGGTCATGTGCATATGTTGGCCTTCGAGTGCCCCGGCCACGGCAAAGCAGGCCACATCCGGCCTTTCCCCGCCCTCTCCCAAAAATGTTTCGACAAGCGCCTCAACACCGGTATGGGCTGCACACGGTATTTCCCGCTGGCGCAAAACATACCAAGTATCTGCGTGCACTCGCCCAAGAAGCAGCCGCGCACGCGTGCCACCAATGTCTGCCGCCAGAAAAAGAGAGCCTTTCACGTTGCTCATAATCCCAAATGTAACAGTTATTGTCATGGCAGATGGAGAAAGAGAAACGAATCAACAGCAATAAGGACCGTCTGACAAAATCATCACGGTTGCCACTACATCGCCCCTTCTGCCAGAAGGTTTTTCACTCATAATCAACCGTAGTGTCAAGATCAGGAATAGTGCAATACGTCAGGAATAGTGCAATACGGGTCATGGAGTTACGGATCATGGAGTGAAACATGGCTCTCAAATCTGCAAGAACACTCAACTTCAAGGTTTCCCTATTTTTTGTTACCGTCTCTGTCGGCCTAGTCATTGTCCTGACGGCAATCACCCTTCTTGCCTTTCGCCAGTTTTCCATGAATACCGCAACGGAACACCTGCGCACGGCAGCGGAAATCGTCCGGGTACATCTGACCGAGTCAATGATCAACGGAACCATCGACAAACGCCAAACATTTTTACTCCGCCTTGCAGAAGTACAAAATCTCAAAACCGCCCGCGTAATTCGTTCCCCCATTGTAAATGCGCAATTTTGTGAAAGCCACAAGGGCGAATACCTGCCTGATGCGCTTGAAAAAATGGTGTTGCACACAGGGGAACCTGCATTCAAAGTCACTGATAATAACGGTGAAATCATTTTTCGCGGCACGGTTCCCTACACAGCCAACTTGGAGGGAACCCCCAATTGCCTGCAATGCCATGATGCTAAGCCCGGGGATGTTCTTGGGGCGGTAACGATGACAATGTCCATTACCACTCTGCATCACAAAAGCATCATTACTGTTACCAGCATCACCGGAATCGTGATCGTTGCCGTGATCGTGCTGTTCATCCTTTTATTCTACCTGCTCAAACCTATTTCGAACACCGCCAGTGATATCGAATATGCGGTGCAGGGTGCCATCAATGGTAATTTCAGGAACGAGATCAAACAGCAGACGAATGACGAAATTGGTCAGATTGCCAGCGATATGAATCGTCTATTCAAATTCTTGGATGACGGTTTAGGTAAGATAAATAGTTATATTTCGCAGTTGGTTGACCGCCAACAGAGCAGACATGAGAACCAGTTGTTGGTTACTATCGACATGGTTAAGAACATGACTCAAATTTCTCAATACAAGAATGCAATCGAAGAAGATGATACAAAACTGGATGTCTACCGCCGCCTGATCAAGACACTCAATACCAAATTTTTCGAAGGACGGGGCGAATTCTCCGTCTTTGAAGTTTCTAGCGACGGCAATGAACTTCAGCCAGTAAAATTAAGCGAGGATATGGATGTATCCTGCCGCTGGTGCCAGCAGAAAATTCTGTCTCACCCCAGACGTTGCCGGGTTTTCCACACCGCGCACATGATAAACGGCCTGATTCAACCCGACATCTGCTATAGCTTCAGACAGGATAGCAACGTAGCCAATTTGCAGGATGGTAGCGAGAGGGACGAGGACGAAGGCATCCCTGACTGTCAGCAGCAACTTGTACGCACGCAGATCCAGCATCGCCTGCACGGCTCGATTCAGGGACGGCAATTTCCTACCATAATACAGAATAACGGGCAAATGGAAGGGGCGCAGCGCCGTTATCGCCCCCTGTGTTTTCCCATCCTAAAATCCGGCGTGGTGGGCAGCATCGTGCAGATAACCGTCGAGGAAACGGATAGGGAGCACATCCAAGCGGCACTTCCCTATATCAAGGTATACATGACCGATACAGCGCCTGTGCTCGAAGTACGCCGGCTGATGGAAACCCTACGAGAATCCTCTTTACGCGACCCTATGACGGGTCTCAACAACCGGCGTTTCCTGGAAGAGTACATCGAAACCCTGACCGCCAGTACGCGCCGCAAGCAAACGCACATCGCCATCCTGATGCTCGACCTGGATCACTTCAAGATGATTAACGACACCCATGGGCACGATGCCGGTGACTCGGTACTGAAAGCCTTGGCGAGCATCATCAAGGCGACGGTACGAGCCTCGGACATCGTCATCCGCTACGGCGGCGAGGAATTCATGGTCGTTTTACAAGACACCAACAGTGCATACGCCCTCAGCGTGGCCGAAAAAATCCGCGCTTCGGTGGAGGCCATGAGGATTCCCCATGGCGGAATCGTCCTGCAAAAAACCATTTCCATTGGCGTGGCCGATTTTCCTGGAGACAGCCACACTTTCTGGCAGGCAGCCAAATTCGCCGATGTTGCCCTCTACAACGCCAAAGAAACAGGCCGTAACCGCGTTGTGCATTTCACGCGCGACATGTGGAAAAACAGCATGCAATATTGACCTATCGACGTAGCAGCCATACCCCGCCACACGCATAACATGGCGGGGCAGGGTTCGATGGTTCAGCCATTCATAGGCATTTCAACACTATCCATAGGTATTTCAGCGAGGTTCATGTCGTCACCGCCGTAGTCGTCTTCATCATGATCCAGGCTCAAACGGACATTCTTGGCGACAATTCCCTTCTCGCCGCGCGCAGTCACGAACAACACCTTATCGTCGTAACGTAGGCCGTCGATGCTGACATCGATCAGGTCGCTAGCATGAAAGAAATAATTGTCAGTCCCTGAAGCAGGTTTAATGAAGCCATAACCCTTGCCAGCAATGAGATTGACAATCGTCCCTTGGCACTCGACGCCCTCGACGAAATCCGCTGGCAGCGTGCGCTGGCCATTATCACGGTGTTGAGGACGCCAGTCCCATTCGTTCTGGACGGTTTGTGGCAGGAACAGGTTATCAATCTGCGGGTCATGCCGCCGGGCACGGTCATCGATCAGGGGCTTCATCAACACCGGGTAATTGACGCGGTCGATCAGGCCAGTCGAAACCTGTGTGCGCATCATACGCCCGTCTTCGCGTTCGTATTCAAACTCCCAACCCAACAGCATCACCCGCGCACCCAGGGTATTGAGCTTGCGCACAAGCGGCACGAAATCGCCATCTCCCGTGATGAGTACGCAGACATCGTAATTCTTGAGGCTGGTCATTTCGTAAGCTTCGAGCGCCAGCCAGACATCGATACGCTTTTCCTCGAAAGTTCCGTCAGGACGAGATGCCAGATGCTGCTGGAACAACGCGATGTCGGCGCGCGTCAGGGCATCCTCGAAAACGCGATCGGAAAACAGGCGATCCTGCTCTGACGCCTGCTGCGCAGTCAAGCGCCCCTGGAAATACGCCGCATCTACAATCTGACAACGGCTGGGCGCAATCCCTTCTCGCTGCGCAACTTCGGAAATGATGAAATCATGTACACCGCGGAACGATAACCGCGCACGGCGTTCGTGCTGGTACACGTAATAGCTGCTGACCTTGAAAAAGTAAGCGCCATCATAGAACACCGCAATCCGGCAAATGTCTTTCTCTCTCATTTGTTTTTCCTACCTAAAAATACCACTCAACATACCGAACCGGAAAATAATCCCCGATCACGACACACCATGCCCGGACACACTCCAACCGGGCGAAAACTACCTATCAGCCTGGCTGATACCTCCATTCTTCAAACACGCCGCCAGTCTGTTCCCTGAGGGCCGTCCTCAAGGACGATGCCTTCGGCAAGCAATTCAGCACGTAAACGATCCGCCTCGGTGAAGTCGCGCGCCTTCCTGGCCGCTGCCCGCGCGGCAATCCGCGTTTTAATCACATCGACATCCAACCCTAAAACTTCACTTCCTGTCCCGGACTGAAGAAACTCGCCTGCTTCACGTCCAAGCAGCCCCAACACCTGAGCTAGCGCACGAACCTGCCCTGCAAGACCAATGTCCCCGATCCGATTTGCTTCGTTCGCCAGATCGAAGAGTACCGCCAATGCTTCTACAGTATTAAAGTCTTCGTCCATCGCCGTGCGAAAACGTTCCCCCCAAACGCTCGACCAGTCTATTTCCGGCGTTTCCCGGACCGGTACCGCCTTGACTGCGTTGTATAACCGCGTAAGTGCCTGGCGGGCATCGTCGAGGTGTACGCCGGAATAATTCAATGGGCCGCGGTAGTGTGCGCGCAGCATGAAGAAACGGACAACTTCCGGGTCATACTTGCCAAGCACATCCCGGATCGTGGTGAAATTACCGAGTGATTTCGCCATCTTTTCATCGTCGACACGCACGAACCCATTGTGCATCCAGACATTCACGAAGCGAGAGCCATACGCCCCCTCAGACTGGGCAATTTCGTTCTCATGGTGCGGAAACTGAAGGTCTTGCCCGCCACCGTGGATATCGAAATGACAGCCGAGCAGCCTTGAACTCATTGCCGAGCACTCGATATGCCAACCTGGCCGCCCGCGCCCCCAGGGCGAATCCCATTTTGCCTCATCCGGCTCATCAATCTTGGCCTGTTTCCAGAGCACGAAATCGAGCGGGTCGTTCTTGTCGTCGGCGATGCTTACCCGTTCCCCGGCGCGCAGTTCGTCTACCGACTTGCCCGACAGGTGGCCGTAAGCTGGGAAACGGCGCACCGCATAACACATGTCTCCACTTGCGGCAGCATAAGCCAGCCCCTTCCCTTCCAGCTTCGAGATTAGCGCCTGCATATCAGCGACGTAATCGGTTGCCCTCGGTTCGAAATCCGGGCGCAGCACCCCAAGGGCATCCGCATCTTCGTGCATTGCCGCGATGAAACGATCCGTCAGGCTGCGGATCGACTCGCCGTTTTCTTGCGCCCGGCGAATGATCTTGTCGTCAATATCGGTAATGTTGCGCACGTAGCACACTTCATAGGCGCACACCCGTAACCAGCGCACCACCATATCAAAGACCACCATCACCCGCGCATGTCCAAGGTGGCAGTAGTCATACACCGTCATGCCACATACGTACACCCCAACGCGCCCAGGCTCGATGGGGCGAAAAACTTCCTTACTACGGCTAAACGTATTGTAAATCGTGAGCATAAGAACCTTGGGGAAAACGCCGCGTGACCAACGTCAAATGTATTTTCGTTTTGAACGCGGGAGAGTTGTTGCTAGAATCCGGCGCTATCTGGAGATATCTTTTAAGTATAGCATGACAACACAGTTATTCTCCGATCAAGCATTTTGTCCGTAAAACCTTTCAGTTCCTGGAGCCTTCATGGTCAAACAACTTCTTGCTTCCCTGGCTTGCGGCCTCTGTGCCTTCGTCGCTCACGCTGCCAACCCACAAGTGGAACTCAAGACCAGTCTTGGCGAGATCGTGCTCGAGCTCAACGATGGGCTTGCCCCCAAGACAGTTGCCAACTTTCTGCAGTACGTCCGAAGCGGCTTTTACAACGGCACAATTTTCCACCGCGTCATCAAAGGCTTCATGATCCAGGGTGGTGGTATGGATGGAACGTTCAAGGAAAAACCAACCCGTGCACCCATCGAGAATGAAGCTTCCAACGGCCTGAAGAACGAAGCCGGAACTGTAGCAATGGCTCGCACCAACGACCCGCATTCCGCAACTGCCCAGTTCTTCATCAACGCCGCCAACAACAGTTTCCTCGATTTCCGTTCCCATGACCAGAATAATTGGGGCTACGCCGTGTTTGGCAAAGTCATCAAGGGCATGGACGTTGTGCATAAAATCGAAAACCTCCCGACCCACTCCCGGGGCATGCACGGGGATGTCCCGGTCGACACAGTCGTCATCGAATCGGCTCGCATCCTTGAAAATGCACCTGCTCCCGAGAAAACCCCGGAGCCCGCGAAAGCACCAGCCCCCAAGAGCAAAAACGCCTCTGCCAAGCACAACAAACACCGATAATCCGATAAGGGAGCTACGCTAAACATGGCCGTCAAACTTCATACCAACCACGGCGTCATCACGCTCGAACTTGATGCGGAGAAGGCTCCGGTCACGGTCGAGAACTTCCTTGGCTACGTCACTTCCGGTCACTACGATAACACTATATTTCACCGTGTCATCGACAACTTCATGGTTCAGGGCGGCGGTTTCGAGCCAGGGATGAAACAAAAACTAACCCGTAACCCGATCAGCAACGAAGCCGATAACGGCCTCAAAAACATGCGCGGAACCATCGCCATGGCCCGCACAGATGACCCACATTCAGCAACTGCGCAATTCTTCATCAACGTCGCTGACAACAGTTTTCTCGACTTCCGCGCTGCCCCGCAGAATTGGGGCTATTGCGTCTTCGGCCATGTCAGCGACGGATTAGACGTCATCGACACAATCCGGAAGACCGTCACCGGAACCAAAGGTTTTCATCAGGATGTTCCAAAAGAAGATATCGTTATCGAACGCGCCGAAATTATCTGAAGTCACGCCAAACGATGCCCCCGCACCGATACGGTTAGCGGAAGTCGTTACCGCGCCGGAACTGCCAGCCCTGTTCGTGGCTGACTTACACTTGACCGACGAGCGCCCGCAAACGGCTGCCGCTTTCTTCGACTTCCTCTCCGGTCCGGTGCGGCAGGCGGGTAGCGTTTTTATCCTCGGCGACTTGTTTGAATACTGGGCTGGCGACGACGATACTGGCTCGGCTTTCAACCGGAGTGTATGCGAAGCCCTTAGAGTGGCCACCGTTGCTGGGGTTGCCGTTTATTTCATGACGGGCAACCGTGACCTCCTTGCCGGACAGGGTTTTGCCCACGCCAGCGGCGTGCAGCTTCTCGCTGATGTGGTCTCGGTTCGTTTCGGGACGCGGACGCTGCTGCTTTCTCACGGCGACGGGCTTTGTACCGACGACCGCGACTATCAGGCTTTCCGCCTTCAGGTACGTAACCGTGAATGGCAAGCCGGGTTTCTTACCCAACCGCTCGACGCACGGCGGAACTTCATCGAAAAGGTACGTGAGCAGAGCGAAACTGCAAAATCCGGAAAACGCGCAGAGATCATGGATGTCAGCGCCGACGCCGTTGCCGCCCTATTACGCTCCCACGGCTATCCCACGCTCATCCACGGCCACACGCATCGCCCGGCACGCCATACCTACCTGATAGATGGGCACCGCTGCGAACGTCACGTGCTCCCCGACTGGCGCGGCCACGCCGTCTGGCTGGCCTTCGATGGAGCCGAGTTCAGCGTGCGCTCCACAGCACCCTCTCCCCCTGCCCCTTTCCCGCAAGCGGGCGAAGGGAGTAGTGAGTAAAGACACGTCCCTCTCCTGCTTGCGGGAGAGGGTGGCGCGTCGCGCCGGGAGAGGGAAAAGGAAGCCACCCTAAATCTCGATATTGTCGATCAAACGTGTCGTCCCCAGGCGGGCGGCAGCGAGCACGACCAACGATCCCCCAAGCCGTTCCGGCAGTTGCAGGTCGGCGCGGCGACGCACGGTCAGGTAGTCCGGTTTCCAGCCATGCCGTTCCAACTCGGCGAGCGCGGCGGCCTCCAGCCGGGTGAAATCGCGGGAGCCACTGCGCACGGCCTCGGCAACGGCAGAGAGTTGCCGGTACAGGCGCGGTGCTTCAGCACGTTCATCCGCTGACAGATAGCCGTTGCGCGAAGACTGCGCCAACCCATCGGCAGCCCGGACCGTGTCCAGGGCGATGACTTCGGTGGGCAAGGCCAGTTCACGCACCATGTTTTTCAACACCATGACCTGTTGGTAATCCTTCTTGCCAAACAGAGCCACGTCGGGCCAGACGATGTTGAAGAGCTTGAGCACAACGGTCGCCACGCTCCGGAAATGACCAGGCCGGAAAGCGCCTTCGAGAATGGAGGCATGTTCCGGGTCGGGTTCAACGTAGTAGCGCTGCGGCTGCGGGTACATCTCCGCCTCATCCGGGGCAAACAGGTGGTCAACCCCTGCGGCGGCGAGCCTTTCACAATCAGCCTCGAATGTGCGCGGATATTTGTCGAAATCCTCACCTTGGCCGAATTGCAAACGGTTGACGAAGATGCTGGTGATGATGGTATCGGCATCGGTATGTTTGCGGGCTGCATGCACGAGAGAAATATGCCCGTCGTGCAGGTTGCCCATCGTGGGGGCAAACGCGACCCGCCCGGCTTGAATGCGCACAGCACGCAGGCTGGCGATTGATGTGTGGATGCGCATGTTCCGTTCTTACTCAGTAACAGTTTTCCGGCGCGGGAAAGATGCCATCCTTGACCGAGGCAACGTAAGCCGTAACGGCTTCTTCGATGGTGGCAGCCCCTTGCATGAAGTTGCGCACGAAGCGCGCCGTCTTGCCAGGAAAAGCGCCAAGCATATCGTGCATCACCAACACCTGGCCATGGCATCCCGACCCTGCGCCAATGCCAATGGTGGCCATCGTCGTCGTCGCGGCCGTGATTTCCCCGGCCAGCGCGGCAGGAACCATTTCCATCACGAGCAAAGCCGCACCCGCCTGCTCCAGCGCCAGCGCGTCGGCCTTAAGGCGGGCTGCCCCTGCATCAGAGCGCCCCTGCACGCGATAACCGCCCAATTGATGCACCGACTGTGGGGTCAAGCCGATGTGGGCGCAGGCCGGTACGCCGCGTTCAACCAAAAAACGCACTGTCTCAGCCATGACCTCACCGCCTTCGAGTTTCACCATCTGCGCGCCTGCGGCTATCAGGCGGGCTGCGCTTCGCATGGCCTGAGCGGGGCTTTCCTGATAACTACCGAAAGGCATGTCACTGAGGACGAGAGCGTGCTTTGCACCCCGACACACGCATTCGGTGTGATAGACCATGTGGTCGAGCGTAACGGGTAACGTGCTTTTTTGTCCCTGGATGGTGTTGCCGAGCGAATCCCCAACCAAAAGGGCGTCCACGCCGCAATGATCGAATAGTGCGGCAAAACTGGCATCGTAACAAGTCAGCATGGCAATCTTACGGTTTTCGGCGCGCATCTTGCCCAATTCAACAAGGGTGACAGGCTTTGCGTCCTGAAGGTAAGTCATAGCGTGTTCCTCACTTTTTCCGTGCGGGCGGGCAGTTTCAGCCAAAGCGAAACAATGCGCAAGCGGGTCGGAGAACCTTTGCCACTTGACGGTCAAGTGAATCCGGTGTTGGATTGGACTTTTCGCCAGCCCCGTGTCAATGGTCAGTAAAAAACCATCGCTGGAGCGCATCCGATACATTTCGATACATTCCGACACATTCCGAAAATTCCGCGGTACACCCGTCGGATATACTCTGACGCACCCAACGCCTCCATGTGGAACCTGAGGGTATGGGGATATCCCTCAGCGCCATTTCCACAGCCTCGGCCTTATCGAGAAACCGACCATGACAAGAACAAGAAACCGGACAGTGCTTTTTTGCCTAATTTTTCTATTGCTGCTGCTACTTTCGCCATTGCTTCCCGTTGCATTGGCACAGACGCCCCGGCAATCTCCCCAATCACTGCCTACCGCCATTGACTTCACGCTAAGTCAAACGCAGGTGGAAAAGGCGAAGATCGAGCTTCGCACCTTGGCCGAGATCGCCGGGAACGAAAGCGCCAACGGGGGCGGCAACGCCCAGGCGCTTAACCTTCCCGGCACAGTGGTATTGCCGCTCGATGCGCAAGAAGTTGTCAGTGTGCCAGCCTCCGGCATGGTGCAGGCGATCCTAACGCCACTGTCGCAATCGGTGCACGCCGGACAGCCGCTGCTGCGGCTCTATAGCCCGCAATTGCTGCAATGGCAGCGCGAGTTTGTCCAGGCCGCGGCACAGGAAAAATTGGCGGCTGAAAAACTCAAGCGCGACACGGCGCTGTTTGCCGACGGGATCATCGCTGAAACCCGCCTTCAGGAAGCGCGCAGCAACGCCACGCAAAGCCGTGCGCTGGCTAGCGAAGCAGCCCAGATGCTCCTGCTAGCAGGGATGAGTGAGAAAGCGGTCCAATCCCTGCGCAACACGCAAAAGCTTTCCGCCAGCCTGGAAATCACGGCGCGGACGAGCGGCACCGTGCTCGAATACAGCGTTGTCCCCGGCCAACAGGTGGAGGCTGGTGCGGCGCTTGCCAAACTGGCGAGGGATGGGCGCTTGTGGGTCGAATTAAGCGCCTCGAAACAGCAGGCGGCGCAGGCGCGGCTTGGCGACCGCATCCGTTTTGCTTCCTGCCCCGATGAAGCGCGTGTCATCGCAATCTCGCCGCAACTCAAGGCGGACAACCAGACGGTGCTGATCCGCGGAGAACTGGGGCAACCCTCGTCCTGCCTTTCCGCCAATCAATATGTGGGGACAACGTTGTATGTCGAACGTGGCGTGGGCGAGAGTTGGGCCGTACCGTCTGCCTCAATCGTCCGTCACGAAGGCATGCATTGGATTTTCGTGCGCACGGCAAACGGCTTTACCGCGCTGCCTGTGACGGTGGTTTCTTCCGCAGACGGGGTCGTCCGGATCCGCCCGGAACCCTCGGCAAACGCTGCATCGGCGCTCGCTTCCAGGACGCGCATCGCCGTTTCTGGAATCGCTGCGCTCAAAGGCGCGCTCCTGGGCATCGGCAGGGAAGAGGAAACGCCCCCGGCAGAAGGCGGGGGCAAATAATGCTGCGACACCTAATTTCCTATTCGCTGGCGCACCGTTTCCCCGTCCTGTTGCTGCTGCTCGTGCTCGTAGCAACGGGCGTAACGGCGTTCCGGGCGTTGCCGATCGATGCGTTTCCGGATGTCGCCGGGACGCAGGTGAAAATCATCATGAAAGCGCCGGGGATGACGCCGGAAGAAGTGGAGATGCGCATCGTGCTGCCGATCGAGCAGGAACTGCTCGGCATCCCGCGGCAGAAGATGCTGCGCTCGCAGTCGAAATACGCGATCGCCGAAATCACGCTCGACTTCACCGACGGCACCGACATGTACTGGGCGCGCCAGCAGGTGGCCGAGCGCCTGAACGGCGTGCAGGGC